>Ga0307507_10004817_pt1 | contig 23235 bp, 10 predicted proteins | sample 7_EM_MG_FD_207223 | JGI IMG/M metagenome (GOLD analysis project Ga0307507, IMG submission 207223) | Populus trichocarpa ectomycorrhiza microbial communities from riparian zone in the Pacific Northwest, United States - 7_EM | ecosystem: Host-associated > Plants > Roots > Unclassified | place...
CTGGTCCCTTAGATCTCTTAGTATTATAGTACCTTTTTATTCGTTCTTGTACTAGTTTAGCTATTTCTTTAAGGTCTGTATAAAGATTTATTAACATCTCCATTCTTTGTTTAGCTATGCTACTCATCTTTTTTACTTAATATGGCAATAACGATATTCTTAGCTTGTATCTGTAATTTACCTTAAATGGTAATATCCCTATTCCTTCTTGTGGTGTTGCATTGTATATAAACTATATAACTGGTAATAACAATACTTAATTATTCTGTGCGTAATTAATATAATGCCTTAGATACTGTTCTAGTATTTAGTTTAGTCTTTCCATTTGTCCGTCCGTCTGCGGATAATACGCTATAGATATTACTACGCGAACTCCTTATTCTGCTAGAAACACTTTCTAAAATACTGCTATAAATCTTAGATCTTTATCCGATATAATCTTATCTAGTGCTCCGTGTCTTATAAATACTTCCTTTATATAGATTCTAGCGATATCTTCTACTAATATCTTTTTAGTGCATGCTATAAAGTATCCCCACTTTATTAGCTTGTTCACTATTACTAAGATCGCGTTATAATCTTGTTCTGTAATAGGATCTCTTAACTTTGGTAACTTAATAATAAAGTCCTATAATATAACCTCCCATGGTCTTTTTGGTGTCTTAATAGGTTATAGCCCTCCATATAGCTTATGCCTTGTTAGTTTATTCCTTTAGCAATTTAGATATTTCTTTATAACTTGTCTTGCTAGTCCCTAGATTCCTTAAATAATATACTCCTCTTAAAGCCTTAACACTAAGCCTATAGCTCCATTATATCCTTGTGTTATTCCCTTATAGAATTCCTTAACAAATTCTTCTATAGACTTAGGTATATACGTTGCTTCTCTGTTTTTATACTACTCTATATCTAGATCCTCTACCTATACTTCTTGGATCTTCTATGTCTAATTACTCTCTGGTAATTTATGGATCTGACTTTCTTTGGTTGCTATAATCTTTGGATAATTATACCTAATTAATCTATCTTAATCCTTTTGCAATAAAGCTCCTAATAGCTTTTTATTACTTTATAGTTTAGCCTTTCTGCTTAGAGCGTCTACTCGTGCATTGTCTATACCCTTAGTATGCTGAATTTCGAAATAGTATTTTGTAAGCATTTCCGCCTATCTAACCTGTCTTTAGTTAAGTTCCTTTGTTATTAGGAATCCTATAAGGTTCTTATAGTCCGTCTTAACCATAAATGGTTTCTCTGTGCCTTGTAAGAATGCTCTCCATTCTTTAAGTGCTGTAACTATACCTAATAACTCCTTGTTGTAGATGTCATAGTTTAACTCTAGTAGTGTTATCTTTTAACTGTAGTATGCCACTGGGTGCCATCTATTTTAATATTTCTATAGGAAGCATGCCCCTAGTATAAAGTCTGATGTATTTGTTTCTATAACTATCTCTAGACCTAGTTAATAGATCTTAAGAACTGGCTTCTAGGTAAATAACTCTTTAATTCTCTTAAACAGTTCTTATTACTCCTTTCCCTATACCCACGGTTCTTCTTTCTTGGTTAACTGTGTAAACGGCTTAATATCCTATAACTATTGCGCTATAAACCTTCTACAGTAATTGCAAAACCCTAGGAACGACCTTAACTGCGTAACATTCTCTAGTTTTTGCTAATTCACTATAGCCTTAATCTTCTTTAGATCTATACTAAGTTGGCCTAGTTTAATAATAAATCTAACAAAATTAGTCTTCCTGGTAAAGAACTTATATTTTTTAATTGCTACTGGTATCTGTTCTTCCTATAGTCTTTTTAAGACCCATTTAATATGTTCTCTATGTTCTTCCTTACTCTCTAAGTAGATGATAATGTCGTTAAGGTATACTATAATAAATTTATCTAGGTGTTCTCCTAACACACTATTAATTCGCTTCTAGAACGTTGCTGGTATATTTATAAGCCTAAATTGTATAACTAATGGCTTATATAGTCCTTCCTTTGACCTAAAGGCTGCCTTCTATTCGTCGCCTTCCTTAATCCTAATCTAATAGTACGCCTATCTCAGATCTATCTTTATAAAGATCTTTACGTTACCTATCCTATCTTAGATTTCGCTAATTAAGGGTAAAGGATACCTATCCTTCCTAGTAATGCTGTTTAACTGTCTATAGTCTATACACATCCTAAGTTTTCTGTTTTTCTTTAGGATAAATAATACTAGATATCTTACTAATAACTATAATAGTCTAATATATCCCTTTTATAAGTTCTCTTAGATAAACTCCTTAAGCGCTACTAACTCTGTTTTAGTAAGCTTGTAGATTGGAAAGAACTTTAGACTTATTTCCTCTTTTAATTCTATCTTATAGTCCTAAGCTGTATACTTTAACAGCTTTTTACTTTCTGGTAACTATAACTTTTTACCATACTTGTGGTATCTCTTTGGTATGTAACTTAAGCCTTACTTAGTCTCTTTATATATCGCTCCAACTTAGTACTATACCAACTTAGTTTACTGTCGCACTTTACGCCATTATATATCCTTAATATTGACCTAACCTATAACCTAATTGATCTTTAGATTATACTCCTATAACTAAGGTATTCCTAGTATCGCCTCGTCCTATCCTAATAGTAGGATATTAAAAGACATTTTAACTGGTCTCCCTTTAATAGTTATCTGAATAGGTCCTATTTTAAGATTAATAATACTTCCTCTGTAGGCTATCTGGTCTCCTAAAATTATTATAAGTGGATATAGGTGTTCCTTTTATCTGTATAGTAACCCCATCCTTTCTACTATCTTTAGTAATATGTGGTTCCTAATTACTCTACTATCTACCAATGCTTTAAACTGCTGATCTTACTACTTGGCTCTTAAATTTAGGTATTAACCTTAAATTTCTTTAAGGGTCTAAGGCTCTAATACTAGTTCCCTTTAGTTCTATACGCCTCCCCTTTTCCTAACTATTGGCTGCTAGATCCTGCCTATACTTAGTCCAACTTTAGCTAATACTTAGTTTATTTCTTTTCCTCTATATACTATAGACAAGTGTTCTCTAGGCACTTCTACCACTATTATCTATTTAGGCATTCTTCTATAAGGAATCTTCTTAGTTAAAGTATTAAGTCTCCTTAACCTTGTACTTCTACTAGGTGCCAACTATATATATACTTAGTATTCCTAAACCGCTTTTCCTCTAGTGCCTAATATACTCTTACTAGGTACTTCCGGTTCTTATCTTTAGGTGCTCTATATATGTTATATATATTATCCATATAAGCTATCCACAATAGTATATAATGCGCTGTATGTTTTAGGTTAACTCTTAGTTTGTTTTTATCCTTAAGTTTAAATCTATACCTAGTTAACCTAACTACTGGTATCTCTACTGCGGGTACTAAGATTTATTATTTACTTCTTTAGTCCCTAAATCCCTCTTCCAGGTTCCTTAATATTATAATTAAGGACCCCCGCCGGGGGTCCGCCACTTGACCATTATACAGTACAACTGCGGCAATACGAACCACCGTCTAGCAAGGCCCCTACTAGACAGTCTAGACCCAGAGAAACACCATATTCTTGCCATACAAGAGCCGTACTACAATACCTACACACAATCAACATACTGCCCCCGAGGATTCCAGCTCCTGTATGAACCAAAAGCAGCCACACGCGTATGCTTTATGATCAGCAAAAATATCAGCCTTGCCTCATGGTCATGGCAGGCAGTTAACCCAGATATTACAATTATAACTATCCAGACATACAGGGGACCAGTACAAATCATTAATGTCTATAACCCTAGGGTCGAAGGGGTAGCACAGACAGAGAACATTATATCTGCAATAAGCTTGCTAGAAACTGAACACGCGGAGTCCATCCTACTAGGAGACATGAACCTCCACCACCCACGGTAGGGGGGCATCCATGTTGCTGCCGATCGACAGGCAGAGTGCCTACTAAGAGCTATAGACAACGGGGGCCTTAAGCTAGCTACCCCCCCAGGTGCAATTATATGGCAATGGGGCACCGCCAAAAGTACAATTAACCTTACGATTATAGACGAAAACCTATACCAGAGACTTAAAAGGTGCTCCCCTAAAGAAGAATGGGCACTTACCTCAGACCATATCCCTATCTAGATACAACTAGATCTGGACATCAAGGCGCAACCAAATAGCAAAAGATACGCAATAAGGAAGCTTAACGTAGATAGCTTCCTTAATACAATTAAACAACAACTCCAAGACCTAGAAGAAATCCACCTAATACTAAACAAGCGAGGCTCTTTGGCTACCCCTAAGGAAATTAATTAAAGACTAGAAAGGATCCAGGCAGCAATTAAAAGCGGGCTAAAAGAGCACTGCCCAGTTTTAAAACCAGGCCCCTACGCGCAACACGCATGGTCCGCACAGTGCGCGGCCCTTATAGCCGGCCAACGACGAGCAAGGAGGAAATACATAAGCAGCCACAATTCTGAGGACGAGAGATGATATAAAGACACAAGAAACCAGCTAAAGAATACCCTAAGAAAAGAAGCAAGGAATAACTAGAGACGGTTTATAAACAAACATACTACTAACTTAAGTCTCCCCTATAACAAGGGCCTTTGGACTATAGCGAAATAGGCAAAGAAAAAGGCGGGACGCCTAGTAGAAGATCCACACCTACCACCCCTATAAAGAGTAGGTAAACTACAGGCCATAAGCAACAATAACAAGAAGGCAAAGATCCTTATAGAAAGATTTTTCCCTTAACCGGCTCCAGCAGACCTTAGCAATATTACCAATAAAACACCGGTAACTCGCCTAAGGGTCGACAGCGATATAACAACTGAAGAAATGGCTAGAACCATTAGCCGCCTCTTAAACAACATAGTACTAGGACTAGATGGGATCCTAAACAAAGCCCTAAAGACCTATAGACCACTTATAGCACCTTGGCTTGCAGACGTAGCTAGAGCATGCTTTATAATAGGCTACTACCCGTGACTCAGAAGATCCATAACGACGGTTGTCTTATAAAAAGAAGGCAAAGCAGACTACTTAATCCTAGGAAGCTACCACCCTATTGCCTTAGAAAACACCCTAAGCAAGATCTTAGAAAAGGTTATAGCGGACCACATAGCAGATACGGCAGAGGAACACGCCCTACTACCACAAAGCCAAATGGGGGCAAGAAAGAATCGCTTAACGCTATCAGCACTTATACTACTCGCTGCTACCATTAAAACTGCATGGGCTATGCGAAAGGACTTCGTAGTATTAATGCTTAGCCTAGATATCAGCGGCGCCTACAATAATATACCCCATGAGCGTCTCCTATACATCCTTAGGGCAAAGGGCTTCCCAGAATAGATCATTCAGTTTATTCAAGGATTTATAGGCTAGAAAGAAACGTTACTGGTCTTTAGCGGATACCAGAGCCCCCCTATTACAGTCGCAACAGGAATACCACAAGGATCACCTCTGTCGCCTATATTCTTCCTCTTCTTTATAAGCAACCTGCTTAATACCTTTAAGGAAGGGGCGACCTAGGGGATAGGCTTTATTAATAATATAAACCTAATTATATATAGGCCAATAGCCGCAGAGAACTGCAGGACACTAGAGAAAGCCCACAATACCTATATAGAATGGGCAAGACGATATAGAGTCTAATTCTTACCAGAGAAATACCAGCTAATCTATTTTATAAGAAAACGTAACTAATCTGCAGATCTTTAGCATATAATCCATATCTAAGGCTTTAGGGGTCAACCGGTTTAAGGCCTAAGGGTATTAGGAGTGTGGGTAGACAGCAAGCTCCAGTAGAGCGCACATACGGCGCAAGCGGCCTATAAGGGCCAAGCACAGTATATTGCCATATCCAGGATCATCAATTCTATATAGGGTCCATGCTTCCAGAGGTCACGCCTACTATATACAGCAGTTGTCCGGCCAACCATAACGTATAGATCTAGCATTTGGGCCACTGGAGAAACCGAGAAAGGCCCCCCTAAATTACTCCTTAAACCACTCCAAAAGGTCCAAACAGCCTACCTTAGGAGTATAACAGGCGGGTATAAGCGAACGGCCACAGCACTGCTTGAGAAGGAAGCCAATATTCCCCCCCTACAACTATATATTGAAGCCGATGCAATGCAAAGGGTGTAAAAGGAACGCAACTCTAACGTTATAAAGTATATTAAGACACGCCTAAATAAACTATGGAGGGACCCTAGGGTACCCTATAGGAGAAGGAACCAACAACCCTAAAGTAGGGAAGATATATTAGGAAAACAGGTAGAGAAAGCAGAAGAAGAATAGTACGGCGCTAGGGCCTAGGCCTATATAGAGGAGGAAGGGAGACGCGTAAGAGGCCAGCAAAGATAATAGTAAGGGAGAGAAAGGAGCCAAAGTAGAGTATAAAAGAGTACTGGAAAACTATCTACCGCAATACAATACTGGTTGGACTGACGCTGGAGAGATAAATAGGAGTTAAAGGTACAGAGGCAAACTTAGGCAAGGGGAACCCAAGCTATAGCATGGGTAACGCTATGGGGGGTAAATACCTAAGGGCTCCAAGAGGGCCTAATAAAGGCAGAAAATACAATGGCAACACTCTTAAGGACAGGAATAATAGGACTAAAAGATTGGCTTTACTGGGTGGGTGTCCCAGTGGGTAGCCTAAGGTGCGAATATAGCTGGCCAAGACAGACACTAAAACACATAATACTGTTATGCCCCTTACGCACCAGCCAAGAAGTAATACTCTTAGCAGCTGGTATAGAAAACTATAATACACTGCTCTTAATACAGAAAGGCCTTAAGGCGGCTACCCGGTGGCTCATTGGCCAAAATGTGCTAGACCAGTTCCAGGTTGCAAAGGAAATAGTAATAGAAAGCAAAGGGGCGAGTAACAGGCGCCCCCTAATAACTCTACAGGAGTAGAGTACAGTGTATAATACTAGCGCGTCCGTAGGTTTATTACGGCAGCAGTAGTTCCTAAGGAGGTCAAAAAGTAAGGTAGTAGAGCACCACTAGTGACTCGTAGGCGACTTGCAAGCAAGCCCCAAAAGGCAGGGAGACGGATCACGGGGTTTTCTCAAATAGAGTTTTCTCCCCACATATATATAAGGAGTAGTCCGCGTAGGCCCAACAGGGATCCGAATCGGACGTTAAGCAATGAATAATAATAATAATAATAATAATAATATTATAATTAATGCTCCTTTAATATGACTTATGCGTTTCTCTATAATGGGTTGGTCTTAGACAACTTTTTTATTTAGCTATATATAAAAGTCTTCCTATTTATCGTTGTGTTATTGCCTATACCACTTTCTATATAACTAGTTTAGTGTATATAGTCTATTTATTAGAAAGTACCTTGTTATTACTACATTGTAATATTCTTTAGTATGTCTTTCTTTAAACCTAGTTGGAATATCTAGATCCTCTTCTTATTCTAGTTTATCTAACTATTTTACCCTAGGTGTCCCTATACTCGGCCTATTAGTAACTCTTTATATAGGTGCTCTGTTCCTTATATAACCTGGTATAGCTAATCTCTTATCTAGCTTTTGCTCTTACTATATAATAATTCCTATCCTAAACTTATTTATAGTTTCTTGTTTTTTATGTCTTGTAGCTAGATCTTTGTAGTTATCTTGCTTTTTGATCCTAGTATTAACTATTTAATCTTTAGGCTAAATACTACGTTTACCTAGGATTACTGACGTTCTTATTTATTCTCCAAACTTGTAGTTCTTAAACTTACGTCCTATACTTATTTGTTTGTTACTAAACTAAGTTACTGCCCTTTTCTATCGGTTTTCGTCTATTGTGGGTCCTTAGGTGTGTCTTATCTTACTTTAAGAATCTTAAGCTTCTTTTATCTCTTCTTAAGAATTTTAAGCCTGTAGCCTTTTGCCTTTATTAAGTAATAAGCTAGCACTAGTAGTTGTCTACTTGCTTAGTTTCTTCTAAATGTTGCTCCTATTGTCTTGTAAAGTAATGGAAATTGTATCTAATAGTGTTGCAATACCCGTTACTAAACCTTGTTCTATAATGGTCTTAGTCTCTACTTCTGTTTTAACTTCTCTAAGGTTTGTATACTCCTAGTAAGCTGCCTTTGTTGCCTTATTATTGGTAAATGCTTCGCCTATGTTAAATTTATTGTCTTTAATGTCCGATCTATAAGCTAGTTTATTGGTTCCTTTAAACTTAGATAACAATAGCTCCTATAGCTAATAACTTGCGCTATACTTAGCGTCCTTATAAATTTGGTATGTGTTATTGTAATAATACGCAAAACTATTAACTAAACACTCTTTTGTTCCTTATAGTGCACCGTTGTCCCTCTATATATACGTGCCGTCTACTAGTCTAGTTCCCTTTACTATATAGTTACTCTAACCACCTCTGTAATCTCTAGCGAAATAACCCTATTTTCTGTAATTTATGCAAGCTCTATCTTTAAACTATCTTTCTTGCTGTAGAGTCCGCCTAAATGTCTTCTATTACTAAGATCCCTGGTTTAGCCTCTGCTCCTAGGTTCTTTAATCACTTAATCTTTAACCTCTAGGTTTCTATAGTTTCTTTTTCTATCTTTAGGTTTCTTTGGTACCGCTTAGGTCTATTAGCTCTGCGCTATTCCATAGTTTTTAACTCTATAGCTGTCGTTGCGTACTCTGCGCCTTATATAACTATAGAACTCTATCTTGCCCTCTCTTAGCTTGTTCCCTTTAATAGATTCTATTATTAATCTTTATTAACTAATCTATTAACTCTCTTAGAGTATCCGTATCTTCTATTAGGATAATTGCGTCCTAGACTTTAGCCTTAAGTCCCTATTTATACTATGCTATAAGCGCCTTGTTATTCCACTTAACCTACATAGCTAGTATTTAAAACTATATTATATACTTAATTGCTAAAGTATATTGTACTAAGTTCTAAAGCTTTTGTTCCGCTATAGTTATAGCCTCCAGGTTTTTAAATATCTGTATTAGTCGCTCTGCAAACCTATTCTAACTGGCAAATATATACCGTACGTCCTGGTTAGTAGTTGTTATGCTATTGGCCTATATTTCTGTGAGATACGGCTTAAACCACTTAAGTGCCCTCCCTATTAGGAATAATCCTGTATAGGCTACTTAGTCTAATAATATTGCTAACTTTACTCCTTCCTGTACTACCTTAAAGTGCATTTGTATAAGAAATCCCTTAAGCTTTAACTTCTCTCCTAAAAATCGTTTAATTGAGGGTAGCTTAATCTTTACTACTCTAATTCCATTAATACGTTCTTTAAGTATCCTATTATTGTCTTATAAGTGATTAACCATTTCCTGTAACTAACCTTATATAACTACTTGAGAATCCCCCTTATCTATACTAGTATTACCTGGCCCTAAGGTTATAGCTATTGCCGACGCTGTTATAACTAGTGCTGCTCTTAGTGGCATATTATTTAATCTTGTTCAAATACTGTAATCTTGGTAGTAAATGTGTAACAGAACCTTATAGCTTAGACTACAGTAGGTTCTATTATTAGGCTAGGTATATAGGTAAGAATAAAACAACAACATAATAATAACTAGTGGAGTGGTTGCCTAATAAATTAACTCTAATTGTATTCTAAGATTCACTACAAGGAGAGAACTATCTATAGTAGGGACTAAGGTCCTTTAAATACACAACCATACGCCTAAGAAATCCTCTCTTGTACGTAAGGTATGTGTTGTCTATATTAAACATAACATCCCTTTTGTTTAACACAGTTAATACATTCAATACCATATAACCTTGGTTACCATTCCTTATTATATAGTTCCACCGGATCCATCCTGGACCGTGCCTATATTAACCAACTAGCTTCTGCTAACTCTTCTCCAAGTAGTCGTAACATCGTACTTAAAGCGTCCGTAATAGTTGCTAGAGACTTACTAGGAAGACACTAGCCAAATATATAGCTCCCTTATTATTAGCACACACATACTAGGAATGCAAAAACTTCTTATCTAAGAAGGAATAATTATAAATGGCCTTATATATAATACAAGGCTTTATAACCATAGATTACGCCTAAAATAATACTATTGCTATATATAATAGGGATATACCTAAACCATATACGCAGTATAGGTGTGCTATGGCTACTATATAGGCCCCTATAATATAAAACACTGCTTAAATTAAAATTAAATAAAATATATAAACTGCTACCGAAGTGTATATAAGGCGTAGGAGAGAGAAAACTGTATTAAATATAGAAGATAGAAGGTAAGGGCTTAATAGCTATAGGAACAACTATACGCTAGGTTATATAAATGGAAACAATAGGCAATAAGCTAGGGGGATATAGGTGCCTTCCTAGCGTTTCCTACCTTTAATACTAGGGGGCTAGGCCAGCTATCCCAAGCCTTAACGGGCTAGAAGTAATGCCGCGCAATATTACCAAACCAACTAGGGACTTAAGGGTTATAGGGGACACAAAAGAGAGGACGCCCTATAGGAAAACCCTTATAGACAGCTATAGTAAGCTTAAGACTAGGATAATTAAGAATTAGACTTAACGCGGCAAATATAACATTTGTAGCCAACCTATAAAGGGCATATAGCTAACTAGTAAGATTAGGGGAAGAACTAAAGTTAATAATAGATTTAGACTTAAAAGCGCTAGTAGGAATATAAGATATAGAAATAAAAAGCTCTATATAAAATAAGTAGTAACTAGGGTATAGATATAAAAGACAAATATTCTAAATATCCTAGAGAAAGTAAAAATAGAAAAAGTAAGGAATAAAGGAGAGATAAAGGACCCCCACTAGGGGTCCGCTACCTATCTATTATATAGCATAACTATGGTAATACAAACCACTACCTTATAAGGCCCCTACTAGATAGTCTAGACCTAGAGAAATACTATATCCTTACTATATAAGAGCCGTATTATAATACCTATATATAATTAATATACTGCCCCCAAGGATTCTAGCTCCTATATAAACCAAAAGCAGCTATATATATGTGTTTTATAATTAGTAAGGCTATTAGCCTATCCTTATAGTTATAGTAGGCAGTTAACCTAGATATTGCAGTTATAATAATCTAGATATATAGGGGACTGGTATAAATTATTAATGTATATAACCTAAGAGTTAAAGGGGTCCCACAAACAGAGAATATTATATTAGTAATAAGCTTACTAGAAATTAAAGGCATAGAGTCTATTCTATTAGGAGATATAAACCTCTACTACCTATAGTAGGGGGGTATCTATATTGCTGCTAAATAACAGGCAGAGTGCCTACTAAGAGCTATAGATATCTAGGGCCTTAAGCTAGCTACCCCCCTAGGAGCAATTATATAGCAATAAGGCACCGCTAGAAGTATAATTAACCTTATATTTATGGACAAAGGCCTATACTAGAGACTTAAAAGGTGCAACCCTAAAGAAGAATAGGCACTTACCCTAGACTATATCCCTATCTAGATATAGCTAGATCTAGATATTAAGGCGTAACTAAATAGTAAAAGATATACAATAAGGAAGCTTAAGATAGACAGTTTCCTTAATATAGTTAAATAATAACTTTAAGACCTAGAAGAAATCTACCTAGTACTAAATAAGCGAGGCTTATTAGCTACCCCTAAGGAAATTAACTAAAGACTAAAAAGAATCTAGGCAGTAATTAAAAATAGACTAAAAGAGTACTGTCTAGTCTTAAAACCAGGCCCTTATATGTAATATATATAGTCCGCATAATACGCGGTTCTTATTGCCAGCTAATAATAAGTAAGAAGGAAATACACAAGTAGCCACAACCCTAAAGATAAGAGATAATATAAAGACATAAGAAACCAGTTAAAGAATACCCTAAAAAAAGAAGTAAAGAATAACTAGAGATAGTTTATAAATAAGTATATTTTTAACCTAAGCCTCCCCTATAACAAGGGCCTTTAGACTATAGCAAAATAGGTAAAGAAAAAGGTAGGGCGCCTAGTAGAAGACCTATATCTACTACCCCTATAAAGAGCAGGGGAAGCATAAACCACTAATAATAATAATAAGAAGGTAAAGATCCTTATAAAAAGGTTTTTCCCCTAACCAGCTCTAGCAGACCTTAGTAATATTATAGGTGAAACACTAGTGACTTGCCTGCAGGTTAACAGCGACATAATAATAGAGGAAATAGCCAGAACTATTAGCCGCCTTTTAAATAATATAGTACTAGAACTAGATGGAATTCTAAATAAGGCCTTAAAGATTTATAGACCATTTATAGCACCCTAGCTTGCAGATGTAGCTAGAGTATACTTTGCTATAGGCTATTACCCGCGACTTAGAAGATTTATAATAATAGTTATTCTATAAAAAGAAGGTAAAGCAGATTACTTAACCCTAGAAAGCTACTACCCTATTGCCTTAGAAAACACCCTTAGTAAGATCTTAAAAAGGGTAATAGTGGAGTGTATAGTAGACACGGTTAAGGAACACGCCCTATTACTATAAAGTTAAATAGGGGTAAGAAAGAACCGCTTAATACTATTAGTACTTATACTACTCACTACTACTATTAAATCTATATAGGCAATGCGAAGGGACTTTGTAGTATTAATGCTTAGCTTAGATATTAGTAGTACCTATAATAACGTACCTTATAAGCGCCTTCTATATATCCTTAGGGCAAAGGGCTTCCCAGAATAGATTATATAATTTGTTTAAGGGTTTATAGGCTAGAAAGAAATATTACTAGTTTTTAGCGGATACCAGAGCCCCCCTATTATAGTTATAATAGGAATACTATAAGGATTACCCCTCTTGCCTATACTCTTCCTTTTCTTTATAAGTAACCTGCTTAACTCCTTTAAGGAAGGGGCAACTTAGGGGATAGGCTTTGTTAATAATATAAACCTAATTATATATGGGCTAATAGCCGCAGAGAATTGTAGAACACTAGAGAAAGCCTATAATACCTATATAGAATGGGTAAAATAACATAGAGTCTAATTCTTACCAGAGAAATACCAGCTAATCTATTTTATAAGAAAATATAACTAATCTACAGATTTCTAGCATTTAATTTATATTTAAGGCTTTAGGGGTTAACCAGTTTAGGGCCTAAGGGTATTAGGAGTATAGGTAAATAGTAAGCTTTAGTGGAGCGTATATATGGCGCAAGCGGCCTGTAAGGGCTAAGTATAGTATATTATATTATCCAAGATCGTTAATTCTATATAGGGACTATGCTTTTAGAGGTCACGCCTACTATATATAGTAGTTATCCGGCCAACCATAATATATAGGTCCAGTATTTGGGCCATTAGAGAAACTAAAAAAGGCCCCCCTAAATTACTCCTTAAACTACTCTAAAAGGTCCAAACAGCCTACCTTTAGAGTATAATAGGCGGGTATAAGCGAACGGCTATAGTACTGCTTAAGAAGGAAGCTAATATTCCCCCCCTATAACTATATATTAAAGCCACTGTAATGCAAAGGGCGCAAAATAAACGCAACTCTAATGTTATAAAGTATATTAAGACACGCCTAAATAAACTATAAAGGGACCCTAGGGCGCCCCGTAGGAGAACAAACCAATAACCTTAAATTAGGGAAGATATATTGGAGAAACAGGTAAAGAAAGTAGAAGAAAAATAGTGCTGCTTTAGGGCCTAGGCCCATATAGAGGAGGAAGGGAGACGTGTAAGAGGTTAGTAAAGATAATAGTAAAAGAGAGAAAGAAGCTAAAGTAGAGTATAAAAGAACGCTAGGAAACCATCTACTATAATATAATACTGGTTGGACTAACGCTGAAGAGGTGTATAGGAGTTAAAGGTATAGAGGCTGTCTTAGGCAAGAGAAACCTAAGCTATAGCATAGTTAATGCTATAAGGGGTAAATACTTAAGGGCTCTAAAAAGGCCTAATAAAGGTAGAAAATATAATAGCAACACTCTTAAGAATAGGAATAATATGACTAAAAGACTAGCTCTACTAGGTGGGTATTTTAGTAGGTAGCCTAAGATATAAATATAGTTAGCTAAGACAGACACTAAAATATATAATACTGTTATGCCCCTTACGCACTAACTAAGAAGTAATGCTCTTAGTAGCTGGTATAGAGAACTATAATACACTACTCTTAATATAAAAAGGTTTTAAGGCGGTTACCCAGTGGCTTATTAATTAAAATGTACTAGACCAGTTCTAGGTTGCAAAGGAAATAGTAATAGAAGGTAAAGGGGCGAGTATTAGGCGCCCCCTAATAACTCTATAGTAGTAGAGTTAAGTTTGCGATACTAGCGCGTCTGTAGGCTTGTTACAGCAGCAGTGGTTCCTAAGGAGGTTAAAAAGTAAGGTAGTAAAGCACCATAGGTGACTTACAGGCGCCTCGCAGGCGAGTCCTAAAAGGTGGGGAGATGGATCATGGGGTTTTCTTATTTTCTTAAATAGAGTTTTCTCCCCATATGTAAATAAGGAGTAGTCCGCGTGGGCCTAATAGGGATCCGAATTGGACGTTAAGCAATGAATTATTATTATTATTACTAAGACGTATTTTTCTTATATAAATATATAGTAGTAACTCTTTGATTAACGTCTGATACGGATCCTATCTGGCCCACGCAGACTACTCCGTCATAGGGGGAAAACTTGTAATTTACAGGAAGAAAACCCTACAGTTAGGGGAGGAAAAACCCTATAAGCCACCTCAGTAGGATGAAAAACCCTGAATTGCCATGCCTGCACATAGCCGCGGCCCTGCGGGCCTACAGCTACGTCCTCCTCCTTGGATGTTTTGAACTCCTTAGGAACCACTACTTCCTTCTCTAGCTTATCCAAAGCTAGGGTTCACTACGTCCCAGCTAGGCCTTGCTAATTAATTGCCGTATGCTTATAGTTGTGTCCCATATCTTAACCACCCCCTATATGCTATCTCTTATTAACTATTGCCATATACGCCTTGCCTCCCCCCCCCTAAGGCCTATCGAAGGCGTAAGGGGGATTCATCCGTTCTACCATTCTAATACTAAAAGACAAGCGGGATGTGTATATATATTTAGGTATCTTTTGTGCCTAGGCCCCAGTCACTAGGCCCTCTCTAAGGGCACCACTCCGTTAAGAGGAGACAAGGAAAACCATACAGGGTTATCCGGCTGTCGGCTTCAGTAGTATTACAGCAGTACGGCAAGTGACCGCATGCTCCACAGGCAATCGCCCTAGGGGTTAGGAGGGGCCGTATATTTACTTATCCGTTCATTTATTCGTTCGCGCTTATTTATTCGTTAATATAAGGTCGTCAATGCTTTCCATTAGGGTTTTTAGGGATGTTATCGAAAACTACTTATCCATGTTGGATTGTATAGGTGCCCTAGATAGAACAGTGTAGTAGTCGTCGTATTATAGAGGGCCAACAGTAGTGGTTTTCAAGATCTCACTATCCGAAAATTTTTCACCACCGCCCTTAACGCCCACAACCACCACCAGGTCCTGTCCGCACGCTATACGACGTCTCTGCGTTGGCTCTGGATCTGAACTTCGAAGACTAGGTTCGTAGCCGTCACCACGTACAGGTGCAGAGTCCGATTTCGACGGCCTATATAAATATATAGTAAACATAATATACCTGCTATATAATAAGTTGCTAACAAATCCTATAACTTTAAGCCTATAGTTCTACTAACTAATGATATAGATTTAGTCTCTATAGTACTATCCTTTAACAAGAGCCCATTAGATATTCTTGTTGGGTCGTAATATCAGTGTAGAAGACAGTATGGTATTCTCTATAAGTAGAACCAATTCCTAAAGGTCCTCTCTATACCCTTACAATTCTACCTAAATATTTAAAAGTACTATATACCCTCTATATTGTCACGGAGCCGTTAGAATCAGTTGTAGTAAGCTTAATTAAGCAGCTAGTAGCTGTGCTATCTACAATAATAAGAATTTAAGACGTTGCGTAAGTAAAGGGAAAGGAAGAGTCTGGAGCTAGCTCGCGAGTGGGTCCCGTGACATTTCCTATCCCCTCTCTCTTTTAAATTTTAATATCAGTTAGATATTTTAGGATTACTGAGATGCAAGACTCCGTAATATTAATTTCAACCTCTAAGTAAGCTAATATACGTATTCTACTATTTAATCTGTATATACCATTCCAACCACCATTCCTACCTCCTATTTTTTTGCTCTTACTAGTAAGCCACAATGTCGTTCCAAACCACTTTTGTTCCCTTCTCACCGGAAATAGACGCTTCGTCCGGGTAGGCAAATTAGAGCCCCTTTTTAGCTATTAATGGTCGGGTCCAGCGGGAATCGGTCTAGGAATTTGAACTGTTTCAGGCCAGATTCAAAATCGGACAAAAGAGTAGCAGAATCGTTGGTCATGTAGACTCCAGGCGTCCCTCTAATTCCGGCGAACTGAAATGCGTTGCTGCCACTACCCATTGAACCCACTGGCTTACCAAAGTAGTATGCATTTTGCAGAATTTGAAGCGGACGGTTAAGAGGGTACAAGGGAGACGTTCCGTTGATGAAGATGCCTTCCGAACCGGAGGTAATAAGGATGCCGTCAAAGTTGATAGCGTCGGCAGTAGAGTAAGTGAGGTTAACACCTGGAGCAACGTCCTCACCTACAACGCTGACGAAGAGGCCAAGGCTTGCGAATTGCTTGCTGAGACTCGCTGCTTGGGCCATAGATTGATTGGAGTAGACAGATGCTAGGATTCCGAGGTTGAGACCCTGGATGGTTGGCAACGAATTGTTAAAGATAGAGATGTAAGCCGTCTTGTTGTTGTTGTAGTATGTATTCTGTGGCGTTGGCACAGTCACATCAACAAGAACCTGGGCTACGCGCGCTGCCAAACTGTGGTCAACGCGATTAAGCTGGTTGATGAAGTTCTGCTTGACTGTCACGGAAACAACCTTCGATACTTCAAACCGGAGTGCATTGACGGCGATTTGCTGTTCTGCAAGCGAAAGAGAATTCCAAACCATGCGTGGCTGACTCCAGTGGTCTGCAAAGGTAGGAGAAAGTTCACGAGTGAGGCTTCCTGTTACGTAGCGGTTTGGAGCAGTGAAGAAACCATTTCCAACAGATTGATTTGCCTCCATTGGGGAGCCAAAGTTGAGAGTGTTGGGTGAGTAGGCGGCAATGTTGGTCGGGATATAGGCCTGAGCCTTTCCGTCACGATTATTGTTATGAATTGGAACTCTTGGTCGGTTTACTGGAGCCTGCTCGAAATTTGGTCCTCCGTACCGATTTAGTTGAGCATCCAAGTAGGAGTAGAGACGGCCTTGTAGAACTGGGTCATCTGTGAAGTCGATACCACGAATGATATGCCCCGGTTGGAACTGTCAGACATGTTAGTATGGAAATCATAGTGTTTATCTTGGATTCCTCCTCCTTACCCCAACCTGCTCTGTCTCTGCGAAGTAATTCTTTGGGTTCATGTTCAAAGTCATCTTCCCGAGTGGGGTGATTGGCACAAGTTCCTCTGGGACGAATTTGGTTGGGTCTAGAAGATCAAAGCCAAAGGCCAGCTGGTCCTCTTCATTCATGATTTGGACACCGAGCTAGAGATTGTCAGCAATACAAAATGAAAAGGATACGAGCTATATAGAACGTACCTCCCATTCTGGGTACACGCCAGCCTCAATTGCGTTCCATATGTCCTGGCGATGAAAATCGGAATTCTTGCCACCCACGATTTGAGCCTCTTCCCACAGGAAACTTGCTTTGCCTTGCAACGACTTCCAGTTCCATCTGACCAACTTTGTATTACCCTCGTTGGTGACAAGCCGGTAAGTGTGTACTCCCCACCCATCCATGTGGCGATAAGATCGCGGAATCCCGTAACCAGCCATGACCATCATCACCAAGTTCAGTGCGCTAGGTTCTTGACTGAAGAAGTCGTAGGCGGAGTCATGCGCGGTCGCGGCCTGTGGGATTTGGCTGTCTGGGCTTGACTTGAGAGCATGAATGAGATCGGGGAAAAGGATGGCATCGTTAATGAAGAAGACTGGAGTGTTGATACCAACAATGTCTTCCTCATCTAGTCAGTCGTTGTTCTGTATAGTGTCGTGGGGAGCACTGCTTACCAAAGTTTCCTTCGTCGGTGTAGAACCGAGTGGCTAGTCCATGCACGTCTCTAGCGGAATCTACGCTACCCCTTTCGCCAATAACAGTGGACATTCGAACGAACATCGGTGTTTGTTTGCCTGCCTGAGAGAGGAATGAAGCCGCTGTGATGTTTGTGAAATTGCCATAACTCGTAAAGACTCCGTAAGCCCCTAGTTTTGTTAAACAATAGTAGTGATGAAGTAGATTCAGATTGACTAACCAGCACCTCTGGCATGGACTGGACGTTCAGGAATCTAGCACAGAATAGTTAGTAATAATAAAACCGAAAGCGGATAGATTTAACTGAGATAATTATAAGAGCTCAGGAGGCAAATAACTTACGCGTTCATGATCGAAACGCTGAAGCTTCTGCCGAAAGATGAAATCCTCTAATAGAGTGGGTCCACGGGTCCCGGCCTTCAGGCTTACGGCATCGTCAATTGGAGTACCGGAGTCGGTAGTTATGTAGGCACTAGTGTCGTTGAGTTCAAACTGAGCGAGGAAGTCTTGAGTGGCCATAGAGGTTCCTGCGATCGAACCCGGGGTTTGGCGCTTGTCAGGACGTTCACTTCGACGGAGATTTTCATGGCCCTGCGGAAGTTCACCGGACATATACGGGCAACCAGCTATAGCTGTGCCAACGAGGGTTAGGAAATACAGGATAGAATACATGCTGAAAGTTTAGTAAAGTGTTGTGAGGAGATGTATGATAGTGTTAGAATACTCTTCTCCAAGAGGCACTTCCTGAGCGTTTATATATCTTCAGCTTTCACCCGCTCGCATAAATCGAGATGGATCTACCTCTTCACCGGTCATCAAGTGGCGTACATCGAGGTGACCCACAAACCTGCTGCGCGTCTTTTCGTATAACCGTCAGCTTAGTGTGGATTCCAATGGTGGGGCCTAAATATAGCCATTTCTCGGAAATTCTGTTAGCCGGTCTCAATTGCTTGACTGCACTGCAGCTCCTTTGCTCGTATGTGGTGCCGGGTCTAACACCATATGCTGATATGCGCATTTCTATCCTATTTTTTGGAAAAACATTGTCAAGGTTTGAGGTTCTAGGAGCTGCGGGGTGACTGTTTAGATAGCTTTCTAGACTTCTGGTTTTCACCACGCGAGAAGAATAGTATTCATTTTAGGAGGGGGTTGCACATTCTCTAGTGAGCCTATAGAAAATAAAGTCCTTTCACCAATGTAGTCGTTTATCATGCCCCCCCAACTTGCATATTGCTTGCTAAAATCAAGGTAGAGTTCACTCTGTAGGCCTTTGTGGCAACTTTGCTAGTGCTTAGTAGGCGGTTATTTACTAACTTCAGCAAGTATAGAGATCTCCGCCGCCGTACTAAGGGGTTGTTATCCAGAAGTAGAGACAACGTTAAAATTGAGTTTAGAGCTTATAGTGGGGCATTCTCCACGCGAGCCCCTAAGGTTGACGTGCACCCGCTTGGAAATCCTTTCCGCGTAATTGCTAGCTCATCATCCGATCGTGAATCGGTTCGCATCGGCAAGCGTTAATATTGGTCAGCGCATTTATATTCAGCCAGGTCTGGCCATAGAAGCCATCACTTCCGTCTTCGGCATCAAGATTGTCTCGAATCAGATCAGTCAGCGTCTGCGAGCCCTATTTTGTTAGCTGTAGCGGAGCAATTCGGAATGACACGCAAGATGGCAATCTCACTTCCAGCCAGCCAATGAGGACTATGACATTGTCATCACATCACCTTAGCTCCCACGCCTCGTTACCGAATAACATCCGAGTGTATAGCCCGCAATTTTGTCGTGGATATATTCAATTGGATATTGGTGAGAAATAACGCGTTGCTGACAGGACTTCAGTCATAATACACTTTGGGAAGTTTTGACCGCAACTCACAGCCGGCTGCTAACATTCCGCCCCTAACTGCCTTCCCACCGTGGTTCTCATCCAGGCTAGCACCGACTAGGTAGTCTTTAGAAGCGCGTGGTTTGTTACGTAGTTAGTTCCCTTTTCTGATTATGTATGCAATGGAGTTCGGCACAACTAGATAGCGACACTGTCAGGAGCCCACCCTGCGATGCGGACTTCAAAGGGTCGCTTGGTGGAGGTATCATCGACGCAGTCCTCCATCCCCACTTTTTTTAAGCTGATTTCTACTATCCCTTAACTCGCTGGCGTCCATGGAGTAAGTGGGCCGTGCAGAACACCCGAATCTAAACAAATTGTGCTCGTGCAGTAGGCTATATAGCCTACATTTACGAAAGTGCTTTTTAAAGCACGTGATTGTTTGGCCAGGTCTACACAGCTTTCGTCTTTAGCCTGATTGGACAAACCTGCGTTGCCACACTGCACTACCCATGTTGCACTGCCAAACCCCGCCAGCACTACCCACCCCGCCAGCACTGCCCACCCCGCCAGCACTGCCCACCCCGCCAGCACTGCCCACCCCGCTATGTCTGCCTAGCTTCCACTATAACTTCACAATCCTGGTGTTTCTCCACCAAGCACCCTTTCGCTTAGACAAACCCTTATCTCTCGCACTCTTATCTACTACGACGAAAACGCTATGGCAGAAGCCCTCGCCGTCGTTGGCGTTGTGGCCAGTATCGTCCAGCTCGTCGACTTTGGCTCCAGAGTCTTGCTTCGTCTCAACGAGTTCCAATCAAGTGTAGGCGGGATTCCAAAAACGTTTCAACATATCAAAGCCGAATTGCCGGTGCTACTCGACACCCTTGAACAGACCAAAACTGCCATTCAGACTGGCTCTGTACGGGACGAAACTAAAAAGGCTCTCCTCCCCGCCATCGATGGGTGCCGAACACAGATAGGATTACTTAATATTGTGATTGGGAAAGTATTGCCGCTATCAGGTGACTCTTGGAGAGAGAAAAGTAGAAAGGCGGTTTCGAGCCTTCGCCAGGATGGAAAAGTCAGGAAGATACGGACGGACCTACAGGGTTATATCCAGACATTGACATACTACCATGCCGCTACCTCATCGACATTACAACCTCCAATACGTACGCCTTTGTAACGATATACTATAGATATAGGATGTAGGTAGTCGAGCTAATACTCCTTAATTAGAAAACCCGTCACCACGACCAACTCCATCCTCAACAGTCCCTTTTCGGCGTGATCGAGACTTTGTGGATCGCGATATCCTCTCCGAATTACATCAGAGATGTTCCCAGCCAGCATCCCGAGTGGCGCTGGTAGGCCTTGGAGGCGTTGGGTACGTTGCTAGCTAGAAGAACTCGAGGATAGACCAAACTAACGATGCAAGCAGGAAGTCTCAACTTGCTATTGAGTACTCCTACCAAGTACGGGAGATATCACCGGAAACCTGGGTTTTTTGGGTCCACGCAAGTAGCGCGGCCAGATTCGAAGAAGGCTACAGGAAAGTTGCCGAACGAGTAAAGATCCCTGGCTGGGATAAGCCGGAAGCCGATATACTCAGTCTCGTTAGCAACTGGCTTTGCGACGAGGCGAATGGCCACTGGGTCATGATAGTTGACAACGCCGACGATCCTAGCGTCTTTTCCCATCAAGGAGATGGAAGTGCAAGTAAGGACGGGAGTAGCAGTTCAGCCCCACAAGCAAACTCTTTGTCGGACTTCCTTCCTCAATCGCCAAGTGGATCTATCCTCATTACCTCTCGGAACCGAGAGCTAGCTTACAAATTGACGGAAAGCACCTCAGACATTATAAAGGTCAACCCAATGGACCAAGGCCATGCTCTAGCTCTCCTTCAAAAGAAACTCGGCACTGATTTGGAAAGGGACGATGAGATGGAACTGCTACAGACGCTCGACTATATGCCTCTTGCCATTACCCAAGCCGCGGCATACATCAGCCAAAGAGCACCGCGTACCACAGTCTCTAGGTATCTACAAGATCTTCTTAGGGGCGACAAAGAAAGAGCAAGTCTGCTTAAGAAGGATGTTGGAGATTCCCGCAGAGACGGTAGAGCGTCGAACTCCATCATCGCCACCTGGCAGATCTCGTTCGAACATATCCGACAAAATAAGCCTTCAGCTGCTCGGCTACTATCGCTTATGAGTCTCTTCGACCGTCAAGGGATTCCCGAATCACTACTTAATCATTGCTACCAGGAAGACGACGTGGAGGATGACTTCGAAGACGACATATACATATTAAGCAGCTATTCGTTAATCGGGACGAACGTAGACGGAAACATGTTTGAGATGCATCGGTTGGTCCAGTTCTCAACGAAGGCATGGCTAGAGATAAACAGCGAGCTAGAGAAATGGAAAGAGCAGTACATTAACGTGATAGATGAGGCTTTCCCGGTAGGGCGATACGAGAACTGGAAAACGTGTCTAGATTTGTTTCCACACGCAGAAAATGTTCTTGCATATCGACCGACAAATGAGGCCCACCTAGAAAAGTGGTCTTCGATCCTGTTTAATGCTGCATGGTACGCTGATGACAGAGGAAACTACAGCGCGGCAGAGGAGATGAACCGGCGAGCGCTAGAGGGGTACGAAAAAGCGTTGGGGCTGGAGCATCCTTCCACGCTAAGCAGCATAGCCAATCTGGCGTTGACGTTTTTGAATCAAGGGCGGTGGAAGGAGGCCGAAGAGCTAGAGGTGCGAGTGATGGAGACGAGAAAGAGAGTATTTGGGGACGAGCATCCTTCCATGCTAACTAGCATGGCTAACCTGGCGTCGACGTACAGGAATCAAGGGCGGTGGAAGGAGGCCGAAGAGCTAGATGTGCGAGTGATGGAGACGAGCTCGAGGGTACTTGGGGACGAGCATCCTTCCACGCTAACTAGCATGGCTAACCTGGCGTCGACGTTTTGGAATCAAGGGCGGTGGAAGGAGGCCGAAGAGCTAGAGGTGCGAGTGATGGAGACGAGCTCGAGGGTACTTGGGGACGAGCATCCTTCCACGCTAACTAGCATGGCTAACCTGGCGTCGACGTACAGGAATCAAGGGCGGTGGAAGGAGGCCGAAGAGCTAGAGGTGCGAGTGATGGAGACGAGCTCGAGGGTACTTGGGGACGAGCATCCTTCCACGCTAACTAGCATGGCTAACCTGGCGTCGACGTACAGGAATCAAGGGCGGTGGAAGGAGGCCGAAGAGCTAGAGGTGCGAGTGATGGAGACGAGCTCGAGGGTACT
>Ga0307507_10004818_pt1 | contig 23229 bp, 8 predicted proteins | sample 7_EM_MG_FD_207223 | JGI IMG/M metagenome (GOLD analysis project Ga0307507, IMG submission 207223) | Populus trichocarpa ectomycorrhiza microbial communities from riparian zone in the Pacific Northwest, United States - 7_EM | ecosystem: Host-associated > Plants > Roots > Unclassified | place...
CATGGGCTATGCGAAAGGACTTTATAGTATTAATACTTAGCCTAGATATTAGCGGCGCCTATAACAATATACCCTATAAGCGTCTCCTATATATCCTTAGGGCAAAGGGCTTCCTAGAATAGATTATTCAATTTATTTAAGGATTTATAGGCTAGAAAGAAATATTACTGGTCTTTAATAGATACTAGAGCCCCCCTATTGCAGTTATAATAGGAATACTATAAGGATCACCTCTATCACCTATACTTTTCCTCTTCTTTATAAGCAACCTACTTAATACCTTTAAGGAAGGGGCGACCTAGGGGATAGGCTTTGTTAATAACATAAACCTAATTATATATAGGCCAACAGCCGCAGAGAACTATAGGATACTAAAGAAAGCCCATAATACCTATATAGAATAGGCAAGATGATATAGAGTCCAATTCTTACCAGAGAAATACTAGCTAATCTATTTTATAAGAAAATATAACCAATCTGTAGATCTTTAGCATACAATCTATATTTAAGGCTTTAGGGGTCAACTGGTTTAAGGCCTAAGGGTATTAGGAGTGTAGGTAAACAGCAAGCTCCGGTAGAGCGCATATGCAGCATAAGCGGCCCATAAGGGCCAAGCACAGTATATCGCTATATCTAGGATCGTTAATTCTATATAGGGTCCATGCTTCTAGAGGTCACGCCTATTATATATAGCAGTTGTCTGGCTAACCATAACGTATAGATCTAGCATTTAGGCCACTAGAGAAACTAAAAAAGGCCCCCCTAAATTACTCCTTAAACCACTCTAAAAGGTCTAAATAGCCTGCCTTAGGAGTATAACAGGTGGGTATAAGCGAACGGCCACAGCACTACTTGAGAAGGAAGCCAATATTTCCCCCCTATAACTATATATTGAAGCCGATGCAATACAAAGGGTGCAAAAGGAACGCAACTTTAATATTATAAAGTATATTAAGACACGCCTAAACAAACTATAGAGGGACCCTAGGGTGCCCTATAGGAGAAGGAACCAACAATCCTAAAGTAGGGAAGATATATTAGGAAAACAGGTAGAGAAAGTAGAAGAAGAATAGTGCGGCGCTAGGGCCCAGGCCTATATAAAGGAGGAAGGGAGACGCGTAAGAGGCTAGTAAAGACAATAGTAAAGGAGAGAAAGGAGCTAAAGTAGAGCATAAAAGAGTACTGGAAAACCATTTACTGCAATATAATACTGGTTAGACCAATGCTAGAGAGACAAATAGGAATTAAAGGTACAGAGGTAGACTTAGGTAAGGGGAACCTAAGCCGTAGTATAGGTAACGCTATAGGGGGTAAATACCTAGGGGCTCTAAGAGGGCCTAACAAAGGCAGAAAATATAATGGTAACACTTTTAAGGATAGGAATAATAGGACTAAAAGATTGGCTTTACTAGGTGGGTATCTTAGTGGGTAGCCTAAGGTGCGAATATAGCTGGCTAAGACAGACACTAAAACACATAATACTGTTATGCCCCTTACGCACCAGCCAAGAAGCAATGCTCTTAGCAGCTAGTATAGAAAACTATAATACACTACTCTTAACACAGAAAGGCCTTAAGGCGGCTACCCGGTGGCTTATTGGCTAAAATATACTAGACCAGTTCTAGGTTGCAAAGGAAATAGCAATAGAAGGTAAAGGGGTGAGTAATAGGCGCCCCCTAATAACTCTATAGGAGTAGAGTATAGTATGTAATACTAGCGCGTCCGTAGGTTTGTTACGGCAGCAGTGGTTCCCAAGGAGGTTAAAAAGTAAGGTAGTAGAGCACCACTGGTAACTTATAGGCGACTTACAAGCGAGCCCTAAAAGGCGGGGAGACGGATTACGGGGTTTTCTTAAATAGAGTTTTCTCCCTATATGTATATAAAGAGTAGTCCGCGTGGGCCCAATAGGGATCTAAATCGGACGTTAAGCAATGAATAATAATAATATATAATTCCTTCCTTAAGAAACTAGTAACGAACATTTAGGGTAATAATTTAATTAAAAAGTTAACGCTACCTAGGCTCTCTATTAACTATAATAACTAAATAGGCCGCGTTAATATTTATAATTAGCTTTAAAGCTACTATACTACCTAAATTACTACTATATGTACCTAGCTGCCTTTATTCTTTTAGGCGCTTAATATAGCTATAATTAAGGCCTATATTATTAATAGGAAGATCTTTTAGATATTAAGAAAGCACCTCTAAATATACTACTATTTCTATATACAATTGGTATAGAACCTTATTATTATAGGCAGTTAAAAGATAGGCCTAAATAAGCATAATATTAAGCGTCTTTTTTTACCAAAGCTTATTAAAATATAGGTAATATTAATCTAGTATTAGGCCTAGTTATAAAAATTAATTAAATTAAAAAACTATATATATTACTGCTAAAACCCTATTAACTATAATTTAACAGTATAAGACGCGAACTTATTATTCTATTAAAAGCTTTATCAGAAAGTAAGGCTATAAGAGCCTACTAAAGTGCTAGATATATAGATAAAAGGAGGTAAAGAAGCTTATAGTAAATGTTAGGTAAATAATATATAAATATAAGGCCGATAGGCTTCCTTTATACCTTTAGTACTTTAACAACTTTTATTTAATAGGTAATAACTAGGTAACTATTTTAGGTTCTCTACTTCCTTATACCTTTAATATTAAGACTCTAAATCTAATTAAGCCTTTACTATAGCGTCCTTCTTAGCCTCCTTTAAGCCCTCCTTTACTACTTTTAATTAATCCTCTATATTAAATAACCGCTAATTAAACCGTTTAACCACTTATAGCACTTAATATATCTTATTTAATATATATAGCATATCTTCCCTTATAATCTTAAGCTGGTCCTTTACTAGCTTATTCTTATTAACGTTAAAAACGCGTATAAAGTAGATAGGTAGCAATAATTTAGAGAAGGACTCTAATAGAGAATTTCCCTATATAATCAGCAGTTAGTTAATGGAGGAAGGGCGGAAACCTATAGTCATAACGTCATATATCGCGACTTTTTACCCAACTTCCTTAAAAAAATATATATAGAGGTGTTTTTGGTGTTGGCCTTCTGCAGTATTTCATCGGCATCGCAATATTAACGCGCTTTGGTGAGGCTTGCTAAGAAAATCACGCTAGCTAGGGTGCAGCATGCTAACCCAGGCAAGAGCGCCTAAAGCGCCCAATACGAAAAGTCCGTTTTGCCAGACGAAGGGATGGTACATCAGGTACATCAGGTTGAACTGTTCGCCAGGCTGGCTGAGTGCCACGCATATGCACATGGCTGAATCTTGCAAACGGGGCAGACTACGTACAAGGCAGAAGGCTGATAACACTTCAAAAGCCGAGTAAAATGAGTTTATTCTCGGCCTACCCGAGACAATATGAACAGGAACGGGGTGAACACGTACTAAAACGGCAAACATCGATTAACGCCGGGAGATAAGAACGTCGATGATCTCCGTAGCTTGTCCGTATACACCCTCCTGTCACCTCCGGTGGTTAGCGCAGCCACGTCTGCACGGCCTTACTCTCCCTTAAACAGCAAAAATACCAAAACTTCCCCTACAAAAAGGCCGTGCAGACGTGGCTGCGCTAACCACCGGAATTGACGAGATGGTGTATATGCATTGCGATAATACGCGAGATTAATTAACAGGCTAAGCCGAGACTTTCCAGATTAATCGTGATGGCGTTCGAGGCACAAGCTCTAAGACACTTTGTTGTTGGTCTACATTGACCCGTTCCCCCCCAATCACAGCCAGCATGTGTGTAATTGGTCTATTTTCGCCGGAAGTTGCCGTTCCTACTGCGTACTGTTCGCCTAGCTTACCACCACCTTCCTATCCTCCATACAGCTTGAAGCGTGAGCTTCCACCCCCCCCTTTAAAAAAAAAAGTAGATTTCGCTTCGGTACGCGGGCTCACCAAATCGCCACCAACTATACATAGTAATTGTAACGAACGCATGTGCCTGCACGCAAGGACCTTTTTGGTTGCCATGGAGAATCGCCTTGGTTGGCCAAATTGAAGACGTACGCTTCCTCTTCTCCCCCTTCTCCCCCTCAACTACGCCTCCGTTGTGGCCGCCAAAACGCGAGTACAACGCTGTATCTGCAATTTCTGATGAAATTTGGCAATATCGTACGAGTGGAAACCTCACGATATTTAACAAAAATCACGACACTACGGAGGAAGGCCGATAGCAAGTCCGCAGCCAAGCATACGGCTTCGCTACGATTACATTGGTGGCGATTTGGCGAGCCCGCGTACCGAAGCGAAATCTACTTTTTTTTTTCAAAGGGGGGGGGGGTGGAAGCTGGTCATGCTTGTAGCTGTAGTAACACTCAAACTCTTTTTAATTCTTAGGGTGTCGAAAATAGGGGAGTGTTCGGTTGCAATAAGAAACTTTTTGAATATGAGGTTGCTCCGTGCTTTGACCGGCGTCAACTAGTAGATATTTAGCGGCGGTTAATATAGTATCCGTGCTTAATATGAAATGAAGCTAGGTATTCGGTTGATCGCTCTGTAAGGCCTTAGAGAAGGCTTAAAATTAGCGACGTTCTCTGCCCACATTGTTTACCCTATAGCTAGAAAGTACCTACCAGAAATCCTCTACTACTAGCTTTGACTTTTAGTGCTTTACTATGGCGCCAACTACTGCCACCACTACTCCTGCTTCTACCGCTAATGCTCCCTCTATACAATCTTCTGCACGCCGCCTGTCGCTAAGGTATATACTTACCCCAAGTTAAGGATTAAGGCCAAGAAAGTCGCGTATTAATTGGACTTATAAGATGGAGGAGGCTATACTATAAGCTCTTGTGCGGGCTGTACGTAGAGGGCTTTATATAGATAGTTCCTATAAGGAGGGATAGGAGATAGCTCTGAAAGCCGTGTAGGTGGTAACTACTTTATATATAGTTACTATTAAGCAAATTAAAAATAAGCATAATACTTATAAGAAGGATTAAAAGGTGTGGAAGGAGCTCTGCAGCTAATTTGGCTGGGGGTGGGATAATAAGAAAGGTATTTCTATTGCTGCCGAAGATATAATAAATATATATTTTAAAGCCAATCCTAACGCCACTAAATTCCGAAACGCTCCTCTGCCGTATCTTTAAGATATATAGGAGTTATTTAAGGGTGTAATTGCAACTAGTAGTTATGCTATTATAGTTAACGAAGCTCTGCAGCAGATGTATGGTAAGATACTAATTAATCCTCAATTGCTAAGGGATGAAAGTATAGCTATTATACTAAACAGTGGAAGTAAGGAAGAAGAGGTAGTAGATAAGGATAAACCTCTATCTTTTATAGAGCAGCATTAGTTAGAATCCTTAACTAGTAGTAATAACACTTTAGGTAAGTGTGAAGGGACTTAAATAGGGGGCTATAAGGACATGATTGTGAAATAGGATAGATTAGTAAGAGAGACAAATCCTTAAGGAGGTAAGGCCTCTGGGATTGTGGAGACTATATACTACGGGCACGTGCCTCTAGTATATAACTAATGGACATCCAAGGGGTGTCTAGGGGTTGTCCTAAGGGCAACCCAAGGTGACCGCAATAATATCCCTTATATTGACCCCCCCCCCCTTCTTGCGGTTGGCCCCTAATTGCTATTACCTTACAGTAGGGAGATTATAAGGGCTTGTCCTAGAAGGGGTTCGGAGAGATGTTAGCATGCTGTTATATATTATCTATCTATCTAACCCCTGCTTTAAACTCCTAAAAACCTTAATAAGGAAAAAATATAACTAGAGAAAAGACGCGAGGATTGCTAGGAGACCTATTAAAAGCCTATTAAAAGTATACTAGCGACTACCTAGGCTAATATAGGAATTTTTATACAACTCTATTTCTAAGCCTTTATACTAGTTTGCAATTAATTATAAATATTATAAGTAATTTGGTGTTCTAGTATAGTTCTATAAAACCTTTTGGTATAGGATTTAATATATAAAGCCTTAGCTTGCCGTTGTCTTTAACTTTTTAAAATATTAGGGAACGTTTGGTTGCAATCTGACTTTAGATCAGAAACTCCTTAATCTGTGCACCTTTTAGTGTTAACTAGTTGGTAATTAGCGGCGTCTACTTCTAAGGCTTGGTTAAATCTGAAATTAAGTTAATTATTTGGTAAGGCTCTAGATAAGGTTTAGAATTTGACTTTACACAATATATAATTAATTTTAGTGAGCGATTAAATAAACACCTCTCCCATTAGGCCTCTATCGCGACTTTTTGTTATGGTGTCATAATGGAGTCTCCTACTCCTACCGTTCCTCAATCGACGCCCTCTACTTAGTCAATGTTTTCTTCACCTTCCCTTACCTCCCGCAGGAGCCGAAGTAGAGCTACAACGACGGCCGCGACGGCCACAACACCCGCAAGTTCAAGGAAGTCGCGTATAAAATGGACAACCGAGATAGAGGAGGCGATGTTAGAAGGCCTTATTAAGGCTATTTAGAAAGGATATTGCGTAGACAGCTCTTACAAAGCTAAGGGTTGGAAGCTTGCTCTTAATTATATGCTAGCTGTCACCCCCTAGGCAGTTAACCTAAAACAAGTTAAAAGTAAGCACAATAGTTATAAGAAGGATTAGAGGACGTAAAAGGAGCTCTATACCCTCTCTAGCTAGGGGTGGGACGAAGCTAAAGGCGTACCTGTCGCCAGTGAGGACATTATAGATACATACTTTAAGGCCAATTCTAAGGCTATAAAGTTTTGTAATACACCACCTGCCTTCCTAAATATACTATAGGAGCTATTTAAGGGAGTTCTAGCAACAGGGAGTAATATAAGGTTAATTAATAAGGTAATTAAAAGCTGTATAGACCCAGAGCTCCTCATAACCAGAGCCTCGCAGGCGATAGATTTAATAGATACAGAAGATAAGGAGGGAGGTAAGGATAATCTTAAGTTAGAATCAGCTTGTAGCTCTATTAAACGCAGTTAGTCAAGGTTATCTTTAATTAAGCGCTTAAATACTCCTTCTACACTAGAATCTTCCTCTTTAATACTGAGTTAAACTTCCTTATTAGCAATAAGAAAGCGGGCTATTAAATAAGCTACTAGAGAAACTAAATCTAATACAAAGCGCCAGCGAATATGGTAAGTTATAGATTCTCTAGAAGAGACGGTAGAGCAGATTACTAGAGAGATAAGAGCTACTAGACAGTTAATCGCCCAAAAGTCTCCTTAAGAGAAGGCTTCTATAAAGTTTATTAAGGAGTTTAGTTACCTAGATCTGGCAGAGCAACTAGTTATCCTGCGAGCTTTTGAGACCAAGTCAACTGCTAGATTATTCCTTGTAACGGCCAGAGTTATAGGGCTTCGGCGAAGCTTAATTAACGATATTTTGGCTAGCAGGAAGGAGGGCAATTAGGAAGGTAGAATTTAGTAAGATTTAATCAAGATCTAGGTAAGATTTAAGCTAGAATTTAGGTAATATCTAAGCAAAATTTAGATGAGATTTTAATTATTCTTCAACGTCTTACTACATACGCAATTAAGGAGCAATATATAAAGGGAAAGTATATAGATTTCTATAGTAAATACACCAAATCTACTGTAGATTCTTATTTAATTGGCCTGCCAATTGCCCGGCAGTAACTTTCTTATATAAGTTGCGCAATCTTGTCGCGTCTTTAGTTTATAACTACGTTACTTTCTTCCTCTATAAGCCTTACGTCTTTCTTATCTATCTCCTTATCCTCCGTCACTTTAAAGCTATTTAGATCGTCTGGATTATATATATTAATAAAGTTATAAACAGCCGTTAAGGCGTATACTACCTCAGCCTGTGTTTTTAGAGGTAGATTGCGCCTGCTGGCTTTAAAGTACCTAAATTAATACTTAAAAACACCTATAGTACGCTCCACTACGTTCCTTAGTGCCGTATGCCAAAGATTAAAGAGTTCCTTAGCGTTCTAAGGCCTTATATTTACCTGCGCCTATTCGCAAAGATGATATCATACACCATAGTAGGGAGTTAGTGTTATAGGCGTATTAGAGTACCCAGCATCCGCGACGTAGTATCTGCCAGGTAAGGCTTTAAATCCTTTAACTTTGGCCGAATTTATTACTCTACTATTATAAGTAGTACCCTCCCACCTAGCTAGGATGTACACGAAGTTTATCTAGAAGTTAACAGCTATAAGTACGTTCTGCGTTAATCCTCCCTTTCTACCGCGCCATGGAGCCTGTTTTTTATACCCACCCTTAATAGAAATAGGAAGATAAGTACCGTTAAGAGCTCTAATACAATTAGCAAAAAAAGGATATTGTTTAGGATCCTCAGCAATCTCATCCAGGGTAACATTTTAAGGAAGTTAAACAACTTCCTTATATAACTTTAGAAGGCCAGGAAGAACTTCATATACAGCTCTATAAGGCAGCAAATTAAAATAAGAAGTTTAAGCTAGTCGCTAAATACTTACTAGTGGATCGTTGCTAAGGAGTGTTAAATTATCTTACTTAGTAACCTATACGATGTATTATTACTAAATATTATTAGGAATATCACGAGCTTCTTAGCTGCTGATAGAAGCTTCATATTCTTAAGGCCACTATGCTCCTGTAGCCAATTAAGGAGCTTCTTAAACACCTTAGGCTTCATCCGGGTGACGCTTAGAAGTTGTGCCTTATAGCTATAGAGCAATTGCATCGTCCACCTCGTGCCTCGCCATATATCAGTATGCTAAGTACGGACGCCATGCGGAAGGAGTATTATTGCGATTATAAAAGTCAGAATAAGGGCGTCGTAAAATACGTGCAGTTGTAACTGCAGCAGTGTCGCGGTTGGGGTGGGCAGAGACGCCATATTACGAGGAGTCGTTGATTGGGCGAAGCTTTAGATTCAATCTGGAATTCAAAGAAGGAGCTTTAAGCTCCAGATTTGAACTAACGCCAAGGCCTCAGTTCAGATTCTATATACGGTATAGCTTGCGGGTTTGACGCGCTTGCCGATCTAGAGGAGCTTCAGATCAGAAAGTCGTCAGATTAACCAAACGATCGCGTCAGAATTAGATTTGAGCTTCAGATCGGTTCTGTTCTGGAGCCTCCAGATTTAATCTGAAGTTGCAACCGAACGTTCCCTTAATCTATAATCCTTTCTCATTGGTTCTATGCTATATATTTGGCGTAGCTCTACTACCTAGCAAATAGAAGGGATACTTCGTAATAGCGCCTTTAGCTATTATATAATTGCCAAGAACGTCTATAACGTTGTTCTTTAATACTATAGTATTATTTAGGTATAATTTAACCTATATACATCTGCAATTAACGTCTTAATTACCTTCCCTGGCCGCATAATCAGTTTTTATAAGGAAGTAATGGCTAAATAGCTTATACGCGTGTTTTCTTCCTTCTAAATTACGCTATTATAACAGAGTTATATTGGCAAGGTTGCGGCTATTTACTAGAAGAGTATTAGAAGGTAAAGTATAGAGATACCTTACTTATTAAGCTGCTCCTTTTCCTTAACACCTTACTTCCCATTATTAACCTTTATCTAATTTTAGACGTATCTTTAATATATTATTAAGATTTTCTTCTTTTCCATTATTAATTTAATATGCCTCTTTATTCTTCTACTAACTACTTTTCTAAGCCAATTCTATAGTATATCTTGGCCCTACCACTATATATAGAACCTTAACCTCCGCTAACCCGCAATTAGTACTGGTCCTACCTAAATAATGTTACCTATACGTTCTTAAAGGACTAGAAGTCTAATAAGAAGATTTTAGATGCTTGCAATAAGACCTACTATATAAGGTCCAACACCTTTAGTCCTTATAATTAATGCATATATACTAAGAGCGGCAGTTGCGTTAAGATAAGCTTTCCTATCCTTAATAGGTTTCTATTACTAACTTTAAGCTTTAATAGCCTAGGCCTAAGTAGCAATAATTCTTTAATATCCTTAACTACTATATTGCCTAAGCTCTCTCTTATTCTAGTACTAATACTAAATATCTAGGTTAAATTTAAGACTATGCCACAGCTATTTACACCACCTATAATTCCTAGTAAGCTAGCTAGTAACGCCTAATAAGGGAGCAAGGTTAGTATACTAAGGATAAAGTAAAGAATAGGGGTAATAAGAAGAAGGTTATTATCTACTATAAAAAGGAGTTTGTATATATACGTTAAGTTTCTAAAGAGCACAATATAATGCGGTATTAGGTAGGTTACCCTTTAGGTACCTAGCAGATAGGTTACTAATAATTACTATAGCAAGGTCTTGGTAGTTCTAGACTTTACCAGCTAGCTAATATCTCTATTTATTCTAGGCTTAAGCATATCTTTATTAACTATAAGCTTACGCCTTAAGAACTTTATTAGTACTAGTTTGGGCCTAATATTAGTATTAAGCGTTTAAGGATCTTTGTTCTATCTATAGCTTATTAGCCTACCCCTATTTTTATACCTACTTATACTCCTACTAAGGGATCTAGATCTTATTCCCATTAGCTATTACTTAGTAGGCCAATAGATACTAATCCTACACCTAGGGATAAGGCATAATAGCTTTTAATTTAGGCATTTAGGATTAATTCTTATATATAGTAGTAATCGGGAAGGCCTTATAAGGTATTTAGGAAGGCATAGGAACATTATTTCTAATATAGACTAATAAATAGAAATGCAATTCTAGCAAAATACCCTATTAATTCTATACTATATATATAAAAAGGCTAAGAGCCTATCCTGCTTTAGGCCGTAGCCCTAATTAATCCTTATAGTTTCTAGAGCTTGTCCGTTTTATATCTAATTTAATCTATTTACTCTTTAGGGCCTCTCTTGGCCTACCACAAGCTTTCTTTATAGGTTATAATAACACTATAGTATTAGAGCGCTTTCTGCAATTTATAAATTACGGACCTTAATCCTAATATTCTTTTAAAATATCTTCGCAATAATTAAGGTAATCCTCTAGTTTTTATATAGAGTCCTTAGCGGGCCAGTCTAGCCATTTAACTTTATATTAAAGCTTATTCTTAACAGACTTATAGCGTAGTATAGCTTTAACCTTATACCACTCGCCTACTACTTTAGGGTGTTTAATTGGGCCTAGATAGAAGTTCTTTTCTGGTAGTAGTCTATACCATAGCTCTAGTAGATTTATATAAAATACTAGATATATATAGGCCATAAATAGGGGTAGCTAGAGACAGTAGGCTAGCTTGCCAATTTATTTCTTAATTTAGAAAGGACCTAGATATCTTATATTAAGCTTCTTTAATAGTTAATAGGTTTTAATATTTATTAAACGTAATAAAACCTTATCGCCTACGCTAAAATGCTTATTTTAGTATTTATAGTTATACTAAATTCTCTACTACCTTTGCGTATCTTATTGGCTCTGCTTTACATACTTTCATTACTCCTCCCATTCCTTAAGGTACCCTTATACTCTCTAGTAGATATCCTTAGACTTCTTAGTAAAATCCTATAATTAAATATACGGCCTTAGCTAGTAATTATTAGGTATACTATTAAATCCTAATAGTTAGACGCTATGGGTAATTTAGATTAGTGCAAACTAATGCAATAAATATTACTTTAAGTTATAAGCGTACTCTATATATAAAAGTAGCTCACACTAATTATCTTGCTAGTAGTTTAAATATATTTATAGATAAGACTCTAGTTCCTAGTTTTAGCGTTCTATTTACCCATCTATCTACAAATAAAAAGCCATACTATAGCGGTGGTCTATCTTTAAATAAAAGTATAAATCTAACCAGTGCTAGCTTATAAAGACGCTACCCCTAGTAGTAATAATAGAGTGTGGTTAATCTACTTTAAGAAAGCATTTCTCCTTAATTAGGTTTACAAGCGCTTATATATTAATTATCTTATTAACGGGAAGGTATTAGATATACTTTAAAAACCTATTAATAAGTACTAGGACCAAATTATATATTTACCCTTACCTACCTTTTAAGGGTAAAAGATCTGTAATAAGGTCTATAGCATAATATCGCTATAGCTTACTGGTAGGGGGAACTAATTTAAGTAAACCCCATAGCTTATACCTTTAGATTTTGTATACTTAATACTTCTTATAGTAGCTAATATACTCCTTTACTTCCTACTTAAGCTTTAGCTAGTAGTATTTGCGTTAAAGTAATTCCACTATTTTAGCTTAACTATAGTAGCCGCCTAGAGAATTATTATAGTTTCTTATAAGGATCTTTTATTATAGATTTGCTTCTTATAGCACCCAAACCTTACTATATCTATACAGTAGGCCTATTAGGTCTAGTTCCAAATAATAATACCTAGCAGCTTCCTTTTTATTACATTTCCAGTCTACTTCTATATTAAAGATAGCATAGAAGGCGTCCTTCTATTATACCTTATAGATAAGATCTATTAACCTTTTAAATGGTTTCTAGGTAAAAGCTATTTCGCCTTATACTACTCTTAGTACAAGACTAGATAGTACTATAGATCTTATAACTTTTTAGTATATATACGTTAGGAAGGCCGCTACAAGGTTAAAGTCCTTTAGTCTTTATAGGGCTCTAAGTTTTAATTACTCTTTAGCTTTACTATTAGTTTAAGGGGATAGCTTAGCAATTAGTAGTGTATTACTAGGTTCTAAACTTATATTAGGAACGTCCTGTCTAGGTATATTTAGACCCTTATTAGCTACGGACTGGGTACTAGCTAAAATATTAGTAGAAGCTAATAGGGTTTGCACTACCTAAGACTTAGTGCGTAGAGCTATAGGTACTTAAGCATCCTATACCTAGAGCTTGTTCTATAATATAGGGAGTAAGATATCTATTATCTATTTTCCTTCTCCCGTTTTAAAGCCTTTAATATAGTCTGGCCGTTATAACAGTCTATTAGCAGGGTTATTTTCCCCTAGCTTATATTTAGTCTTAAAGTTAAATTATATAAGCTCCTCTGCCTATTTAGCTTATTAAGGTATAAGATCCTTTATAGTTATAAAGTAGCGTAAATTATAATAATCTAAGAGTATATAAGTAGTATAGCTCATGTGCTTAAGGTAATATCACTACTATTTAAAGCAGTTAACTATAGCCAGCAGTTCCTTATTATAGGTATAATACCTAACTTTAGGTCTCTAAAATTTTCTGCTATAGAATGTTACCAGTCTCTAGTAGAGCTAGGTAGCGTCTAAATGCCTATTAGGTTATAGTAGGATACCAGCAAGGGCAAAAATTAATATATTAATAACTATTATTAGTGGCTAATCCGGGTTAAAATGCCGCAATAATAGAGCTTTTATGAACTTTATATGTAGTTTCTAAAAGGCTTCCTGTACCTTTTCAGACTATATCTATAGTTTATACTATTTAGTTAGTCCCTTCTTGGTTTTCTTCCTTTCCACCTTTAAGCTTTTTACTTCTTAGGCCAGATCTTAGAAAGCTTTAGCAATGTAGTTAAATAGGTATTAAGTAATGTCTAAGTAGTTATAAATAAAGCGCCTATAGAAATTGGTAAAGCCTAGAAACACTTAAATATTCTAGTAGCTCTCTAGCTCTAGTCACTTTTAGATTGTCTACACCTATACTAGGTCCATAACTATACCTATAGGCGTTATAATATAACCCAGGAACTTAACCTGTTTAGTATTAAAGATATACTTTAACGCCTTAGTATAGAGGCCCTAATTATCTAAATGTTCTAGCACTTTGTGGATGTATTACTTATACTAATCCTTATTTTCTAAGTAGATTAGAATGTTATCTAAATAAAAAATATATATGCGGTTAATTAGTCCCCCTAAGGCTCCGTAAATATATAATTAAAATATTATAGGTATATTAGCTAGCCTAAAGGGCATTACTAAATACTTAAAGTAGCCATATTAGGTTTTAAAAGCGGTCTTCTACTTATCCCCTTCTTTAATATAGAGCCTATAATAGGCATCTTATAGATCTAGCTTTGTAAAGATCTTTACCCTAAATAGTTAATACAGTATTTTACTAACTAGTAGTAGTGGGTAACAGTTCTTAATTATAATCTTATTAAGACTATAATAGTCTATATATAGCCTTATAGTTCCATCTAGTTTTAAAACAAAGAGAATTAGTACGCCTATTAGTAACTTACTGGGCTATATCTATCCCTTTTCTAGTAAGCCGTTAAGGTACTCCTATAGGATCTTAAGCTCTTTATAAGAGAGGTTATAGATAAAAAGGTTTAGTAGTTATTTGCCTTCTTTTAAATTAATTGCATAATTATATTCTAAGTTCTGCTAAAGGACTTTAGCTTATCTACCTAAAAATACCCTAAGTAAGTCCCTTAGGCCTAACGGAATTTTTAACAGGTCGGGGTCGCGCTTATCCTCTATATTATTATTAGGTAGGTCCTAGAGGTCCCTTAGAACATTTGCGGGCAGCGTCGCGCGCTATAGTGGCTGTTTATACATAGTTACCACTATATATTAAATAGTTTCATGCGGTAGCCAGTAGAGAGTAGGGAACTCTTTAATATATTATTTAAGGTATTATAGCATACTCTTTGCGTATTGCTTAAGCCAGAGTAGCCTATAGCGGTAGAAATATCTTATAAGATCTTTAAAATTACTGCCTCCCTATAATATCTCTGTGACCTATCTGGCAGTTCCCCATAGGGTATCTATTATAGAAGGGTTATTGCTTATACTAGGCTCTATACCTATCTTGCTATAGAATAGGGGTTAGATCTAATACTCCTTTAGGTATAGAGCATATACTATTTCTTCTAGAGCTATATCCTCTAGAATATCTTTTAAGCTTATTAATAAAACATGCCCTTCTAATTCTTTATTATTCCACTATTTAAAGGCTCCTGTCTTAAAGCGTATCTTAAAATCTACTTTTGTAAGCTAAGGGTATCTAAGAATAAGGTTATAGCCTATAAAGTTAGCTGCCTAAAAGGGTTGCGGGCTAACTACCTTAGTATGGTTATATATATTAGCTACTAACACTATAGGCTTATAGGCACTATGTAGTTTAATCCAATGCTTATTTAAAAACCCTATAGTAAGTTTCCGCCACTTTAGCAATAGAATAAGCTTATGCTCTTTTACCAAATCATATTATATAAAATTGATTTCAGCGCTGCTATTATATAGTGCTTAGAACTAATATACCTTATCTATAGGGAGTACTATTTCTAGCTTAATAGTAATATAGAGAGTCTCTCCTTTTATATCTTGCCCTAGTTACGGCTGGGAAAGGTCCGCAACTAGGGCTTTTCTTTTTTTGGATTATTAATGCAATTATTACCCTACTTATTTTTCTAATTAGGTTTACCTCCAAAGAAGTTTTCTCTTAACTTTTTAGAGTATTCCTATAAGGGTGCCGGATAGGTATTAGGTTGGCCCTAGGAGTCTTTCCTATTACTTAAGGTCCCTAACTTTAACTATTCTAGATTTCTCTTTAAGAACGGCTTCTTTAGAGCTTAGGTCTATCCTATATTACTACTAAAGTGCTCGCGCTTTTAGTTACCCCCTGGCTTTTTACTAGAAGAGGTCTGGTTCCTTATTATATTCTTGGCGTTTAGAACCACTCGTTTAAAATCTATATATATAGTGATCCGCGATAGAGCTCCTACACGCTTTATTTTGTTATAAATTACTAGCTTAATTTTAGCTTAAATAAATCTAATTTTCTTTTTTTTATAGATGCTACCATCCTTGTTTTTAAAGGGCTCTGGATCTATTAATTAAGCATAAGTTTCTATAAAGTTTATAAATTAGCAGAAATTATAGCGGTTAAGCTATATCCTATTCCAGAATAGTTCTGCATTATTATATCATATAATATACAGATCTTAAGTCAATTTCTTTAGGAAGGGTTGCAGCTACAGCTATATAGTAATTTACTCTTTATTAAGCTAATTAAGTGCAATCTAGTTTAGGGATTAATCTTTAATCTTGCTAATAATCTATTAAGTACGCTCTTTGGTATTGTCTTATATTATTAATATCTTAAAGAAGTTATCTACTTTACGAACCCAATCGTCCAACTATTGGGCGTTGGGTCTATGGCAGAGTTCTAAACTACTAGAGGCCTTAGCCAGTTAGTCTATATCCTTTTTCTATTTACTATATAAATACGTCTCTAAGTCTCCTATACCTCCTTAGATAGGTACTAGGTAGCCCCTAGAAGGCCCTTAGCCTTAGCTAGGTTATAAAAGATTTTATCTAGCTTAGATTAAGCTCTACTAGATTTAGACCTACCCCTAGAGGTTTCTAATATATTTATTAGTGGCTCCTTCCTATATGGCGTCTAAGAGCCTTACGGCAGATTCCTAATATCCTTCTTAGAGAAAATTAGTATAGGGCTCTTAACTTTCCAACCTTAGGCCTAGGGAAGCTCTGGCTATAGAAGTAGGGTTAGTACTAGTAGCTAATATAGGTTTCCCTATAAGGCTTAAGTCTTAAGTTAGTAGTTAGGTTAGATTACCTAAAGGGGTAGGCCTACTTAGCTTATAAGCAGTCTATATATTGCTACTATACTAATTATAGGCCGGTAGTCTTCCGGGAGGGTTCTAGTTGGGTCCCTAATTAGGCATATTAGTATATTCCTCTAGCATTTCTAATTTAGGGGAAGATCTTAGGGTTGCCTCTAGCGCTTAATCTTCTAATTAGCCTAAGTAGGGCTAGAGGGGTTCTAGTTACTTTCTAGTAGTATTGTAACTATTATAAAGGGTATTTATGTTTTCTTTAGCATTACTAGTGATCGTAGGTATGCAAGAGTCTTTAAGCTCTTAGTGCATCTAGGTATTAGGGCTTATTCAGCCATTTTACCTAAATGTTTATATTATCGCAATCTTTTACTGTTAGAGGGACCTTTCTGCCTTAGCGCAACGGCTTTCTATAAGGTATTTATGGAGTTTCCGTTTAGGTCGTTGCGAGATTTTAAGGGAGGACGGTAAATATAAACAAAAGATGTAAATAAACAATCTAGTCCTTAAAGCCAGCTGCCCTTCCAAAATAGAGTAGGAAGGGTTTAAATATAAGGGGACTTTATAGATAGGGGGCTATAAGGATACAATTATGGAACAGAATAGATTAGTAAGAGACGAATTCTTAAGAAGGTAAGGCCTCTAGAATTGTAGAGACTATATACTATAGGCATGTGCCTCCGGCATATAACTAATAGACATTTAAGGGGTGTCCGGGGGTTGTTCTAAGGGCAACCCAAAGTGACTGTAATAATATCCCTTATAGTAAGCGTTCTATTATACCTTCTAGCTAATAGTCGCCTTCCTTAGTAAATCTAAGCCCTTATTATATATCTTTAACTATACCTATTTAATCTACGTCACTAGCTATAAGAAAACGCGCCGTTAAACAAGCTGCCTGGCTTACTAAGCAAGATGTAAAGCGTTAGCAATCTAAGAGAAAGGGAACGGTAGATATATTAGGAGAGGCGATAGAAATTATATTATAAGATATTAGGGCTATACAAGAGCTGCTTGGCCAAAGGCTATATCTAGAAAAGACCTTAGCGGAGTTTTTAGAGGACTTTAAGGAAATGGACTTTAATAACTAGGTGCTTGTTTTACAAGCCTTTAAAATAGAATTAACAGCAAGATTGTTTTTAGTTATATTAGGGGAGCTGCGGAAGAGTCTGGTTAATAGGATCCTAGAGAGGATAAAGTAGAAGAAAGGTGTTAAGGTGGTAAAGGAAGTGGTAAAGGAAGTAATAAAGGAAGTAGTAGAGAAAGTAGTAAAAGAAGTAGTAATAGAAATAAGCTGCGGTTTCTGCTTTACTGCGCTAATTACTCTACCGTTAACCCTTATATATATTTTATATACAAATTAGATATTATCTTATACCTACTATAAAGACCCTAAGTAAAATAAAAAGTAACTATTATTTTATTATTACAAAGGCCTTCTAATTACCCTATAGTAGCTAACCTATATTAACTCTACGATTTCGTCTCGCCTTTAGTTTATTCCTATATTACTCTCTACCTCTACTATCTACGCGTCTTCCTTACTAATTATTTCATTTTCTACCTTATTATAATCGTCTAGATTGTCCGGATTATGTATATTAAGGAATTTATATACTGCTGTTAGTATATATACTAAAAGAACCTGCGTTAATAGAGGGAAGTTTATTCTTACTGACTTAAAATACTAAAAGCGCTTCTTAAAGACTCTAAAAGTACGTTTAACAACGTTCCTTAATAATAAATAGCATAGATTAAATAGCTCCTTCGCATTCTGCAGCCGTATATTCGCCTAGCTCTGCTTATAAAGGTAGTACTAAACGCCCTAGTATAGAGTAAGCGTTACAGGCGTATTTAAGTACCTGGCGTTAGCAAGATAATATCTACCTAGTAGAGCTTTAAAGCCTCTCCTCTTTGCCGAATCCAGTACTCTATAATTATATATAAGCTTTGTAGTATAAAGAATTACATAAACGACTTGATTCTAAATCTATGGAAATCAGGTGGAATATATATATAAAAGGTGTGGACAATAACGGGGTAATTGACTAAGTAAGTGACCAAGTTGGTAACCGGATCGTTGACCGAGTCGTTGACCGAGTGTAAAGGCTTAGTCAATAGAACAAGAATCTATTGGTAGCTAGTGACGAGAATTCCAAGACGAGGACTGGAAGAAGGTCGAGGAAAGGACACGTCTATATACATGGCGCCAAGGCTCGGCACGGCCGAGCCCCTAACTAGGGTCTGTAACAGTGCCATAACACTAAGTTAATATGCAGGTAAGTTAGTAGGGTCTTTTAACGATGTACTAGTAGTCGGTTACATTATATATAGTACCCTCCTACCCGACAAGAATATATATTAAGTTTATATTGAAGTCGACGGCCGCCAAAACGTTCTATATTAAACTACTCTTTCTACTACGCTAGGGAACCTACCTACCCTTGATTAATATTGGTAAATACGTGCCGTTAAGCGCTCTAATACAATCAGTAAAGAAGGGATAGCGTTTTGGGTTATCTATAATCTTATCTAGGGTATAGTTTAGGGGTAGTTTAATAACTTCCTTATACAGTTAAATAAGATCAGGAAGGACCTTATATACCGCTCTATATATAAAGTCAGCCCTAGTAAAGAAGCTTATAAAAAGGATATATTACTTACTGCTTAATAGTTGCAAGTATATGCTACGTTAACTTATAAACTATTTAGTATAACTGGTTACTACTAAATATAAGCAGAAATATAAGCAGGAATATAAGCAGGAATATAAGTAACTTCTCTACCGCCAATAGAAGTCTTATATCGCGTAAGCCACCGTTAATTTAAAGCCACTTAAGCAGCTTTAGAAACACCTCTGGCCGCATTCTTATTAAATTATAGAACCTCCGCGGGTGCCTATAGAGCAACTACGTCGTCTATATTGTCCCCTACTAGGTATTAGTATGCTAAGTACAAACGCCCTTTAGTAGGAAGTCTATTATAATGGCAAGGACTAGGAGGAGAATGTTATACTGGGCCTATAGCTGCTGCGGCAATATCGTTAAGGATAAGGGTGGTAATGCTATACTTAGTAGGGTAAGCAATTGGGCGTATATATAGAGCTCCTTATTAAATATAGAAGACAAAAGGTCATAGAAGGCTCCTCTAAGGCCGATAATATTAAGACGATTTAGTGTCTATGTCCGTATTCTATAGTACTTTTACACCTAGTATACCTTATTATATAGGTAATAATAAGTTTTTCTACGAAAAACGTATACGCCTAATCCCGTGTAAAGACGTTCTAAAAAAGTATATAGAAACCTAGGAAGGGTTCGGTTGCACCTCCTTATTGCTTAAGGAGACGACTTTTTAAAAGTAATTAGGAGCTCGAATCTAAACTAGAGGCTGGTATTTGGTAGATATGGTGACTTTTAAATAAGGAGCTCCTCCTTATCGGCAAGCGCGTCAAATTTGCACGCTATACCGTATATAGTAGGAGAAATAAAGCTCTTGGCTCCTTTTTAATAATATCCTAGGTTTCTATTTTATAGCCTTACTACCTTAGTATATAATAGGGCCTATTTTCTTTCAATTTAGACTAGCTTTTTCGTCTCTAGTAAAAGCTGTATTTGAGACGTTTTTATTACTAGCCTTGTTCTTATTCCGCTTCTTTATAAAAGATCTATTACTACCTTCTTCGCTTTCAAACATAATAAAGTCCGCCTCTTTTCGTTTTAAGGCTCTACGTTAAGGGGTTTCTTATTGGCAATAGAGTTGACCTAAGTTGTAGATAAACTTAATACAAACTTTAATATTTTTAAACAGCTTAAAGAGTATCTCAGCAATAGTTGCCCGCTTTTAAATTTTATATTTAATGGTTGGTAGTATAAGAACTTTAGTTATAGCAGTCCTAATAAGCTGCTTAGTAATCTTAATTGTATTAGCTAAATATAGAAGTCGTAAATAGCCTTATCAAACCGTTCTCTATACAGTTTTTAATACATACTACTAATATTCCGCTTAATGCCTTTAAGAGAAGATAAAGATCTACCTATATAGTATATTACGATACTAGAGCTAGCACACGGAGATGTCAAGCTATTAGTCTATAAAGTAAATATATATAGAGGATAAGAAGAGAACAAATAGGAAGTTTTAAAGAGTATTAGTTATAAGGACATTAATAACAAAATATAGTATAAGGTTAAGTAGGTAGGCTACAGTAAGACTACCTAGGAGCTACTAAATAACCTAAAAAACGCTATTAAAAAGGTATAGGAGTATTAGAGGAAAATAGGTTAGGTAATACTAATAAAGAAGGATTATTAAAAAAATAAGTTACCTAAGGGGGACTTAAGACGATTAACTACTATAATATTTAGAATTGTTTCTACCTCTATTAGAGACAAATCCTTTTTAGCCTCCTCCTACTTAAGCCTATAGAAACCCTACTCTGCTAAATAGTACTCCTTAAAGCGTACCTTTTTATAACCCTTTTTAAGATAGGTTAACTAAGTAAATATAGCTATTTAAGCTTCTAGAGCTCGCTACTTAGCTATATAAGAACGTTTAAGCTCTTTTAGAGCTAGGGTAAGTTAACCCTTAAGGCAAGAGGCCTTAGATTAAATATAAGACCCTATAATAAATTAGATAAGGGGCAAGTAAGTTATATAGTAGATTACGTGTCACAACTTAGTATACGGGTACGTAAGTATATGGATACGCGACGTACTAACGTACCAATATATTAACGTACTTAGGCATTACTATAGGAAGGAGTTATATATTTAAAGGACCATGGTCCCTACCTAGATAGTTCCTTTCTTTATAGTAAATCTTAAAATATAATTAGAGTTAATCTGTTGGGCAACTACTCTACCAATTATTATTATATTGTTAACTTCTTATTTACCCATATACCTAGCCTATTAGCGAGTCTGCCATAGTATTTCCTATAAGGCTTTGTTATATTAGGTCTACCTATATTACTACCAGAGTGCCTACGCTTTTAGCTACCTCTTAGCTTTTTACTAAAAGAGGTCTAGTTCCTTACCACATCCTTAGCGTTTAGAACTACTTATTTAAAATCAGTATATATAGTAACCCGCGATAGGACTCACACGCGCTTAATTTTGTTATAAATTACTAGCTTAATTCTAGCCCAGATAAATCCGATTTTTCTTCTTCTTATAAATGCTACCGTCCTTATTTTTAAAGGTCTTTAGATCTATCTATTAAGTATAAGTTTTATAAAGTTTATAAACCGGCGGAAATCTTAATGGTCTAGCTATATACCATTCTAGAATTATTCTGTATTATTATATTATATAACTTATAGATTTTAGATCTAACCCTTTAGAAAGGTCTATAGCTATAGCCATATAGTAACTTACTCTTTATTAAGTTAATTAAGCGTAATCTAATTTAGTGATTGGTCTTTAATTCTACTAATAATCCATTATATACGCTCTTTAGTGTTATCTTATATTATTAGTATCTTAAAGAAGTTGTCTACTTTATAAACCTAATCGTCTAACTATTAGGCGCTAGGTTTATAGCGAAGTTCTAAACTATTAGAGGCCTTAACTAATCCGTTTATATTCTTTTCTATTTATTATATAGATACCTCTTTAAGTCTTTTATACCTTTTTAGGTAGGTACTAAGTAGTCCCTAGAAAGCCCTTAGCCTTAACTAAGTTAAAAAAAACTTATTTAGCCTAGATTAAACCCTACTAGACCTAAATTTACCCTTAAAGGGTTTTAATATATTTATTAGTAGCTTTCTCCTATATAGCTTCTCAGAGCCTTATAATAGCTTCCTAATATTTATTTTAAAGAATATTAGTATAGGGCTCCTAACTTTCTAAACATAAGCCTAGAAAAGCTCCGGCTATAGAGGTAGTATTAGTACTAATAGCTAGTATAGGTTTCTCAATAAGGCTTAGGTCTTAAGTTAGTATTTAAGTTAGGTTATTTAAAGGGAGGTCTACTTAGTTTATAAGCAGTTTATATACCGCCACTATACTAATTATAGGCTAATAGTCTTCCGTAAGGGTTCCGGTTAGGTCCTTAATTAAATATATTAGTATATTTCTCTAGCATTTTTAGCTTAGGAGAATATCTTAAGATTACTTCTAGCGCTTAATCTTTTAATCAGCCTAAATAGGGTTAGAGGGGTTTTAGCTACTTTTTAGTAATATTGTAGCCGTTATAAAGGGTATCCGTAGAGTTTCCGTTTAGGGTCATTGTAAAGTTTTAAGGGAGGAATAGTAGATATAAAAAAAAGATATAAATAAACAATCTGGTCCTTAAAGCCAGCTACCCTTCTAAAAGGGAGTATAAAGGATGTAAATATAAGGGGACTTTGTAGATAGGGGGCTATAAGGCACGATTATAGAAATAGGATAGATTGTAGAGGAGATAAATCCTTAAGGAGGTAAGGCTTCCGGGATTAAAGAGACTATATACTATGGGTATATGCCTCCGGCATATAACCGATGGCTATCTAAGGGGTATCTATAGGTTGTCCTAGGGGCAACCTAAGGTGACTGTAATAATATCCCTTATAAATTGTCGCTATTATAGTAATCCACTCTCTATTACCATCCTATCCCATACGCGGTCAAGGCGCAATAAAATATGGCCCGTTTGCAAACCCCAAAACATAAGCAAATATCTCCACATAGAAACCATATAGTTTCCTACCTTAATTATATCGCTACAATGGGTCGCAAACGTGCTTTTGGCGATGCGAGTCTTGTGCGACCCCCCAGTCGCGTCGCTACGATTGGGG
>Ga0307507_10004819_pt1 | contig 23222 bp, 21 predicted proteins | sample 7_EM_MG_FD_207223 | JGI IMG/M metagenome (GOLD analysis project Ga0307507, IMG submission 207223) | Populus trichocarpa ectomycorrhiza microbial communities from riparian zone in the Pacific Northwest, United States - 7_EM | ecosystem: Host-associated > Plants > Roots > Unclassified | place...
TCACCCTGACCGCAGCGAGAAGTATAGAAAAGAATCGACCGAGTAATCGAGGCAGCCGTACCCTGGTAGCAACACGCTACCATCCGCACCGGAAAGGACAACTCAACTTTGGCGAGCGGGTAGATTTTCCGGTAGGGATTTATTCAATCGATACAAGAGGTAGGTGGGCACACGACGGGCGACAGGAGGAAAGAAGGAAGGAAAATAGACCATCTATTTATCAACGAAGAACAGAATACATCAGATGCCCACGATCCATACTTTTTGTTTTCTTTGTTTCCTCCCCTTCCCCCCCATAACGAACAAACAAACAAACAAACAAACAATCCTCGATAATGAATAGTACTATACTAACCGTAAAGGTAACTTAGAGGTGGAACAAACAAACAAAGAAGGGAAGGAAGGAAGAGGGCCTGGGCCGATCGATCGACCGATCGAGGCTCACACAAGGAAAAAAAATATTTGTCAACGCCTGCTTGCCTACCTACGTAAGCCTCTTCCACCGAGTGATTCTTGGTGAATATAACCCGAGCGCAATCTGTCGGAAACGCTCTTATCCCGTGCTCCGCACGGGTACCAGACGGGATGTTTTTTTCGTACTCGTTCCCGCCGTGAAGAAACCCGAACCTTTGGATCTAAACTTATTATGAGCGCTCAGATAATTTGCAATACAGTGCGAATTGTTTGATCCCTGTTGTTCGGGTTCTACGAGTACATGCCGGGAACATGTACTTTACAACCCAGGGATTGTTTTGCTGGGGTTTAACTATTATACCCTTGCCTTGTACGAAAAACGTCTCCCCTGCTACTTGTTTTTTGTTCTTTGTTTTTGTTATGCGGGGACGTTTTGGGGGAAGTTATTTTATTTTATTTTTATGGGGTGGGGAGTTCTAGGGATATAAATAAACGTGGGGAGGACTTTTGGGAGGTTGTGGTATTTTTTTTTTTTTGGGGATATGAGTACGGTATTTGTGTAAGGTTTGTGTTACGCTGGGGGTTGAAGGTGGGGGGGGGGGCTTACTAACTGACTGCGAGACTTTTCTTTCTTTCTTGCTTTTTTTTTTTTGCTTAGTTACTATGGCTCTAGGCTCTTACTTTGGAGTATTAGTGAATGATACGTTCGATATCGCCGTTTCTAATCCACTAATGCGGAACGAACAAACAAATCTACAAATTTGATCGACACACACATTACCACAAAGCTACATATTATTTAGGGAATTTATTCCAAGGCATTAGACTTCCCGGTACCTGCTAAGAATATAGTGACTAGGAGTGGGGTGGATATGGTATACCGGTATCCGTAGCAGAGATTGGTCCAGGCTCCCCTTACGCATTTACTACTACTGGAGTGTAGGCAAAATATAGCACGTACTGTACTGTACTGTTGGCATAATGTAATTCTTGCACGACACACGGCATTAACGAATACTCGGGTATGGGCCGTTCAGCCCTCGTTCTAGCCAGACGCACTTTCCCGAGTGATGGTGGGTGATTACAGGGGATGGAGATAACTTCCTTGCTTGCCGCGCGGGGGGGGTGATAGTACTACAGAATACTCAAGAAGATGATACCGGTACAGGTAATAGTGGTTATTGTGGGAAAAGCGCTCTGGTGATTGTTTCTATGGCTAACCTATGGTATTCCTTCCTCGCATGATGAACCCGAACACAGGGATCAAAATTTTTGTATGACAGATTGTCTCTGCACGTCGGAGCCCCCCCCCATACCGGTGCTCAATTCGTACCCAAATGTCCAGGTTCTTCATGCTGGCGACGGTGTAGTCAGTGGATTTCTCCAGCCACCTAACCACCTTTCCAACTAACTTATTATGAGACCGTACAGAAAAAAAAAAAGAACTCTTGGAGAAGAAAGAGAAAAAAAAACCCCCCCTCACCATATATCAGTCGTTATATAACAAGCAGATGCTTTAACGAATCACACCCGGTCACTCCCGGTCACTCTCGGAATTTACCGATCCCTTGATGAATTGTCGTCAGCTCCGGTTTTCCGCTAGTAGTTCATTGACTGGAAGTTTAAGTTGGCTTTTTTTACTATACTCGAGCACATACCGTGCTATTAGTGTCATGAAGTCGGCAGTATGACGCCGTAAAAACGTGCCGTGAAAGCCGGAGTAATTGCATCTTTTTCTCCCTCTCTAGGCCGTTTTGAGTTACTGCTCTTAGTGTAACACTTCCATTTTTAGGTGGCTGAAGGGTAGTTTGTTAGTTTTTTTTTCTTTTTTTTCTTTTTTTTTCGCTATCATTTGCCTTTTCTAATCGAAGGGTTGAGGGATATCGGACGTCTTAGTTTGTGGTCTAGCTTTTCTGGTGCTACCGGTATTGCGTATTTAATACGATGTTCCGGTAATGGATTGGGCGCGGGGGGGGTATCATATCGTGGCTTGAGTATGTATAATGGAGCCCGGTGCAGTATGATGCATCCTGACTTTGAGAGTAATACTGTGGACAAGCACCGCTGGGAAGATCCTACCAAACTACCACTCTGGGGGGTACTTTTATTTTTTCCAAAGTGTAACGGAAGTTACCACCGGACACTTATTCTCGTGGAAAGGTACTTTCAAGACGAACAACACATTGTGCGGGCTACAAGCAGGAAGTATCCGAACACAGGGACCATCCTGGCGCAGGTAACAGGCAAGATGTATGATGGGCCCTCAGATACGCACAGACAAGTAGGGAGCTACCGGTATTTTATGTCTCATGTTCGGATACTTCTTACCTGCTGTAATGCCAAAGCCTATGATGACTGAACTGTACTTCCTCCTCCCTTCTACATTCCCCAATTGAAGCAAGAAGTGGTGGCGAAGCTACACTTCTACATCCGCTCCTTCCCACTCTCATTCGAAGCTGCATAGCATTATCATAACAAACCTGTCATTACCCCTCCCATCCCCTCCCATGTCTGCATAAGCGAAGAAGAAGCTACAGTACACTTCTAACTATATCCATTGGCCATGCATCACTTCGTAAAAATGCTAGAAAGTATCACGGTTATATACCTTAAAACCTGCATCCCAACCTACCGTATTGAACCTTTTTTCCTTTTTTCCTTCTTTTTATTTTTTTCCTTTTTTATTTTTACTCACAAAGCTTAGCACAGCCCTATTATACCGAAATAGACCCCCTGCATTCCACAATCGTGCTCGAGCGTTTTGAGAGCCGAATTCCTCACCTGTCAGAACCACAGTTCCAACCCCCCCTCAACCAAGCACTGCGCAACCCCTCGCTTATTCGGAGGCATACCCATCCCAACCCCCCGCCGCTCTTTCCGGATCAGGAATCGACACGCGAGTGACTGTTCATGAACCCTTTCACCCAATTAGGTCAGATAAGATAAGATGCGTGGGGGACGAGGGGGACCAGGGACCTTCAGCCCCCGATTGGAATGTGGTAAGTGGCGTCTCGGTTCTTGGTCTTTTTGATTTGGTGGTGTTACACGGGTTCGGTACTCGTGACTGGCACTGGTATGTACCCGAGTATGATGCTATTTTGGTGAGTTGGATAGGCTTGTTTTTTGGCGGCGGTGCAGGAATTGCATATTTGGGTGGGGAATGTGGAGTTTTCGATAAGGTAGGAATGAGTGAGTGAATGAACGAGTGGGATGGGTGAATGGGGTAGATTTTTTTCCCATCAGTATTCGGGTGTCTTTGCCGGTACATTGTGGGGATTACGTTAGTGTTTGTGGCGTCATAAGTTGTCTGTAGCGAAGCGAGAGCGGTCGTCAGTTGTTTCCCAACGGTCGAAGGCTGGTTGGGACTGCCAAGAAACTGGGACGGGAACTGCGGGGCCTTCTCGCGGTCCGCTTCCGAGGTGGGTATGATATCTCGGGATGGCTGTTGTTGGGCTGGGTGGTGGCGCAACAGGATGGGACTGTGGCGTTCGTGAATGGGGTACTATATAGATAATACCTTTCCCATACAAAAACAGTGGTCTTGGCAGGTACTTTGTGAGAAACAACATTCCACTCCTCACTGCTCGGCGAGAATGAAAGGGAAAAATCCCACACTTTTTTGTATGGGTGGTATTGTCTTCTGGTGCTTATGAAACAGTCAAGTTTGTAGCTAGGACGCTGGGGCTAGATTCGGTCCCAGATTGCCAGGTTTGGACAGAAAAACACGTCCAAGTCAGCCTTTTCACTACCCGAATGGCTCAGCGCTCTTGCCAAGTTATATATTCTCAGTAAATCGCAAAGCTTAGTGTCCCTGGCTATAATTACAAATTTGACTGTTTCAGGCACACCAAGGGATACCAAATTACTTTTTGAATCTTTTCTATATTGTTCACACCCATCGTGGTTGGGTAATGATAGCTCGAAAGCCTTTCACTTTTGGTATGTTTTGGCCTCTGTCCGGTTACTAAATGGCCTCAATTTGGTGGCAGGCGGCAGTGCAGCCTGAAAAGTTCGGGGACAAACGCTAAAGCATACCAAATATGCCAAATTTCAAGATACACCAACACTAGTTGAATATCTAATAGCACTACTATGATGCTCTCTGAGATTTTAAAAATCAGGTGCTATCTTGAATTCAATATACTGAGCTGGTGGAGCACCTAAATGATCCTAAGCCTAGTTGACATTTCTTGAAGTGGTGGTAGTTAGATACCTGGTTTTTATGTACTTGGTGGTTCAATATGTAATCAGACCTCTTTGCACAGTTTAGTTCCAAAGCAATCTCAACACTTGTTGGAGTGTAAAGCATAAAGTATGTATCTTGGCATTCATTTCTAACAGCAAACTAGAATACACGGCATAATTCCTCCTAAAGGTTCAGAAAAAATACATAAACTTTTTACAAGGCACTTTAGACACAAGCTGTGATGTTGGTAAAATTACAACCTCTAATTAAGCGAAATGTACTTGTTCTGGTGTGCTGAAAAGTGGCACTTTTGGTGTATTTTGGCGTTTGCCCCCGAACTTTTCTAACGGGGTGGCTAGGAATGAGTGATATTCTATGAGTACTAATATATTTGCGGACAGTTGCTAGTTCCTAATGGCACAGAGAAAGAGGAGGGGGGCTCATTTAATTGTAATTAATTTGCAATGACCTCTCCGACTATCCACAACACAGGTATCGGTCATGAACCTTGGCCCAAACAAAACTTCTGTTGAATCTCATCAAGAATGCAAACCTCCCTCACCTCCTAGCTCATAAACGTAACAGTCTTTATCGTCAAAAACTCTTCGATTCCCCACGAGCCCCCAAACCTCCCAAACCCACTCTCCTTGATCCCTCCATGCGGCAACGTCGGCTCGTCATGTACCGTCATTCCGTTGATATGCACAGCACTAACGATCCGTCAGCCATCTCCTAGAAAAAGACCAAAAAAAACCCCCTACGAGCTAATACGGAAGGATTATGACGAAGATACACATACCCACTCTCAATCTTCCTCGCAATTTTCAACCCCTTTGCCAAGTCTGCAGTCCAAACTGCAGCGCTCAACCCATGCTCCGTGTCATTGGCAATAGTTATCGCTTCCTCCTCCGAACTAGCGGTAATAACGGTAGCTAGCGGACCGAATGACTCCGCATGATAGAGTTCCATTTCTCTGGTCACGTCGCGGATGATCAAGTTTGGGAATTTAACCCTCGAGGGGACTTCTTTTGGCGGGTTTACGACTTTCGCTCCCTGGTTGACGGCGGATTCGATTAGGTTGCTGAGCTTTTCGAGGGCTCCTGGGAGAACGAGTGCTTGGGTTTCGCCGAATTTTTTGGTGGCTTCTGCCAGCTCAGTTATGAATTCTTCCAGGATGGAGTCTTGGACTATTATCTTTTCTGTGGCCATGCAGGTTTGGCCGGACTAGATTTTTTTGCACAGCTGCTTTAGTAAATTTCCTGATGGGTAATGTAGGAACGATGAGTTTGTGCACACGAACATGCATATAGCTTCCGATCGCCGCCGCCCCTGCGGCCTTTTTGATATCCGCATCAGCAAGTACCACCAAGGGCGCTTTGCCACCTAATTCTAGCAAGATGGGCTTCAAGTGTTCACCCGCCTTCGCAGCGATCATCTTGCCTACGTGAGTACTCCCCGTAAAGTTTATTTTACGGATAGCTCTGTTAGCGATTAATGTGTTTGTAATCAAGGCGGCATCTTCTCGGGCATGGCAAATGGCGTTGAGCACTCCCGGGGGGAATCCGGCTTCTTTAAAGAACGAGGCGAGGAGGTAGTGGGTTTGTGGAGAGAGCTCGGAGGATTTGAGTATGACAGTATTGCCGGCCGCTATTGGGTAGAGAACTGCCCTCAGTGCTAGGATCATGGGGGCATTCCTGGATTTGGGTGTTAGCTTACCAGAATTTGTATAGTGAGTTAAATGAAGTGATAGAAAGGTGATCAAGCATCATTACCAAGGAGCAATCGCAAGAACAACCCCATACGGTTCCTTCTGTACAAGCGCGGTCCTTCCTATGTACTCCAAATTTAAATTATTAGTTATCTCCTTTCTTGCGAAGTGTGAGATGTCGATATTAGTACCCGTATGGGGTCAACGCACCCTCCTCCATACTTTCCGGAATGCTTCCGGCAATGCTAACTACCCTGCCCGCAACGTCCTTCGCAAGTCCAATAGACATATCGACATTGAAATCCACCCAACCACCCAGAGCTGCTGTCTCGCCCGCCATGCTATCCATCAATTCCTGCCTTCTCCTCTCGAGGACGCCCACGAGCTTATATATGAGCTCACGCCGCTTAACTAGCTTTGTAGTCGACCAAGAACGGAAGGCGTCGCTCGCGGATTGAATTGCGGCTTCGGCGTCTTGAACTGTGGCTGCGGAGGACTTCCACAGGAGGCTGTGGTCTAGCGGGTTCTTGACCTCGAAGGTTTTGGATGAGGTAATTTCTTCATTGTTAATTAGGAATGGGACGGTGTATGCCATTTCTTCCCTCTTCTTTTTCGACTTGTTTTGCTCTGATGTAGCGTTCTACTGTGTTTCTTTCTTTCTTTTTTTTTTTGCGGGATAGAACAGTGGGTATTTCGGTAGGAGAGACTGTCGTAGTAGGGTGGGGCGCTTGCTTTAAAGCTGTCTCCTGGTGCCAGATTGGGACGCTGTTGGCTGGTGGCACCTGGATCAGGGGTTCTTGCGCGTTGATAAAGCTTTCGTTGTTCGTAACGTCAACCGTTTGCGCGAGCACCTCGGGTCGTGGGTAGTTACCAGAGATGGGTGCAGAATTCCAGGATATAATGCAATATTAACAAAACCGGAACCCCATTAAAACTATAGCCACCGTTGGAGCACAGAGTAAAGGAATTGGGGTGCGATCCATAGCGACTATAGAGGGTTTCTCGAATAATTGCATACATACTCTGATAGAATCCGGGAGTGGAGGATCCCCATAGAATTGGGTTTCTCCTAGCGAGATCGTCATAAGAACCTCGTTTTTACGCTGAGAGGTCAAAAGAAAGTGTGGCGGAATACACGAGCTCCTTTGAGCAGAGAGTAGCCGTTAGGGGTAGGATTTGTCATTTATTTAAAGGAAACAGCTAACTAGAAAGGGTTACTTTGTTAGAAATCCTGACCACCTTATTCTCTTAGCGTGAAAACGGGTTTCACCAGCTCGTGGGGTATGATACTATCGCATTGATTTAATATTGACCGGATAACTTTACTACTAACCCAAGAAGCTAAAGGTATAAAACTCAGGAGTTGTTCCTGGCAATTCTGTTGGTGTATGCTGCCTCTGGGAGAGCAAGCATGTACCCCGAAGTGTATTGTATGGCCTCCTCGTACCCCCGCGGAATAACGCCATTATAGTACCTACGGTACTTTGTTATAAACAAAGTATCGTACAGTTTCACTAGATTATGCGGTATCGCTATATCGTCAGGGATGCTGACTGAATCTAAGGTTTGTTCTAGAATATTTCATGTAACCTTATATCACGAATGCTCGTTATAAAAAAACATATATTTTTCAGCTCCTTTACTCAATGAGTAATCATTACCAATAAGAAATGAGCCAGCCCAGGCGTCTGATGTAATTGCAGAGGAAAATGGAGGGAAGGAAAGAAATTAGTTCGCATAATATATCATAGCTGGTAAATATCCCTAACTAGCGCAAGGCAATGACCCCATACGACAAATGGTCATAATTTAAAACTAAGATACGCAATGATATATACAAACTGTCACTCTCTAGGATAGCAATACAGCAGAAATTTGGATAATTGAACCATGTGCTATGTATCCTGGGCTTTCCTCTCTCAATAAGGTCTGGCAAAATTATTTTTTTCTGTCTCGGAGGAGGGAGAGGGGCTATGCCTGTGCCATGCTTTCCCCCCACTTTCCAGAGAAGGGAATTTTCGACTACATGGCACACGGCCCAACTATCCAAGTTTCTATAGTATTAGAATCCACAGCGGTTGTTGACTATTCCACGGCTATGTCAGCAGATCTCTGAGGGTATGAGGAGGGGTAAGGAAGGATGTACCTTCTCTACTTGTAATTGGCTGTGGGAAAAGCCCATTGGCCAATAAGTCCCGCAGTTCCCAATCAGGGGAGCCTTGCGATTTCCATGTCCAGAAGAACCATCCGTTTACGAGCTCATATGCATCAAGTTGAGCTTCAATACTATGGCGGAAATTTCGTTAGAACAGTGAACCGCTATTAACCGACTATACCAGAAAACTTACAAAGCCCTAGTGTTAGCTTTCTCCTCCGCAGAGTAGGAGGCTACGGAGCCTTGGACACGGTTTCCGCAATCCCCGATTTTTGATGGGCCCCCAGCCAAAGTTCCTTCCCAACGGGTGCCACGCCCAACCCCGTTAAGCCATTTCGTGCAATCCGTTCGTGCAGCAGACCACCTGTGGAGTTTTAGTACGTATTGAACCAGAGCGGGTTTGCAGCCAGACATACTCTCCAACAACAGTCCATTTATCAACACCAACGAGGCTCCGTCCAAAGGAACAAGCAGCGATTACATGGCCTTGGGGGGATAGTTGAAGCTGACCGCCGTCAAATACTTGGTAGTGGTGAGTATCCATAAGAACGTGATCCCAGCCGGTGGTCATGAATCCGTTCCATGACTTTGTATCGAAGAACGCATCTCCGATAACTACACCAATATCATTAAAATCGCGGACCGTGCCCCATCCATCTGAAGCCTGTTAGATATGAGTCACTAAATAAGGATAAAATACTCTACCTTTCCAGTACTGCTCTATCTTCCCACGATCAAGACTCGGTCCGAAAGCTTTGGTACCAATCGAATTTTAGTATGCGGCTTCACTTCGGTGCGCACTTGGGGGGCGCTTACCTTCGTTCAAGAGCTCAATTGCAGTGACAACATTATTATACTGGCTCTGGGCGTAGATTCGGGCTAGATCTCGGATTGTCTCAATTGTATGCTGTACGTTATCCCCTTGTTGCCACTCGATAGAGTCACGCTTGCCGGAATTATCGAATCCGTTCTGAGAGCCTGGGGCTCCATGAAGATCAATCCAGACTTTCAAGCCGACGCTTCCAGCCCAATTTATGGCGTTGTTGAGGTGGTTTAGCTGACCCTGAACATAAGGATCACCAGGGAGGGGTCTAATTGCCCAATATCCTATAGGAATCCTGACATGGTTCAACCCCGCGGCTGCAATCTGCTGGAAATCTGCTTGGGAGTAGAATGTGCTTTTTGTGACTAGGTTTTAGAAGATGAAATTTGTGTTGATGCTAGGGAATTCACCTCCAATGGTTTTCTAGAGTGGCTTGACAGGCATCTTTTCCGAGCGTTCTGCAAAGGTTGTATTCGTCGACCACACTCCCTCCGAAGGGTTCGAAGAGCGAAGGTGTAATCCAAGCTAACAAGAAATAGATGTTAGAAATGTTGAAACTCGAAGGAAATAACGCGAGGTATAATTGGTTTTATTTTCGAAAGATGGAGGGGACGAGAAGATTGATCGGGGAAGCTCACGTTCTAGCACAAACCATCCTCCAAGGTTAACACCCCGAACCTTCACATTGGCATAATCGAAAGTAAGAGCTCGCGCCCCAAGGTCGCTTTTGGCACGATTCCAAAGTAAAACGGAAGATTGAGCCCCGTCTACTAGCAAAGCTGTGAGCAGATGAAGACTCTTAAAACGCATTGTTGAAAGTGGTGATATGTCCTTGACCGACTCGGGCTTATGCAAACCGTTATTACTACAGGCCGTGTGATACGATACTCGTGGGGCGCCAACAAGTGATCAACCGATCAGGCGGGGGTGGCAGGAATGTGGTAGGAAGGAGACCGTGATTCCATTTGTGGTTCTCCTTGCGTTAACTTTATACGAACTTCTACCCCAGCCTGTGGTGGAACGGAATGGGGGGCGCAAGTAAGCAGGCACAAGATTCCGCTCTGCGCTGTCTTTTCCTGTATGGCACTCTACTCCACTATGCTCAAGTACCGTCCACATATTAATGACGCATGCGGTTCAAAGCACTTTGTTTTGCTTCTGCTCCGATGTGGGCATGTTTCGCCGGGCTGAAATTGCTAGCCCCTGTCGGGCTCCTCCTTCGGGCTCCTCTTGCTTGGCTTACGGCAACAATAAAGCAGCTAAGCCAATATCGGGGTTGAGCGGAAAAAGGTCCCTGAGTAAGGTATGGTACCTGGCAAGCTAGGGTGCTCCCAACGTTAATGATATTTAATTACTAGATTACTATCGTACTATATTAGAACCAGGTACTAGGGGTAGGGGTGAAGTATCGGGACAAGCAGGGGTAGAAGAGGCTAGTGCTTATACCTTGGAAAGAGTATCAAAGAACCAAAAAGTAAGATAACTACTAATTCGAGCGGTTCCACCACTCCCCTACTTGTCCCAATGTTTTCCCCTCACCCGAGTATTTAAGGGTAAACGGTGGTGGGGCGCCCCACCTCTGTGACAGTAAAATGATGCACATCCGAGCCGCTTGCTACCTGCAATGTGTGTGGGGCCAAACATCCGACCTAAGTTAAGCGATAGGCTCGGTTGTTGCTCGGTTATTTAGGCGAATGAAGCTCCTAGCCAGAAACTCTTAGCCTCTGGGCAGGTTGAAGCAAGGTGCCGCCCAGAATCCCCTCGAACACGGTGATCGGCAGGGAGTCTTATAGCAGAGTTTGCACGTCGCACATGCCCGCCAGTCGCGACAAGCTTAATACCACCGTATCTATCAAGGCACCGTACTCTATAGTGTCGGTGTCTGGGTAACGGCCGGTGCCAGAAAACGTGCCTGGAGGGGCGAGTTTGGAGGAGGGGGAGTGAGTGCCTCAAAGAATGGTGACGAAATTGTATGAGGCACTCGTTTTCTCTCACTAAGCACGTAACTTGCGCTTGAGAGGAACGCCTCCCGAATCATCTCTTATCGCAAAGCCCTGCCGTTAGCCAAAGCGCGAGAATTTGCAAGAACACCTATCAACGGACCATGTGGACTAGCCCGATGAGAAATCCTCGAGTGATATACTAGACTTACCATCTGCTTCATTGTGTTGTCCTCTAGGAGCAAGCATTAATTGCTTAAGAGATATGTCCAAGACAGCATAGCGCAGTTCCGCGTGGAACCGTCGTTTAATGCCATCCATTGAGGGACCTCTGCTCTCTCCCCCCATGGGCTATAAACAATGTCTTGTACACAATATAGATAAGGTGCTATGCTCCCAGATTCACTAACCAGGCTCTCCGTAGGAAGTGCTCGAATACCGTACTGTGGGACCGGTTGATGCCTCCCCCCACCCCGAATTCCATCCTATAATACCTTGAACTATGCTGCGCTGTACAAGTACCCTACCATAGCAACACCCAGAAGTGCGCATGTTTGGCAAAAATACAGGGATAATAGCCGAGCTTCAGCGCTGAACTCAAGGATTGACCCGGCTGTCGGTCGGTATTTCCTGGAGGTCCAGGAGATAGTCTGTCGACTTTGGTACCGGAGTCAATACTTGCTTATGGCGATTGCCCTCACGAGGGAATTATTGCTGTAACACAAGGTAAAATTCTCAGGTCGAAAAGGATTATTGCGGGTCTGCAGCCCCCTAATGAGATCGCTTTTCTTTGGGAGTAGCAGTCGTGTGGAAGGTTCGTGATGCGTAGTTCAAATTGAAGGTAGGGTGACATGAGCGGCCTATGTGGTCGGGTGCATTAGAAAACCAAGCTCTAAACATTGAGGTTGATTACTCAATAGACAGGATTACTTGCGCTCAAGTTTTGCTATGATAGGCATTTGCAGAGTACTCGAGTACAAGCCTAAGCCTAAGCCGCAGAATTCGCCGACTGCCCTACTGCACTTAGCCCAAGTTAAATATAGAAGTTTTGGAAATCTGATCAGAAGCAACCCACAAGCTTAGATGCAGCCGTTGTGAACACCGAGGCCTGTGATCAGAGGGAGTGGTGGTGAATATTTCCCCTCATCCGGGGAGTTCGGATACTGCACGGACACCAAAAGCTTGCACTACCGTATGATACATCCCCTCCGCAAATTCGCAGGGTTAGGGCTATAGGCTAAATAGCGCCTTACTTCAGCACTGGCGCGGCGCTACATTTGGCTCTATTACTCGAGAGCTAGGTGGTAGACCATCTACTACTCGAGTACCGATAGTAGTCAGCAAGCGGACTGATAACTCATTTATTAGCTTCTCTTCGTGGCCAAGATACTGGTATGTGAGTTATGGTAGAAATCTCACATCGTTCAGAGCAGTAGGTTGATCCGAAAGAGTCACGTTTGTTCCGGGAAGCCCTGTATATTGAGCGGCTAAAGGACATATCGGCGGAGTTGGCGCTGTACCGGTATAGTACAATACAGTACTCGGCATCCAAGTAGTGCAGTGCAGTGAGCCACGCTAACATAAAACGCGAGACTGGCTCACCTGCGAGAATACCGCCAACACCCGATCCCGGGTAGCCGGATGAGAGCCACGCCTGAAGAGGCGCACTGTACTACCGGTATACTAGTGTTCGCTCGGCTAAGTTTCTTATTAGCAGGGTGAAGGACTGGTCTTCTCTAGTATCGTACTGGTCGGTTGATATTAGCTTAGGCCGCGAGTGAGATATAGTGGAACTTATTTTGGCGTGCGAAAAAGCCTGGGGGGTAGGGGGTTCAGCAGCTTGAAATCGGAAAGATTTTAGAATTCAATATATGCGGTCTGAAGCAATATAACGGATAAGGCTGAGCTCGCATGAACTCGGTAGTCATGCTGGGAAACAATGTCCCAAGGTAGGTATTAATTGGATCTCCGAAGTTTTCCGCAGGGTTTAGAGAATCATTTATGACTGATATCAGCACTAGTTAGGATTATTTGCATAATTTATGCACAGGGGGCGGGTGGAGTCGGTCAATTGACCGCAGGCCATGAGATCGTGAAAGTGGGGCATCTATGGATATATATTGTTGAGGTGGGTTAGGATGGAGTTTATATCCTGTAGGGTTGCCGGTATCTAGCGAACCATCAAGTTTTACGACGTTTTATCTCCTTCTAAGCATTTCACTTTCGGTGAGCTGCAGAAACCCCTTGAGCCTTCCCCACTTGAGGGGAGCCGATACTTACGTTCCAATAGCTAGGTCAAACCATCGCCTCGGCCATATCAACCCGCAGAATCAAATTCATTGCCACCTGGACCACCTCCCCTCGAAATAAGCACTACTTCGTTATGATATATAACCCCGGTGAAATCACTTTGGATCACTCGGAATTATAGCCACGTTAGTAACGCCTCAAAATCTACCACATCGGAGATTCTCTTTATGAAGAGCGATGTAATGCTTCTTTGCTCCAAATAAGTCCAGCCAATTTTAAGCTTCTATTTTTTCCCACGTAGCTGGGTTATGGGTTTAGCCGGGAGGTTTGCGAATGAGCCAAGAAGGGAACGGGATTAAATGTGAATACGGGTACATTTAGATGGCTTAACTGCCGATGGGGAAACCGTTATTGCCCTCAAAGCTTGAGCCAATATATAGGGGTTTCGAAATATAGTCTGGGTAGAGTAGGGTCGGCAAATTTTCGCCCTTGTTGGTGGTATAACTATTGTAAGACTAGGACTTTGGAGCCTATTTTTTCCTAAGGGACTTTGAGGACATCTTTTCGCCTCAGCATTAAAATTTTCTGACACAAGATGGGCTCCTGGGGCTCCAGCTCACCGATCGGAGAGCCTCTTGTCGGCCAAAGGGATCATAATACCCCTGCTTCCCCGCTTCTCCCTTCCAGATCATTTGGATAGGCATGAATGGTGATAAGGAATTGTCAGGCAAAATATTTCCCTACACCACAATCAACTTAATCCCTCGGGACGAGCGCAATCATTATATCGCTACATCCCTCCGCGATAGAGAAATATAACGTTATAACAAAACGAGCATTTCCAAAATATGGTTACACGCACCAGCATATATATAGATCCTCGTTTTCCCTTCCTCCAACATAAATGTCCTCCAATCAAGGAGCAGGGATAGTCCTTCCAAATTCATGAGCGGTTCCGGGGTGGTCTGGCGGATGGCCATGGCCGGAGGCGTTCGGATGGGTTTGGTGAGCACACCACTATCGCTAACCTGGGGTTCACCCTCGAACAAGCCTCCCGTTTCCTCCTTATCGTCAAAAACTCTCCCGGCGCGTCCGTACTTGCCATGAACCATGCTTGGCTGAGTAGTTGGGGATGGAGAGATGGCGTATGAACAATTTCCTTGTGGATTGGACGAGTGGTGTGGATAACTGCAGGCCCGGTAACTCACGCTCGATCACGGGTTGGGCAACCTCGTAAAAGTGATGGTGGGTGTGCTCTTCAGCCACGATGATTCCCTCAAATTGCGTGCGCTCAACTGGAAGTACCTCGCGGGGAGGCCCAAAACTGATGGGCCTACCATGGAGTCAGAAGATGAGGTGATGGAGGTGGAAAACGCTATGAGTGTATTGCTTCTACCTTTAGCTTGTGTCAGACTTCAGCTTCATTGAAACTCCAGTGTCCGCAATGATCTATGTGGAGTGCTTTATGCTTATGTTCAGGAAGCACTACGTGGTCTTTGACAGGCTAAATTCTGGTTTGGTAGTGATCCTAGCGAGGTTCACGGTCGATTACGGCTATGGCTTCTAAAGGAGGCGTTCCTTGGTCAGCAGGATTAAAGGTCTCACGGACTTCCACATCGTGCTTCTGATCGCGGTGACTTTCTTTGACTGTCAGAATTTCGTCGGTAACAATCTTTGAAGTATCTATGAACATTATGTTTGTAAGTATGAGTGGTTTGGGGTGATGGAAATGGGAACCCAAGGCTATGCTAACGACTAAGGAAAGGTGGGAGGATTTCTCCCGGAATTATGCACTTACATGGGGTCTGTCATAGCTTCCTTAGCAGTTTGCATTGTACCGAATGCTTTGATTTGAAACAAGGCTATATAAAGTGTAGAGAAGTTTGCATTTCTTCTGGGTTCAAGCCCTAGTGTAATGGTTAATGTGATACAATGACGTTAATTTCAGGAACTTGCATCAGCATTTAAGCACCCCCATAGGGTGGAGACATCGCATCCATACAAGTGGTTTCTATCAAACTTCAAAGCCAGCCTGAATTTTCCATGGATTGGGAGCGGAGATTCTGCCGCGATGGAGAGAGATGAGCGCATCAATGGCAGCTACATCGTCTTAAGGATCTCACTGCGCTATTTGGTATTAATTCTGAAAAGGGAATCAAGAGGTTAGTACTAGAAACAAAAAAAACTAACCTTTTTCATCGGTTTATCGAGATAGATGTGGTGCTTTTGTTGGACGAATAGCTAGCTTTTAGAAGAGACGGTGGACACAGCAGTGTTTAAAAATATTTGGGAATCAAAAGTCCCCCGATAAACCAGCAAGACTGTGGGCAGGCGATAAAGATTGAAATGAATGCAAAAGAACCTGAGATGGATATCCTGGTTTCACTCGGGTGTGTTCGTCAAAATTGGAGACTAGGTGCGAATGTAGGGATTATTTAGATCGAAGGATAAGGTTTTCGGGAAAGAAAAACAATAGCAGATATTAGAAACCAGGGCTAGCTGTCTTGAATTTCTGCTCATTCAAGCACTGTACCTGTACTGTGCACCATTCCATGGGAGTGAAGAGATTGAGAGCATCCCCTATGGGTATCAAAATCTTATGACTAGGCTATTTGAGGCTCTTGTTTTGACTCTCCGCTCGCTATTCTGTCATTGCTGTTGGCTGAATCCGCTCTCTGTGGTTCTTGTCTGCCAAACTGGGTAGTTTTGAGTTGGCTTACCTCGGGGTTGTGCCCATAGGCCTGGATTGACGGTGGCTCCTTGTTATGATAATATTATGATACATAAACTATGATAATGAAGCTGGTTTCCGGTTTTTGCCGTCATCTTGTCACCGTACTCGAGTAACGACAAATCTGGACGATCACTTTCCCGATTTTTACCGGTGTCCATAAAAGCCGGAAAGCATACTCGAGTAGAGATTTATGTGGTATCGGAAAAATGGTTTTCCAATTTTATAGACACACAAGAGTAGAGGGGCTTAGCGGAGAAAGTTCACTATCGGTTGATCCGTGATCTTCACAGGGATAAGGTTTGCCAACCTCTGGCAACAGCGGTACGGCGAGGGATGTCTGTAGCCGGAGTATTACTAGGAATTATTGCTCGACTTCAACCCCAAAGGATTCTCAACTAGTACTCCAATGAGAATTATAGCTCTATAAGATGATTGAGCGGGTGATTCTCTATATATGAATAGAGGGAAAGAGGAATACCTCAAGTTTTCATGGAGATATTGAGGGTTAGAAGTAGGTCGAAATTTTTGTAAGAGCAAGGGAATGTCCTTACCATGTTTATGATACTGTATTGCTGTTAAGTCCTTTGGCAAGACCAATCAATAGGAATTTGCCAAGGGATTAACTTGCGGTGGGGCCATGCTTGGTATAGTATCGTATGTTAGCCACACGATTACTAAGCCAAAATGAATGTGTGCCCGTTCGGGATGTCCTCTACCATACTATCATACCGGCTCGAGCACCAGCGGATTCATAAGCACAGCCAAGCCACCCCTCACTGCTCGTTCTGAAAGAACGGCAAACCCCGGTCTCAGTTCACGTCACTCCGACGAAAATCCTTCCTGTCCGGCTCCCTCAAAATCGTTCAAGAGGAGGAAGACTTGACAAGCCACAGACCACAATAAGCCCACGGAGATCAATCCCGTGTTATCGTCGGCCGGCTTGATGGAGAATTTTCAGATGCGACCTTGAGCCTTGAAGGGAGGGAACCCTTTCGCAACAAACCGTGACAACACCGGTACCGTGCCATCTCTTGACCCAAAGTTCCTAACGATGGGCTTTCTTTCATTCACCTCTCTGACGCCGCATGGGGAGTGCAAGGGGCTGGCCACCGCCACGGGTCCTCCACAGGGCTCGCCCTGCTGTTTCTGTGCGACGTCATGACTCCACATGATTAGAGTTCTTTCGATTCGAGAGCATTGATTGGGGAACGTGGGTAGCCATTCAGGGGCAGGCATCCATCACGAGCAGGAAAAACCCAAAATCTTGCGCGAATTTTCCGTCAATTGGGATTTTGCGGGTTCTGGTTCGTGGTTTAGGGAAGAGAATCCCCAGTTTCCATCTCGCATGCTCGAGTAGACTTCTCTTGTTAGAATGGTTGGAATGCTGTGTGATGTGATTATCTTCGCCCTGCCCTTCGGAACCGGTGCAGTACCGTACCAGTACTTGAGTACAGTACCGTGTCATACCCTCTCTTTTTGCCACACACCCGGCAATTCAATGTCGCCCAACTGGCTAACTCGGATTCCCCCGGCACCCCACCACTCCCCCGCCGTGCTCCCCTCTTCTTTCTTTCCTCTGCAGATGCAACACATGATATATTACCAATGCGTAATACGTGTGCCTATGGTCTGACACGGCAAACATTTGACCGCGGGATTATGTCTTTTACTGACTAGCCCCCTCCCAATATCTTTCTCACTTGCATCTTTGCCCGAATCTTCCACACAAAGCGACTCCGAAACTGATTTTTTAGCGAATCGATCAGTACCTGCAAGTTATCACCGCCATGTCCTTTGGTAGACGGCTTCGAAAGGTCGTTTCGAAACTTAGTTGCCGCCGAAGTTCGAAACCTAGAACAGATACCGCTCCTCCTGCGATCCATCCTTCTCAATCTTTCCAGTCGCGACCATACGAAACACCCGTCGGAGTCGGAGCAAGCGAACAAGCCCAACCACCTCCCGCTTCCCGGAGCAAAGCGCAGTATGTTTCTACCGGTAGCCCAATTCAAGCGCAACCGGGACCTAGTCAGGTGCACCGATTACAAGCCATGGGACCTGACTCCGAGTCGGAAAACCGAAATTATGGAGAGGGTTCATTGGAGGGAGAGCAGACGTTAGAGGAGAATCAACGGCAGACCGATCTGCGCAGATCACCAACAAATATCTCCACTTCGAGCAGCGATTACTCAAATCATTGTGAGCCGCTCGAGTTTCAATTGTGATAAATCCCGCTAATCCCTTCCCACTCGGAATAGCGATCTCGAATTCACTATCCCCTGCAACACCTGTCCCATGGCTCGGACGAACCTTGATGGGTTCACACCTTGCTGATACACCCCCTCCAACACCACCAGACAGCGGTAGTAAAGGCGGTTTAGGCCCCGCATGGGGAGAGAGTTTCGAGGAGCGCCGGCATGCCCCATCGTTACCGCAACTGTCTTTCATTCAGCGAAATTCATCAGCATCAGACGAATTGCGAACAGAGGAGATATTAAGCCAGCTACGAATTACTGATGACGGTCGTGGAAATATCCATGGTCAATTCACCCCTCAGGATTCGCCTATAACAGGCCAAACGCGTATGTTGTGACATTCTCTTACTATCAAAACTTCTTTTTTCGTAAGATCTATTCTAGCAAGTAATTAACGTCGACCAGCACATGACATGCCTACCAATACTGCCTTTGAAGCCAACTACTCGAAGCGTGTGTTCTCCCCAAATTTGAAAATCCTCCTGACTTAACTAACTTTATATCGTCCAGCAATCACCCACAAAATTGTCCATCCACAGGAGGTTGAGCAGGCGACCGATCCCCTGCGTCGTGAAGCCCACACGTCAGCTCTTCACACTCGCATCCAGCCCATGGTAGCGCAAGGACACCTACTGGCAGAACGCTACCTTGAGACATCCATCGGCGAGGTTGCTGAATTGACTGATGAGAAAAAGCGGCTGGACGATTGCGGAGAGGTCCGGCGAGGCGAATGGGTCACCGATGAGGACGGCAATCACGAATTACAAACCTACGACGACGGTGGTGGTACAGGCTGCAAGACTACCGACGATACAACCGGATTATTGGCTAGACCGAAAGAATCGAAACCGATGACGGAAGTGAAGGAATTCACTGCTGGACCGAGCCTTGTGCCAATGGTTTCGTCGTAATAATGCTGACTGCTGCTGCTGAAAGGGAATTCGTGCGGCCCTGTGCGGGTTTGGTTGCTTTTTTGAATCATTTTTCTAACTTGCGGTCTGTTAGCCGGTTTTTGTCCTGTATGAACAGTTTCTTTTTCCTGGGTGTATGGGAGTGGATGGGAGGCAAAAAATTTGGCTCTTCTCGATATTGTAAAATATTAATTATGGAAGGTTTGGAATGAGATATCATACCCAAAAATAAAGAAAAATAAAAAAATCTTGGGCCTTGTCTATAAAAAAAGAACGAACGGTTCGGTAGGTGATTTCTCCGTCCTTGTATTCGTGGACCTGTATCATATTCGAAGAGTCGTGTATGATGCGAGTATATTATGGTGTTATTAATTATAGCCCGTATCCTAGAAGAAAGTATAATCACCAGTAATATCCGACTCCCACTACGATATATAGCATCCTGCTGCTATACACGGCGTCGCGGCTGCCACCACCGCTCTTCCAATTCGCCCGTAGACAGTAGCCGACAGGAAACCACAATGCAATACAATACAAATTAACTATATTACATTCAGCCGCGTGTGTGGTTAATTAATTTCTTGTGGGCACCTACTGATATACCGGCAAGATGGCACGGTACTCTACGGTACTATACAGTACTATACGGGCGATAAACCCAGAGCACCTAAACACGAGGATCAAAAATCCGTGCGGAAAATCATCTGAGCGTCCATGCTCGAACATTGGGGTATTTGCTACTGCTTGGAGACATTGTAGCGTGCGAAACATGGCACGGAGCCGTTATCCGGGGTCTTTTATTCGGGAAATGCTGTTTGATTGGTCTACAGGTAGAACGAAAGGTACTTGTAAATGGAAAGTGAAAATGAAAGTGAAGAGAGAGAGACGAAACTACTAAACATAGGTATAGAGTGTAGTAAATTGGCACTTAGCATCACTTGCCCTTCATTCGTTCGTTCGTTCAACTCCGCCCCGGACTCGTGCGGGCTCTGCTCTGGGAAGGCTTCTAGCCTAGTTGATGTTATTCCCGTATAGTAGATAGGACTGGCTGGATGAGAAAAATGGTGGTTAATATTCGGACTCGCGAGTGTATAGTACTGTACCGTGAGAACTTGGATATTTGGATCGAGTGCCAGGTATGATAGTCCAAAATTTCCTCCTCTGGAAAAGGGGAGGAAAAGCACAAAAACATGCTCTCTGGGATAAGTAAAAAAGGAAGAAAAACACCAAGGCTTACTGGGAGAGGCAAACTCCACCGTCCTAGCACATGGTCCAGTTGTTCGAACTCTCACAGCACCGTGTTGTCTTACCCGTATGGCACTCGAAGACCCATGCAGATTGCAGTTAGGTTATGATATCGGTGTCCAGGAGCACTACGAGCACTGCCATCTCACTCGAGCATAGTGCCGGAAGCCTTGGAGGAGAAGTGTATAACTCCCCCACTTTGTTCCCCCCCTCCCTCCCCCCTGATTAGCAGAAGGTAGTCAACCACTCGAGTAGATCACAGCACTCTAAAATTCAGAACCAATGTGGATTTAATATTCGCACACAAGCCACCACCTAACTACCACTCTACGGCCAGGCAGACAGGCAGGCTACGCACTTCCCCCTTCTCGCTTCTGGCACCACAATAACGACTTCCGCCTTGGTGGGATCTCCGGGGCGATTTGGGCGCTACCGTAGTCGGGATTGAAGATTGATTAAAACGAGTGATTTGCTGTGGAGACGGGAGACAGTGATGCTAGCTAGGAAGAGTAAGGCGCCTGAGAGTCTGAACCTCCCTGCTCCCGTCCGTCCCGCCACTAACTCCCATACCCGAGCACAGCACAGCACTAAGACTCCAAGCTATCCTAAACGTTTCAGGATAATTATTCTTCCATTCCCACCTCGCTTCGCGCAACCCAGCCATAATCCATCCGTTCCCGCCGCCAAAATTCTCCGAATGACAGCAGGACTTGCCGGCCGCCCCTGGGCGATGTACAAGGGTTCGACAACTTTTGCCTACTTGGGTTCTTGGGAATTGAATTGGGTTGATTTCTGTTTTTGGTTAACTTGTGGTTGAATTGTGCGAGAGCCGCGGGAGGAGGAGTGAATATATTAGTGGTTTCTGTGGATGGTGAGTAGGTAGGTAGGAAAGCGGTAGTGGACAAATCCAGAACTGTGCACGTATGTGTGTAGTGTAGTGTAGTGTATCAGGTGGACTAACTGTGTTATACTACTCTACAGATTTGTGTAATGCAACGCGTACAGTCCCGCACAGCCGAAGCCAGGGCATGTATTGCGTTAGGAGGTCCTAGCAAGAAATCCTCACGATCAACAAGATATACCAACCCTCCACCACCACCACTCCCCGGCGCTACCTTTTCTCTCCCACTTCACCAGCAGTGACTCTCCCACTCTCCCTGCCATTCATTCTCACCACCGGCCGGATCTTCTACAGATCCTTTCTTCCTTTCTTTTCACAAAAGTTTAACCACTTCACTTCTACTCTTTGCGTTTCTGGGAAGCGTCGCTCTTTTATTCTACCTCTATATCGCTCACAGAAAGAAATAGCAACCGAAATTCATTAGAGATGCACAGCCGGCAGTTCCTGCGACCCACGACTGCCGTTTCCTTGCTCGCAGCACTCAAGACTGCGGCGGTGGCCAAGAGCGGGACATTGAACATCGTGAAAGTTAGGATACGATCACGGGGAATGATGTGGTAGACGTAGCAGCCAACAAGACGATCGTAGGCACGGGCAACAAAGCTGTGCTGGGGGGCGTGGGACTCCGGATCAAGAACATCAGGAAGTCATCATTCGCAATTTGACGGCGAGGACGGTGCTCGCGGCACGGGAGATGTGATCGGGATTCAGAAGAGTAGTAGTGTTTGGATAGATCATGTCGACTTGAGCTCTGATCAGGATCATGACAAGTTCTGTTTCTTCCCCCCCCACTCCTGCTTTTGGGGTTAGTAAGGCTTGGTGTTCATAGAGGTGGTTTACGATATAGGCCTACTATGACAGCCTCTAAGACGTCACGCACGCATGCGACTACATCACGATTTCAAACAACTACCCCCACGGCCGCTGGAAGGCCTCGCCCGTCGGACACCCGGACACCAGCGGGCCCGAGGACAAGGATCACTTGATCGTCACCTAAGTTACGTTGGAAACCTCAACTCTCGCGGCCCCTCATTCTGCTTCGGCATTGATCACATCTTCAGCAACTACTACGAGAACATCTCCGACGGCGTTAACACTCGTTAGGACACTCAGCTGCTCGTTGAGAACAATGTCTTAGTCGGCTCGGACAATCTGCTTTACTCCACCAATGCAGGTTACGCTGTTGCCCAACGGGAATGACTTTGGCAATGGAAAGAATGCTGCTGCAAGTATAGCCTAGCCACTGCTAGCAGTGTTATGAGTTCGGTTGCCGGGACTGCTGGTGCTGCTTTGACTTTCTGATGGGGTTGGTAGGATAGGATAGGTGAATAGACAGGTAGAGGTAGTATAGGAGGGGCGGCATTAGGGATATTACTTATTGAATGGGAAGAGTGAGGATACTGTATATTTTAATTGTGGTTGTATTCAAACCCGATGGCTGATCCCCGCCTAACTTTAGAGCCTTCTCCCCCGCGACACTCGCAGAAGCGAGTGATTGACCATGATGGGCAGAACTCTAGCCACAGGCAAGGGGCCCACGAAGCATGCATTAAAGAAATATACTGTAAAAAAAAAGCTCTGCGTGTCTAGCGCAATACAAAACACCCCCCCCCCCCCGTGGGTGGCGGGGGGTGGGGGGGGGGGGGGGGGGGGGGTGGGGGTTGGGGGGGGGGGGGGGGGGTGGGGGGGGGCGGGGGGTGGGG
>Ga0307507_10004820_pt1 | contig 23221 bp, 7 predicted proteins | sample 7_EM_MG_FD_207223 | JGI IMG/M metagenome (GOLD analysis project Ga0307507, IMG submission 207223) | Populus trichocarpa ectomycorrhiza microbial communities from riparian zone in the Pacific Northwest, United States - 7_EM | ecosystem: Host-associated > Plants > Roots > Unclassified | place...
TAAGATCCTTAATAAAGAAGGCAACTTATATAAGGTTAAACTCCTAGACTTAATTAAAGTCCACCCTGTTTTCTTACTAGATAAGCTACGGAAAGCTATAAATAACCCACTACCTGGATAAAAGAATGAGCCTCCACTGCCGATTTAAGTTAATGGCGACAATGAATGGGAAGTTAATGAAATACTAGCCTATATACTAGTATAAGGAACGCTAAAATACCGTGTTTAATGGAAAGGTTACGATCTAGACCCAACCTAGTACCCCGCTTGGAATTTTATAGGTTGCCCCTAGAAGCTTAAAGAGTTCTATAACCAATACCCTAACAAGCTAGGACCCCCGAAGTATCTAGACAAGTGGATAGAGTGCTAGTATAGCGAAGATAATAAGCTACCTGTTAAGCATACAGACAAGAACACTCCACGGACATATAAAGCCTGAGGGCAGGCTTTTTCGGAGGGGGGGGGTAATGTTACGGCGCTGGTGGAAAATGGTGGATTATGGCAGTGGATTATAGCGGATAATTGTAAACAGTTTCAGACAATCTCGGACAGTATTACGGTACTAGCAAATTGCTGCAGATTGCGGTTATGTGACGCGAAGATCGCATAAAACATTAAGCGGCGCTGCTCTTCTTCTCCTTTCCTTTCTCTAGCTTTGGATCCTCGTTTATAGACAATCCAATCGTATAGGCTTGCGCGACCCTCTTGCCGTGCTCGTGCCTCGATTGACTGAGTCGCTAACACTTATAGTAGTACGTATGCGGTGTTAAAGTTGGTAGTTTATTCTTTTTAGAAGAAAGGGGTTACTCTAAGGTTAGACCAGTTAGTCTTACTTTGTAGTCTTATAACTACGTTATATAATTAACGTTTTGACACTGGAGCAACTCTAAAAAGAAGGCTAATCTATATTCCAAAGTTAAGTCTTCTAGACTACTCGTAGCGTATATATAATAGCTAGCTCTTCTGTCTATAATATACAATAGCTCCACCTTTAATCCTAAAGTGCGTCGCCTGTTAGATTCTGCCATACCGTTAAACCGGCCAATTAGGATTTTCCATCCCTAGGATAGAAAATTGCTATTAGCTTACCTGCTACTAGCGCCTTGGTGGCTGGCTCTATATAGTATAAGTCTATACCTACCGAAGCCGAATCTGTTTATTTAACCCACCCTACGGCCCGTAATTCGACTTAATTTGTGTTAATAAGTTGTAATAGTGCCGTACAAGGCTTGCCCTTTATTATAGTGTCTATAAGGTTAGTATCTCCATCGATCTACTTAACTTTAGTAATCTATTTTTATTTATAAGCTTGGCGAAGGCATATTATATTAATTATTAAGCGTTTCTCTTGTATAGTTCCTAGTTGGACGAGATAGTTGTATAAGGACTTTGAATTAGTATAAAGAATGAGTGGTAAGTTAACCTGTAGGACCTTGTCTAGCATAGATTTGATTGTAGCGCCTATGTCAAAACCGTGCGCTATACTGTACAGTTTTGAGGCTAATACACTCCTAGTAACTCTTTTGTACTTAATTAAGGACTAGTGGACAATATTTACCTTGTTTAAGGCGTCTGCTAGTATAAGTATGTAGCCGATTTATGAAGATAGGTCCTTGTTATTGGCGAAGAAAGCGTCTATAAATACTAGGAGTTGTAAGGTGTTGACGTCTAGCTTAATAAACTTTAGGCCTCTATTTGTGTTTTTAATCTACTAGCTTAATTGCTTATTAAGACTCTTTATATTATCTTTAACTGGGTTAATTACCTAGGTAGTAAAGAATAGGTTAAATAAGGCCTCTAGCTGATAGACTAAGGCAATATACTAGTCCTTTGGCGTAAGTAGGCTATATATAACTTCTTTAGAGCTAGTGCTGTCTATTAGCGTAGTGTTAACTATACTAAGGTTCTCACACTGGCGCTTTTATATTAGCGTAATACTCCCGTCTTGTATTAATTAAATAAGTCCTCTATTAAACTTAATTGGTATATTAGCGGTCAGTTGCTCTTGCTCCTTAGCTATAAATTCGGCCTTATATAGTTTGCTTTGTTCAGCCTCTATAAAGGTATTATCTGCAAGGAACAGTGTATTATTAGTCTATAGGCCGATAATTTTAAAAGGCTTGTTGCTGTAAAGCAAGCAAGAGTTATATATGGACTGGTCCATTCGCAGCTAATTAACGTGGTGTAAATAGTAGGTCTTAAACCAGTGGTTTTTAGCTTTAGGTACTCCGTAAAGTGGCTTTATAACCTTTAGAATGGAGTCCATATCAATTCCTAATTGTTTATTTAGCTTATGTGGTGGTTATATGTAGAACTCGCGGTTTAGGTTTGTAGTAGACTGGATGTAGGCTTATAAGATGTCTTAGAGGTAGAGTTATATCTGCGGTAGCATAGCAGCAATATAGAGAATTAGCCGCTGGCTAACTTGTTAAATTGTTGGTAACTAAGTAAGGACCAGCTCTTTCTCTAAGTTATTATAGGCCTATATAATAAGTTGTGATTTCTTAAAGGCTTTATCAGTTCCCTTATTCTTAATCTTGTTAATAAACCGTAAATTAAAGAGTCTGACCCCCTTTGGTATATTATATAGTTTGATAATCTTAAAGACGCCTTTCTTAAGTAGGCCTGTGACCTCCTTTTGTCATAAAGCGCTGAATTGGGTATTGCTGTCGTTCTGTAAGTAAATAGTAGTGCCAGCCATATCTACAGTATCATCGTCCTATAAGTAGATAGCGATATCTGCAATATCCGCAATATTTGCAATATCACCCGTGAAAGCGTCTATATCTATCATAACATCTGTAATAGTTATGTCTGCAACAGCTGTAAGCAATGGGTATTTATAGGGGCGACCTCTACCTCGCTTTGGCGGTAGCTGTGGTTTAGCCTTAGGTAACAATTAAGGTTTGGCTGGTAAAGGTACTAGTTTATCTAATTCGGTAGACTCTTGTGGTTTAACTAGGTCTTATGGGTCTAGTAGGTAAGGTTTTACAACCGTAGAGCGGAAGATTGTAGGCCCATTTGGTAGCTTTATAGTATAGGTCTTGCCGTTAATGGTAAGCAGTATGTATAGTCCGTCCCAATAACCACTTTGGCTAGTATTACCTTCTCTCTAGACTAAGACAGGTAAACTAGGTGGAAGGCTATAAATAGCGTTAGTTTATAGTCTATTTTGCATATTAAGAGTGTTAGCAATCTGTCATTTAGCTTATAGCTTCTGGATTTCTACTATTGCTTTCTTAATGGCTGCAGCTTGTTGTGTAACTGAAGGTAATGGCGCGTCTAATTTAACCATTTGGGGGTAGGCTCTAAAGACTAGGAGTATAGAGACTAGGCCTTCTGGGCCGGCTGTGTTATTAATGGCTTTAAAGGCCATTTATAGGGCCATCTCCTTACTAATTTTAGGGATTTTAGTTATAATAATTTGGTAGGCTTGTTATAGCAGACCGTGGTAGCGTTCTACTATTTTAATAGAATTGTGTGATTTAACTAGAACCGACTTTATAGTTACTCCCATAGTAGCAGCGTAGTGCTTAAACTCCTTACTAATAAAGTTTTTTTTAGCGTCTATAGTGATTAAGTCTGGTAGTCCTAAATAGCTATTAATCTAGCATATTTAAAGAACGTCCTAAGTGTGCTTGGCGCTGATGTCTTATAGATATCTGCTAGCTTAAAATCGAGTTGCTTTGTTAACTATGTATAGTAGGGGGGAGCCGCTGATATATATAATGTCAATAATAATATTATAATTAAAATTAATGTTGTCTTGTAAGGTAAAGCAAAATCTACCTAGGGGTCTACTAAACTTCTAGTAGTAGTGGCAGAGTCTAGTTAGCTCTTTAATAGTAGATCTATTAGTGTTATAGCCGTAGCCAGCCTTGTTAAGAAGCTTTTACAGTCTATTAACTAATGGGTAACCAAATTAACGGTATAGGCATTATAGTTCTACGTTAGTTAAGTAGCAAGGGTTTGTATTAAAAGACTTGACTAAATAAGACTGTAAGGAGAAGCTCTATAAGAGAAATAGGTGGCCAAATTGTCTAACTACTGGCACCCTTTTGGTGCGAGTAATGATGACGTCCTTTAGGTTATCGTATTTGATATAAAGTCTGTCTATATCTACTAGGCAAAGTAGGAAAGGAGTATCTGCTTTAACAATATAGAATTGTACCTTGCCTATAGGGCTATTGACGTCTATAGTTCCGATAGACATAGAGGCTCTAATCCCGAATTGGACAGTTACTTAGCCCTTAGTTAATGTGTTAAGGCTTACAGACTTGTCTACGGCCTATAAAGCTTAGAATTGGCTATAGCTAGTTGTAGACTTATGCGAAGCACCTGTATTAATTATGATTCCCATAAAGACCATTAAGGTATATCATGGCGCTGTGGTTGTGGCCGTACTATAAGCAAATAGGTCAGTCTCTATGTAAGGTTCTGTGGTAGACTCTATGGTAAGTTTTAAAGCCGTAAGTAGGTGTATACAAGCCTTATTGGCTAGCTCTACGCTTATAGAGATTGCTTCCTTTATAGTAAGTGTTCTAAAGGTGGTAATATAGGCAGAACTGTTGTTAGGTTCTCCAGTATCGCTCCCAGAGCCGTTAGTGTTGTGTATGTAGGCTTTAAAGTCTAAGTTATTATCTTTATCTCTTTCGCAAGTAGCGACGTATTGCTTAAAGTAGTTGTTAAAGTTGCTCTTATTGTGGCCCTTAATATTAATAAAACGTCTCTTATAGTCGTCTCTGGACTAATTACGCTCCTCCTCTATATATTTCCACAAACAGTAGTCCTCCTTCTTGCAGATGTAGCACTTGGCCTTTAGTCTGCCGTTAGTTCTATAGGGGCGATTGCTACTATAGTAATTGGTGTTTCGGTCTTGATTCTAGTTATTTTAGTAGTAGCATTAATCCGTAAAAAAGGCTTAGTAAGATAATCTTATTAAGGCCTATAAGGGGTGTTCTTTTTCCTATGCAATAATAGAGGATTATAGCTTACTAATTAACTAAGAAAGGTCTTCTAAAGGGTTGGAGATAGTAATATAGCATGCTGGTACTCCCTAGCAAGCAGTAACCAACTTATTTGTAAGAATGCGGTTCGTACGGAAGTCTGGGTATAGTCTATAATATTTCTTTAGCAGCTTGTCTATAAGTAGTTAGAAGTTTTAATAGATTAACTTGTTAGGGTTCTCGTCTATAACTCCTTGGAGGGTTATACTGTTCCACTCTGTAAGGTTCTTGTAGTAGTATTCTGGCCCTTTAAAGAACTGTTATATATAGTTATAGGCTTTAGTAAAAGGTCTTAATTTAAGGTTACTGTTATAGTAGTGGTCCTAAGTAAGCCCTTTTAGCATACTAGGGAATGCTATTATATAGCCTTTTGGTGGCAAGCCAGATCTCTTATAGATGTTATAGAAGATGGTTAACTTAAAGTCAAAGCTGTTACTAACTCTATTATACCTTTGGTCGTCTGTATAGATCTTTGCAATTATGGCTACCTTTTTATTGTATCTAGGTCCTTGTCTAGGTCCTTACTCTATACTAGGCACAGCTAGTTTAGGTGGTATATATATATGTAGCTGCTGCGGTTACTACAGCTACTATAGCTACTGTGGTTGCTGCTCTTTTAGCTATAGCAGTTGGTCAATAAGAGTATAGATTTGGTTATAATTAGAGGATTAAGGACTGGGAGGGGTAGTAGGGGTAGTGGGGGTAGCGATTGGAGTAGCTAGCGGTGTAGCGGTAGGAGTAGATCTGGGGGGAGTAGTAGGGGTAGTGGGGGTAGCGACTAGAGTAGCTGGTAGTACAGTGAGCTTATCTAGGGTTATATTAAGTTGGTCTTGTAGAGCTATAGTGATTATTAGCTTAATATCATTAAGGGCTAGACTAATCTCTTTGTCCGTCTATTTATAAAACTCTTTTTTATTGGCAATTTCCGTTAGTACCTTGCCAAGGGAGTATCTCTTGTTTTACTTAACAATGTATACTCCTCTCTTAACTAGGTATTTACAGATTCCTATTTTAGTATTAGATCGTACTTGTGTAAAGATCTCTAGTGTAAAGTCCTTAAAGTCTTCCTAAAATACTGTCTATAATAAAGAGTCTATAAGGTTAGATTGTATGTATAGGTGCATCTTAGTCTCTATATACTCCGCTAGATTGTTATCTATAGCCGTCTCCAAGTTAATTTTGTTGCCGTATTTAGCAATTCTTTCCTTTCAGTCAATTTCCATATTGTTATGTTTTTATGTATATTTAGTTTAAGGTTAAGTGGAGGTTCTAAAGGTTTAAGTTTAAGGTTAAGGTTTAAGGTTAGGGTTAAGGTTAAGGTTAAGGTTAAGGTTGAGGTTAAGGGTTATATTGAGGTTAGGGGTATGGTTGAGGTTGAGGTTAAGGATGTAAAGGTATATATGTGTCCTATCGACGAATCTACAGTTCTTAGATACTATAGACAATTCTTAGTAGAGATACGGTCCTCTAGGCAATCTAACGCGTTAACAGTTAAGTTAATATATGGTTTTGAGCTTTAAGGGTCCTCTAGGCAATCTAGCGTATTAGCAAGCTAATATATAGTCTTGAGCTTTAAGGATAACGTAGCTCTCTCTAAGTAAAGATACGGTTCTCTAGGCGATTTAACGCGTTAGCAGTTAAGCTAATACGTGGTTTTAAGCTTTAAGGGTAATATAGTTTTCTCCTTTAACTAAAATAGGGCGATAGCTCTGCGATTTAACGCGTTAGCAGTTAAGCTAATGTGTGGTTTTAAGCTTTGCTATTGCGTATTTCCTAATCTATACGTCTACTAATTAGTATTAGTATACTTACTTTATCAACGTGCACGAGTATTACTTGTAGTGGTACATATGCGGTGTTAAAGTTGGTAGTTTATTCTTTTTAGAAGAAAGGGGTTACTCCAAGGTTAGACCAGTTAGTCTCGCTTCGTAGTCTTATGACTACGTTATGTGATTAACGTTCCGATAGGCGTCTAATGTAATAAGAATATAGGTAGGTAAGTCTTTTGCATAGAAATTTTGATACTCCCTACTCTTATTACGTTTGGATAATATCGCATAATAACTCCATACTGCTATTTTAGCCTACTTAATAGTATAGCCCTTGGTTATAAGCTATAAACGGATAGTATTTATATACCTATAGATATAATTTTTGGCATAAAGAAAGATAATCGTCTTAGGAATTAATTTAGGACTTAGAACCTTTTATCCCTTTAGCTGTATAGTACCTCCTACTAGATTTTGGATCTGCCCGACTAATTAATAAATAGAGGTAGCGGATATTTAACTAGAAGATGTGGATATCCTACTAGGCGCTATGGGCGTTTGGTTAAATAATGCGGATATCTTACTAAACCCTACGGATATCTGGCCAAGGGTCGCGGATATATAATCCTCCTCTACTACCGCCTCCTTAAATGCCTCTTTAATAACAAAGAATAGTGCCTTATAATTGTTCTTATCCCTCCTCTTAATATAGCCCCTAATAATAGATAGGTCAGGGCAATTAATATCTATTTATTTAAGATCTATCATACTCTAATAAAACCCCACTAGCTTTATTACCTTTATATATATCTCCTTATTAAGTACTACAGTATATATAAACCACGGCACTATTGGATTAAGCAGTAATTGGACCTTAAAGAGCTATGCGTAATAAGGCCGGAAGCTCTTACCCCAGTTAGCAACTAGATAACACTTATTAATTATAACTAAGGAAACATATAAGCAAAAAGCGGGCCAAGTAAGGATATAGTGGAACCGTTTACTTAATCTCTAGTAATATTAGAACATACGTAAACCGACCCGCTTTAATATGTTTTAGGATATCTATATGCGCTTTTATTACCTCCGCATATATAAATACGGGATTTGCTCCTGGGATGGCCTATATCTTTAATAGCTACTCCTCTCTAATTGCGTTTAAAGGCAATATAATAATAGTAATGGAAGCTTAAATTAGTAATGGAATCGCCTGCATTATTATGCTCTTACCCTATAATGTCTTCGCTGCCAGGAACAAGTCCCTCCGCCTATATATTACCCGTCTTAACACCTTAATTTAACTAGGTCGTCCGCTGTACGGGTATAGAAGCTTAATAGCTCTATCTATTAAGCTTAACTATTTGTTTTTACTTGCCTCCTATAAGGCTAAAAGCTTATCTTATACGTCCTATAACTGCCTCTCTGCTAGGGATATAAGATTCTCTTATATTACGGACAGCTTAAGTACAATGTTATGACTACTTGGAGAAGAGTCGGCGGAAGCTAGTTGGTTAATACAGGCACGGTCTAGGATGGAACCGGTGGAACTATATAACGAGGAATGTAACCGAGGTCACGTGGTGTTAAACGCGTTAACTGTGTTAAATGAAGGGAACGTTATGTTTAAGACAGATAACACGTATCTTACGTATAAGAGAGGATTTCTTAGGTGTACGGTTGTATATTTAAAGGACCTCAGTCCCTACCGTAGATAGTTCTCTCCTTGTAGTGAATCTCAGAATACAATTAGAGTTAATCTGTTAGGTAACCACTCTACCAGTTATTATTATGTTATTAACCTATTTATATCTACATACCCAGCCCAATAATAGGACCTACTATAGTTCTTGCTATAAGGTTCTGTTACACATTTACTACTTGTTGGTATCACTAGGGATACCTACTCGAGTAGGCCAGAATCGTAGTCAAACAGTCTTTGCTGGTTGATACGATGATAGTTGATTGTTTTTTCTCGAACACGAAGAAGGGTGAGGAACTTAGGGTTCCTCACCACGCTAGTGCCGCGGCGACACGTGACGGCAACTTGCTACACGTGACGGCAACTTGCCTCACGCGATGGCAACTTGCCTTTATTCCCAACAGTTTCGCCTGTCGTGGCCTAGTGCTATATATAACTATTCCGACACTACTAAGGTTACGGTATTAAATAAAGTCAAATAATATACCACCCAAAGCACTAGTCGCGATGCTATTAACGGTAACAACTACCTTAGGATTAGGAGACACTAGTATAGCAGATACGGACTTATAAGTGGTTACGAGAGGTCAGTTATAGGAAATGGTTAATCGCTTATTAGATAATAATAGGATGCTTAAGGAACGCATTAATGGAATTGGTGTAGTAAAGGTTAAGTTACCGTTAATCGAACAATTCTTAGGAGAAAGGTTAAAACCTAAAGGATTTCTTATGTAAATGCACTTTAAGGTTATGCAAGAAGGAGCAAAGTTGGCAACACCTATAGATTAAGTGGCGTATATAGGATTGTTCTTAACAGGAAGAGCACTGGAATGGTTTAAACCTTACCTTATAGAAATACAAGTTAGCGGTATAATAACTACTAACTAAGACGTATAATTTATGTTTACTAGTTAGAACAGGTTTACAGAGAGACTAATATAGATGTTTAGAGACCTAGAAGCATCAACTATAGCAGAACGGAAGCTTTAAAACTTGGTATAACGTTCTTTAGCAATAGAGTACACAACGTAGTTTTAGACACTTGTAATGTAGGTTAAGTGGAACAATAAGACGCTTATAGCACAGTATAAATAAGGACTTAAGGCTAAAGTCTAGGACGTAATTATCCTAATAGAAGATGCGGAAAGTCTATAAGACTTAATAGATTAGTTAATAAAGATTAATAATAGGATCTACTAAAGGGAATAAGCTAAGAAAGGGCAAGATAGAGTTCTTGTAAGGGCGCGAAGAGGCTTTAGGGAAGATTTAAAGGAATGATATAAATTCTATCTAAATCTAAGGGTATATAGCTCTTGAAGAGAACAAGACGTTGCGTGAAGAAGAGAAAGGAATATAGGAAACTTGTAACTAAATATTTGGGGTCTTGGCAGCAGACGCATGGGTACAAGCCTACGCGGATTTTAACAAGTTTCAACTAAATTCCATTACGTTAGTGGAATTTAGTGGAATTTAATTAAGTTGGCGGAACTTAGTAAAAAACAGTGGATTACAGCAGATAATTGTAGATAGTTATAGACAGTTGCAAATAGTTTATAAATAGTTTTATACAGTTATCTGTTAAGTGTTTCACCGAGACATTCCTAATGTAACTGGGCTAGTCCCGTTATAGTATCCCCCCTTTTTGGCCAAAGGTCCAAAATAATTTAATTTAGTTAAGAATTTATAACTTATTGCGTTATAAGCGTTATAACATATTTTAAGTTCTTTTTAATTTCAAGTTTCCTACTATTGTGTTTCGTGTCTTTATGTTAGGTGGCAGTTGTTTGCCTTTATATCGTGTCTATCCAGCCGGAGTAGGCCACAAAGGATGGTCCTCATGGAACTCTTTTACTAAGGTAGGCGCGTCGGCTTTAATCTGGTTATAGGTTTCCTAGGTTCGTGTTTTATATCCTTCCCACTTAACAAGAAGTTTAAATTATTTAGATTATAGTTTCCATTATATATCGTTAATTAAGTTAATAAAGTAAGAACCGTTACCGTTATCAACAATTATAGGAGGTGGCGGCGGCACTTCGCGAGTTATAGGATCATCTTTCGAAGGTTGCAATAAGCTTATGTAAAACGTTAGGTGTATTTTCATCTTAGTTAGCAGTTTAAGCTTATAGGCGTATAGGCTCAGTTTCTTCTCAATTTAGTATAGGCCTACGAACTTCCAATTAAGTTTCTTTAAGGGCCGTTAAGTCTTTAGGTTTTGTGTATTTAGGTAGGCTATATTACCTTCCTTAAAGTCCCATGTAGGAGCTCGTCCTTTATTCGCATGCCATTCCTGTAACGTTTAAGCGTACGTTAATTTACTTTGTAATAGTTCTATTAACTACTTTATTTAATCAGCGAAGTTATACGCGTTAATTAACTAAATCCGTTTAATCGTAGGTCCTATTGTGTTAATTTTAGGTTGTGGTTTAAATCCAAGTTAAGGGTCTTGTCCGTAGGTCGCGTAGAATAGCGTTACGCCTGTTAATACGTTTATCGTATTATTCGCGGTAAACTTAGCTAAAGGCAGCCATTTTTCCTAGTTGTCTTGTAGGTAGGAGCAGTATATTTATAAGTATTGTTCCATAATCGCGTTCGCGATTTTGGTTTAGCCATCTGTCTCTAGATAAAATACAGTTAAGAGTTATATTTAAATGCTTAATTATTTATATAAAGCTTACTAGAAGTCTAAAACAAACTGGCTTCTGTGGTTAGATACTATCGTGTTAGGAAGTCCGTGTAGCTTAAAGACGTGCTTAATAAAACATTTGGCTACTAATATCGCATTAATTGAGTCCATAGGAATCATATATCACATTTTTGTAAGGCGGTTAATAACTACTATAATATTCGTAAACCCATTACTATTAGGCAAGTTAACTACAAAGTCAATCAAGATGTCGTGCCATCTTTATATTAGAATTGGTAGCGGTTAAAGTACTCCTTGCTTCTTTATATAAGAGGTCTTTCTACGCACGTATATCCTGCATGCTCGAACGTATTTTCGTACGTAGTCGTGCATCGTAGGCCAGTAGTATGCTCGTTAAACAATTTCATAAGTTTTCGTACGGCTAGGGTGCCCTGCTATAGGGAAGTCGTGTACGAATTCGAGTATCTTAAATCGTAAGGGTTCGGAATTCGGAACTACTATCTTTTATTAGTAGTACAATTGGTTGTTTTGAATTTTGCATTTAGTAAGTGTAATATCCTTATACTGTCGTTTTCCTGTTTAAATCGCTTTTATTATATCTATTATCCATACGTCGTTCTTGTATTTGTATTTTATTAGCTCATTAATTTCTATTTCCTATTTATTAACTTCTAATTCATTTCTATTAAGTTCCATATCTAGGAATATAGGACATAGTTTTTTAAAACGTTTAGGAGGCAATAAAATCCGTAATTAATTTGTAATCCGTTTATCTATAGCGTTTGCAGGTAGGTCCTGTAATTATTATATTAATGTATTAGGCTTCTAATTAAGTTTACCCAGTTAATACGTAATCTTAAAGTTGAATTATAAGAGGTATTCAGCCCAACGAATTTAGCGCTGCGTTAATTGCTTTATAGTTATAAAGTACTGCAGGTTCTTGTGGTCCGTTAACACACATATTAGGAACAACAATCCTTTAAGCTTAGGACGCCATTATTTAAAACATCTAATAATTGTAAGTAGTTCCTTATTGTATATCTTATAGTTTAATTTAGCAGGGGCGAGTTTCTAGGAGAGAAAGGCTACTAGACGTAGCTTACCGTCCTTATTATATTATGACAACACTCCCCCTAGCGTATGATCGGACGAGTCTGTTTCAACGATGTATTTAAGGTTAGGGTTAAAGTGGGCAAAAATTAGAGCAGTTATAAAACAATACTTTAGGTCATTAAAAGCTTGTTTGCATTTAGTGGTCTATTTAAATTTTATATTCTTTTTTATTAGGTTTACTAACGGCTAAGCAGTTTCTAAAAAGTGGTTAATAAATTATTAATAGAAATTTACAAATCCTAGAAATCCTTAAATGTCTTATATATTGCTAGGGCTTTCCCAGTTTATAATCACGGCGACTTTTTTAGGGTCTATTTTAATTCTGTTGCGGGATATTATTAAGCCTAAGTACGTAACCTTAGACGCGTGGAACTTGCATTTCTTAATATTGCATTATAGGCCCGCATCTTATAGGCGTTTAAGGACCATTTTAACATATTTCCAATGTTTAGAAAGTAAGGACGAGTAGATTAAGATATTATTAATATACGCGGTAATAAATACATTAAGGAATTTACAAAGCGTATTGTTAATGTATTACTAAAACGTACTAGGACCATTCTTTACGCCAAATGGTATTACTAGGTATTTAAAGAGTCCCCATTGTATATGAAAAGCTATATACTTCTTATCTCCTTCTTATATACGGATTTTATTAAAGGCTGCAACTATATCAAGCTTCGTAAAGTACCGTGCCTTTACTAAACAGTTAAGCGTTTCTTAAATTAGGGGAATTGGATATTGGTTTCAAATCATAATTATATTTAGAGCTTAATAATTAACATAGAATCTTAAGCCTCCTCCTAGCTTTTTAATAAATAGTACGGGTAAGGTAAATAGAGATTAACTAGGGCAAATAAATCCTTTTTCTAGATGCTTGTTAAGGTATTATTGCATCACAAGCAATTCTTCCTGTGATATACCATATAGCGGACCAAACTTTAGTGTTATGCCCGGCTTAAGTTCTATCTTGAAATCGTGCTTATCTCAGTGCGGGGCTAGTTGGTCTGTAAATCATCTTTTAAACTCGTCAATTAGGTCATGGTACTCTTTAGGTACAAGAGGTTAAGGATTAATATACTGTTTTAGTTCTAGTGCTTTCTTAATATCTTCTATAGTTATAGCAAAGATTTTATAATCTCGTCTTTTTGCTAACGAAATAAAGGGTGCGGCTTGTATTATCCAAATTTTAAAAGGTTTTAATAAAACATCTTCGCATTCTTTGTTATAATTAGTAGTTATAGATTTATTATATTGGCTTAAGGTTCATGGCAAGGGTAATTTATATTATGTTAAATTTGAATAGTTATATATATGTTTATAGGGCAAATGGTTTTTTAAGAAATAACTTTAGTAGTAAGTTATACGGAACTTTAGTGTTTCTTTAACCTAGCTAATCAAAGGGTCGTGTTGTTTTAGCCATCCGTATCCAAGTATGACTTTATATTGCTTTAAGGGTATTACAAATAGGGAGATATATTTAAGGTATTCGCCTATCCGCATTTTTACTAGGGCGTAGTGTGTTATTTTGCTATATATTAAGGGTTTGCCATTAAAGCCTTGTAGGCCTTAGGGCTTGTTGAGTTTCTTTAAATTTAGGTATTAAGTTTTTATATAGTTCGTGTTAATAAAGCCTATGCTGGTGGCTCCGCTATCTATAAGGATTTATACTTCCTTCCATTTTCTAAGTATTTGAATTTTGCTGAGTATATTAAGGGAGTCGTGTTATGTATTAGCGCTGGAAGAGCCTAGACACTTATGCTCTTCTACCTTTTATCCTAAGGCGCGACTTGGCCTTAGGACGATTCGTTTTCTAAATTAACCAAGGGCGAGATGCTTCGTGGCGTTTAAGTACAATTTGTAGAGCGGGTACGATTTAAGGAACGAGTACGGCTTGAGAAATGGGTATAATTTAAGAAACAAGAGGAGCTACGGCGGACCTTTTTAAAGGGGTGAGTTCGGTAATGCTTTTAAATATATCCTTTTTTACCGCATCCAAAGCATTCTCTATTTGTGGCTCAAGTTCTTTATTTATTAGTTCCCAAGGGTACATAGGATCGAGCGGCATTGAGGTCCATAGGGTCGTATGTAGGGCTTTTGGGTTTTGGAGATGGATTGCGTTTTGGGGTATTTTAAACGCGAGGTATAGTTGACTTTAGGAAATAAGTTTGTTTATTATATTAAAGATCCTCATTAATTCGTTAGCATATTATAGCAAATTCGGATAGGTTTTTTAGCAGTTCCCTACCTACTAACTAGGCTCTAATTTTATCTGAGATAGCTTATCAAAGGGTAGCGACTCTAGCGGCTTTATTCTAATCCAGTTCGCCAACAAGGCCTAAAAATTCCGAAAAGAAGCTGGTAAAGTCTTAGTTCCGTTATCGTAGGTTCTTAAGTTTAGTAACAGCTATGTGTTCGCGGCTAGTGTTATTATATATTTATTCTAGTAGAGAGATAAAGATTTTAAAATTAACGAAGGTGCTATTATAAAAGAATGGATCTATAGTACGTGCAGCGTCCTTACTTAAACAAGATATTCCATAGCTAACCTTGCTAGCTTTAGTAGGGTATCAGTTATAGTTCGTTAAAAGTTTAAAACGGAGCTTGGTTATAAAGGGACATAGGTTATTTTAATTTCCATTAAACATTGGAGGATTAGGGAGCTTTTTAGATTTTATAGCGGGTATTAAACTCGTTATAGATACGGGTTAAGTTACTATTACTAGTTTAGTGTTCGCATTTAACGGGTCAGGTTTAGATACAGTTATTTTAATTTTGTTTATAGGTATTATTATTAGGGTCTCTAACAAAAGAGCCTTAACGTTGCGGAGTTCTTCGCGGAGTGCTTCTATTAATTACTAATGTTAGGCTTCTAGTGCAGCCCGCTGCTAAGCTAGGGCATCCATAAAGGATTGTTGCATTATGGTTAATTGTTCCCTAACTAGGGATATAATATTCGTGGTTATTAAAAGGGATTTGGGTTCGTTTGCTATTTTTAATAGTAGTTATTTTAACGCAATATAGTGTAAGAGCGCGAAGAGGCTTTAGGGAAGATTTAAAGGAATAATATAAATTCTATCTAAATCTAAGGGTATATAGCTCTTGAAGAGAACAAGACGTTGCGTAAAGAAGAGAAAGGAATATAGGAAACTTGTAACTAAATATTCAGGGTCTTGGCAGCAGACGCGTGGGCACAAGCCCACGCGGATTTTGACAAGTTTCGACCAAATTCCATTACGTTAGTGAAATTTGGTGGAATTTAATTGAGTCAGCAGAACTTAGTGGAAAACAGTGGATTATAGCGGACAATTGTGGACAGTTGCAGATAGTTGTAAACAGTTTACAAACAGTTTCATACAGTCATCTATTGAGTGTTTTACTGAGACATTCCTACTGTAACTGGGCTAGTCCTGTTACAGTTCTATAGTCGTATAAGGCGTAGAGCACGCATTAATAGATATAGAGCTAAAAACTATGGAATGGCGTAAAGCTAATAGACCTGAGCAGTACTAAAGAATCTAAGAGATGGATAAAGAAACTATGGAAACCTAGAGGTTAAGGATTAAGTGATTATAGGACTAGGGAGTAGAGGCTAAACTAGGGATCTTAGCAGTAGAAGATATTTAGGCGGACTCTATAACAAGAAAAATGGTTTAAAGATAGAGCTTATATAAATTGCGGAAAACAAGGTTATTTCGCCAGAGACTGTAAAGGTGGTTAGAGTAACTACGCGGTAAAGGGCACTAGGTCGTTAGAGTATAATAATATAGATATAGGGATATTGCGCGGGACTAAGGAGTATTTAATTAAATACTTTACGTTTTATTATAATAACGCATGCCAAGTTTATAAAGACGCTAAATATGGCGTAAGCTATTAGCCGTAAGAGCTAGAGTTAAGAGGGCTTAAAGGAACTAGAGAGTTAGATAAAGAATAAAATTAACTTTACGAGCTAGATTAAGATGTTAAAGCAATATATAGATAAAGATTAGTAACAATAATAATGGAGTTAGAGTACTTATTAATTAATAGCAATAAGGAAGAAAAGGAGGCTAACTGGGAGCACTTATACCTTAGTAATATAACAGAAGTAGAGACTAAAACCACTATAGAACGCGGATTAGTAACAGGTATTATAACACTATTAGATATAACATCCATCGCTTTATAAGATGGAAGGAGTAATATCTAGAGACAATTAAGTAAGTAGACGACTGCTAGTGCTAGCTTACCACTTGTAAAAGGTAAAAGGCTATAGGTCTAAGATTCTTATAAAGAGATAAGGAAAGCTCTAGACTTATAGGACGCAATAAGGACAGCTTATAAACCCATAATGAATAAAAACCAATAGGAAAGAGTAGTAACTTAGTTTAGTGATAAATAAATAAGTATAGGATATAAGTTTAAGAACCATAAGTTTAGGGAATAAATAAGAACGTTATTAGGAAGCTAAGATTTTAAGAAGCAAATAAGGACTATAACAGTTCTAGGTAAACACAGCGTTTAACCTAAAGATTAAAAAGTTAATACTAAGATTAGGAAGTAAGACGACTTTAAGGATCTAGCTGCAAGACGCAGAAAATAGGAAACTATAGATAAGTTTAGGCAAAGAATTATCATATAGTAAGAGCAAAAGCTAGATAAGAGGTTAGCTATGCTAGGTCGTATAAGAGATAGAGCACCTATATAAAGAGTTACTAATAGGCCTAGTGTAGGGACGCCTAGAGCAAAGTAGTTAGATAAACTGGAATAAAAAGAGGATCTAGATATTCCAGTTAGGTTTAAAGAAAGATATACCAAAGGATGTTATAATATAGTAATAACAAGGTACTTTCTTATAGACAGACTATATATACTAAACTAGTTATACGGAAAGTAGTATAGGCAATGACACAACAACAAATAGGAAGACTTTTATATATAGCTAGATAAAAAAGGTATCTAAAACCAACCTATTATGGAAAAACGCATAAGTTATATTAAAGGAGCGTTAATTATAATGTTAAGGAACCTAGAAAAAGGATCTAGGGACTAGAGAGGAGAGCGACAAATCTTAATACCTGTAGCAGAAATACCAGTAGTTAAGTTAACTAGGTATAGGTTTAAACTTAAGGATAAAAACAAGCTAAGAGTTAACCCAAGTCACCTAGCGTATTATATACTATCGTGGATAGCTTATATAGATAATGTGTGTAATATATATAGGGCACTAAAAGATAAAAACCAGAAGTATCTAGTAAGGATATATTGGGCACTAGAGGAAAAACGGTTTAAAAACGCTAAGTATATACATAGATGGCACCTAATAGAAGTATAGAGTTAAGGGGACCTAATACTTTAACCCAGAAGATTCCTTATAGAAGAGTGCCTAGATAGATAACAGTAGTGGGACTGCCTAGAGAATACTTATCTATGGCATATAGAGGAAAAGAAACAAACTAAGTATTGGCTAAGAGTAGACTAAGTATAAACAGGATCTAGTAGCTAATAGTTAGGAAAAGGGGAGGCCTACGGGACTAGAGGGAACCAGTGGTAGAGCCTTAGACCCTTAAAGGAATTTAAGGACAATACCTAAACTTATAAGTTAAATGGCAAGATTAGCAGTTTGAAGCGTTAATAGATAGTGGAGTAATAAGGAACCATATATTATTAGTAGTAGTAGAAAGAATAGGGTTACTGTATAGATAAAAGGAATACCTATATCCACTTATAATGGTTTTAGGAGATTAGATAGCCTATAGAGGAGGCATTATTAACCTTAAAATAGGACCTATTTAGTTAACTATTAAAGGGAGACCAGTTAGAATGTCTTTTAATATCTTACTATTGGGAAAAGACAAGGCGATACTAGGAATACCTTAGTTACAGAAATACAATCTAAAGGTCGATTAGGTTATAGGTTAGGTTAATATTAGAGATACTTAATAACGCAAGATACAATAGCAAACTAAGTTAGTATAGTACCAAGTTAGAGCGACGTACAAAGAGACTAAGCGAGGCTTAAGTTATATACTAAAGAGATACTACAAGTATAGTAAAAAGTTATGGTTACCAGAAAGTAAAAAGCTGTTAGAGTATATAGTATGGGACTATAAGATAGAGTTAGAACCAGGAATAAGTCTAAAGTTCTTTCTAATCTATAAGCTTACTAAAACAGAGTTAGTGGCACTTAAGAAGTTTGTCCAGGAGAACTTATAAAAGGGATATATTAGACTATTATAGTTGTTAGTAGGATATCTAGTACTGTTTATTCCAAAGAAAAATAGAAAACTTAGAATATATATAGACTATAGACAGTTAAACAGCATTACTAGAAAGGATAGGTATTCTTTACCCTTAATTAGTAAAATCTAGGATAGGGTAGGTAATGCAAAAGTCTTTACTAAGATAGATCTGAGGTGGGCATACTATTAGATTAGGATTAAGGAAGGCAATAAATAGAAGGCAGCCTTTAGGTTAAAGGAAGGACTATATAAGCTATTAGTTATGCAGTTCGGGCTTATAAACGCACTAGCAATATTCCAGAAATGAATTAATAGTGTGTTAGGAGAACACCTTAATGAGTTTATTATGGCATACCTTAATAATATTATTATCTACTTAGAGAGTAAGAAAGAACATAAAGAACACGTTAAATAGGTCTTAAAGAGACTATAAGAAGAATAGATACTAGTAGCAATTAAGAAATGCGAGTTCTTTATAAGGAAAACCGATTTTATAGGATTTATTATTAAACTAAGAAAAATCAGCATAGACCCAAAGAAAGTTAAAGCTATAGTAAGTTGGTAAGAACTAGAGAACGTTACATAGTTAAGATTGTTCCTAGGGTTTTACAACTACTACAGAAGGTTTATAGCACAATGGTTAAAGAGCATTAAGTCATTTACAAGGTTAACAAAAAAGGAGGAACTGTGGGTTTAGGGTAGTAAGTAGAAGAAGCTATTCTAAGAACTTAAAGAGTTGTTTACCTAGGAACCAATCCTTAGGATCTATTAACTAGGGTTAGAGACGGTTATTAAGATAGATATATTAGACTTTACACTAGGAGCATATTTGCTATAGAAGCATTAGGACGTATGGTATCTAGTAATGTATTACAGTTAAAAAATAATACTACTAGAACTAAACTATAACATCTATAACAAGGAGTTGTTAGGTATAGTTGCAGCATTAAAGAAATAAAGAGCATTCTTATAAGGTACAGAGAAACCATTTATAGTTAAGACGGACTATAAGAACCTTATAGGATTCCTAACAATAAAGGAACTCAACCAAAGATAGGTTAGATAGGCGGAAATGCTTGCGGAATACCATTTTAAAATTCAGTATACTAAGGGTACAGATAATGCACGAGCAGATGCTCTAAGCAGAAAAGCTAAACTATAAAGTAATAAAAAGCCGTTAGGGGCTTTACTGCGAAGGGATTAAGACGGATTAGTTAGGTATAATTATCCCAAAATCGCAGCAATTAGAGAAAGCCAGGTCTATAAATTACTAGAGAGTGATTAGATATAGAAGATCTAAGAAGCACAGGCAGAGGATCTGGATATGGAATAGTACGAAAACAGAGAAGCAACCTATGTTCTAAGGTCCATTATAAAAGAGTTTATTAAGTTATTTTATAAGGGACTAACTTAAGGACACAATGGAGCTATAGGCTTAGTGTTAAGACTTTAAGAGGGGTATATTGTTTAAGGAATCTGGGGACTAGCGAGATAAGTTATAAGAGAATATCTAGATTGCCAAAGAAATAAACTAATAAGGTATAAGCTATACGGAGGGCTATAACCTGTTAAAATACCAGAGAGACCATAGGAGGTTATATTGTAGGACTTTATTATTAAGTTACCAAAGTCAAAAGATCCTATTATAGGACAAGATTATAATGCGATTTTAGTAATAGTAGATAAGCTTACAAAGTAGGGATACTTTATAGCGTATATAGAAGAAATGTTAGCAGAGGATGTTGCTAGAATCTATATTAAGGAAATATTCGCAAGATATAGAGCACTAAGCAAGATTATATTAGATAGAGATCTAAAGTTTATAGCAGCATTCTGGGAGGTATTTTTGGCGGAATAAGGAGTTCGCGCAGTAACCTTAACAGTGTATTATCCGCAGATAGATAGATAGACAGAAAGGTTAAACCAGACACTAGAGCAGTATCTAAAATACTATATTAGTCACGCATAAAACAATTGGGTATTGTTATTACTAGTTATATAGTTTACATATAATGCAACACTATAAAAAGGAATAGGGATATTACTATTTAAGGCGAATTACGGGTACGAGCCAAGATCGTTGTTATTGCTACGTTAAATAAAGAAAATAAGTAGCACAGCTAAAGAAAGAATTGAGACTTTAATAAACCTTTATATAGACCTTAAAGAAACAGCTAAACTAGTATAAGAGTAAATGAAAAGGTACTACAATGCTAAGAGATCTAAGGGACTAGATCTTAAGGAGGGAGATAAAGTATAGCTACTATATAAAAATTTCAAGAGTTAATAACTAAGTAAGAAGTTAGACCATGTTAGACTAGGACCTTTTGAAATTATATAAAGAATTTTATTAGTTATATATAAACTAAACCTACTAGCCAAAATAAGAATTTACCCTATATAGTATATCGCAATGCTAGAACTAGCATATAGGAGTGTTAAACTACTAGTCTATAAGGCAGACACATATAGAGGGCAAGAAGAAGATAAATAGCAAGTTTTAAAGATTATTAGTTATGAGGACGTAGATAACAAAATATAGTATAAAGTAAAGTAGATAGGCTATAGTAAGACTACCTAGGAACTACTAAGCAACCTAGAGAACGCTATAGAAAAGGTATAGAAGTATTAGAAGAAAAAGGGTTAGGTAGTATAGATAAAAAAGGACCACCAAAGAACGAGTTACCTAAGGGGGACCCAAGAGGAGCAATTGCTAAGCTACTTAGAGTTGTTTCCCTTATAGGAGGAGAGTCCGTTCTTTTATTACTAAGCTTAGACAAACCCTATAGAACAAGTTTCTACTCCTTAAAACAAACCTTCTTGCAAATACGTTTAAGGCGTTAAAGATAAGCATAAGCTAGATACTAAGCTTTAAGGACACGTATAGACTCTTCTAAGACACGTTAAACCTTAAGCAGTGCGGAGGCTAGCTTACCGTTAAGCTTTATAGTAGTAGATTAAATATAAGACCCTATAATAAGTTACTTAGGGAACTTAAAGACTGTTAAGAGTTATAGGACGCGTATACTTAGTATTAGAAACAGAGCGAACGTTATAGGACAATTAAACGTTTGCTTTAGTGCACTCTAAATAAGAGAAGGGTTATTAAGATAAAGGACTTGCTAGCGCAATATAAACTAACCCCTCTTTCGCACAACGGGAGTAAGGAATTGCCATTACTTCACCTAACGATAGTATTGAGGAAACGGTACGCAGGCGACGCTTAACCCAAGACAAAGAAGAAGATGCTTTAGGTATAATAAGTAAAGATATTAACTAAATTAATTAAACGGATATCACACCTCTAGTAGACGACTTGGAGATATTAGGAATCTTTAAGGACGAAGATAAAGAGAAGGGAGATAGTGTTACGGACAGCTTAAGTACAATGTTATAACTACTTAGAGAAGAGTCGGTAGAAGCTAGTTAGTTAATATAGGTACGGTTTAGGATGGAATTAGTGGAACTATATAACAAGGAATAGTAACTAAGGTTACGTAGTGTTAAACGCGTTAACTATGTTAAACGAAGGGAATATTATGTTTAAGACAGATAATACGTACCTTACATATAAGAGAGGATTTCTTAGGTATATGGTTGTGTATTTAAAGGACCTCAGTCCCTACCGTAGATAGTTCTCTCCTTATAGTGAATCTTAGAATATAATTGGAGTTAATCTATTAGGCAACCACTCTACCAGTTATTATTACGTTGTTGACCTGTTTATATCTATATACCTAGCCTAATAACAGGACCCACTGTAGTTTTTGCTATAAGGTTCCATTATATCTTATATATAATTATCTAGCTCCTATAAGCTCTATAAGACCTATTAGCGTTCCTATTTAACTATAGTCTTCTAACCCTAATAACTAGTGTTTTTCTTCTAAGCTATAGTGGGTTTTTTATACGGATATAGCGTCTAGTAGTAGTAGAGGCACTCTAGGCCAAGGAAGGATATTTTTAAGGAAGGACCCAACTATAGTATTAACTAGGTGTTAAAATAACTTTAGGTAGTAGATATCTATAGATCTATATAGTTTTATCTATATTAGTAGACTATTTAATAAGATATAATATATGCTTATAATTTTAATAACGCGTTTTTTAACTTTAATAAAATTAATATTAGGACTAAGTAATAGCTATATAATAAAATTCATACCATTTAGAAGCCCTAAGTCTTAAAAAAAATGTGACTACGTGTGGTAATAATAACGCGTTATGTAAATAAATGAATTAGATATCTGCAATATCCGCTTGGCGGATTTTGGTCATAATTTTAATAAAACGCGGTAGACTGCCTTAGACGTGATTTTGCAACTCGGAAGACGGCATAGGTTATTCTAATACTAGCTAAAAAATCGCGTCTAAGTTACCTCAGCAAGCTCAGACGTGATTCTGTTGGTGCGGATTTTTAATCGGTCCGCAAGCTAACTAACTACATTTGTGCGAAACCACCAGAATCACGTCTGAGCCACATTTCTAAAGTTTTTTAGATTTCCGACGAAATCCGCGTTGCGGAGATTGCGGATATTAAAATAACTTAATACTAGGACTTTATATCATTCCCTAAAGTTGATCAATTATATAACAGAACGTAGGCTTTTAGAATATATCATTTTTATTACTTAGGTATTTTCAGGTCTTATAATCATTTTCATTAAAAAAAAAAACGCGTTATTAGCAATTCTGTGACTATATATAACTTTATTAAACGCTAGCTAATATATATAAAACCTATATAGATCTATAATAGCCACCCT
>Ga0307507_10004821_pt1 | contig 23211 bp, 7 predicted proteins | sample 7_EM_MG_FD_207223 | JGI IMG/M metagenome (GOLD analysis project Ga0307507, IMG submission 207223) | Populus trichocarpa ectomycorrhiza microbial communities from riparian zone in the Pacific Northwest, United States - 7_EM | ecosystem: Host-associated > Plants > Roots > Unclassified | place...
TAGAGGCTGTAGAGCATATATAAAAGTCTAAATTTAAATTATTAAAATTTATTATTGAGTGGTTGTTAAGATATTAAAGTGTGATTTTTCCATTTTTTGGTGTGTTTTTGAAGTGATCAGCTCACCCGTTTGACCAGCTCACCCGTGAAATACGTTAATACTTTAAAGGTATTATAAATAGGGAAATATATTTAAGATATTTACCTATCTGTAATTTTACAAAAGCGTAGTGCGTTAGTTTGCTATATATTAAGGGTTTGCTATTAAAGCCTTATAGGCCTTAGGGCTTATTAAGTTTCTTTAAATTTAAGCATTAAGTTTTTGCGTAGTTTATATAAATCAAGCTTATACTAATAGCTCCGCTATCTATAAAGATTTATACTTTCTTTTACTTTCTAAGTGTTTAAATTTCACTAAGTATGTTAAGGGAGTTATATTATATATTAGCGCTAGAAGAGCCTAGATACTTATACTCTTCTACTTTTTATCCTAAGGCGCGACTTAGCCTTAGGATATTTTGTTTTCTAAGTTAACTAAGGGCAAGATACTTTATAGCGTCTAAGTATAATTTATAGAGTGGGTGTAATTTAAGGAATAGGTATAATTTAAGGAGTAGAAGGAACTACAGCAGACCTTTTTAAAAGGGTAAGTTTAGCAATGCTTTTAAATATATTCTTTTTTACCACATCTAAAGCATTCTCTATTTATAGCTTAAGTTCTTTATTTATTGGTTCCTAAGGGTGTATAGGATTAGGTGGCATTAAGGTCTATAGGGTTATATATAGGGCTTTTAGGTCTTAGAGAAGGATTATACTTTAAGGTATATACTAGTTTTATAGAGTTTTAAATATAAGGTATAGTTAGCTTTAGAAAATAAGTCTATTTATTATATTAAAGGTCCTTATTAATTTATTAATATATTATTGCAAATTTAGATAGGTTTTTTTAGTAGTTCCCTACCTACTAACTAGGCTCTAATTTTATCTAAGATAGCTTATTAAAGGGCAGTAACTCTAACGGCTTTATTCTAATCTAGTTTGCTAATAAGGCCTAAAAATTCTAAAAAGAAGCTGGTAAAGTCCCGGTTCTATTATTATAGGGTTTTAAGTTTAGTAATAGCTATATATTTACAGTTAGCGTTATTATATATTTATTCTAGCAGAGAGATAAAGTATAAGAGGCCAGCCTAACCAGAACGTATAATTATCTAATCGGCAGTGTTATAGGTAAGTAGAAGGTGAGTTAAAGGTAAGTCGAAGATAGAATAAGTTTTACGTATTAAAGGACAAATGCTTCTAACCACTTCTATTTAGAGACTAATTGCTGGCTCTTCTCTAGAGAAGAACCAGCTTCCTATATAAACCTTCTAAGACATTAGTAAAACCTTTCACCCCTATCTATCTAACCATGTCTCTAGAGTATATATAGGATATAGACGGGACATTAATAGGACATTAATAAAACCTCTTACTGTCTTATATGATATATACCTCCTAGGGGATTTTATTACAATTGCCTCCTCTTTAAGGGTCTTGGTCCTCTAAGACTTTGCCTCTTAATAAACTCTTATAGAGTTCCAACTAAAACTACTAGGGAAGTTCTTTAGTGGAAAGGTACTCTATAATACAGCTTATTGCCAGTTCTTTACTAGCATAGAACCTTACTTTATCTTCCATTCCTCCGCTCTTTTTCTACTATAGCTCTTTATAGTGCCTTTATAATGGAACTTTAATAATAATAATAAAAATTAAATGGGATTCACCTTCCTTATTATAAGAATTTATTATAAGCTAATCTAGAGGTTGTTCTATGCGACGCATTAACTAGCCACTATTCCTATTTACCTAAAATAGGTCCTAATAATAACGTCTTAATATTAATTTCTTCTAGTTTATAAACTGTTGTCTCTTATACGTCTTTTTATTAACAATACTATTTGTCTTGCCTTTTAGCAGACTGTTTTTTATTATATCTTAGCTTTTAGCTTCTATATCTCTAGCTATTCTTTCTACTACTACTCTATTCTCTTCTTATAACGCGTCTATAGGTAATAGGATCCCTATTTTATCTCTTTAATAATACTAACTTCCTATAGTGTTCTCTCGCAATAGCTTATAATCGTGCTGCGCGTCCCTAGACTAGTGGCGGCGTTGTCCCTACTCTATTAGCACTATAGACCACTTCTATTACTCTTACGGTGGTTTCTCTAAAGTGCTGCCGTTGTTGCGTTTATGCGCTTATATTAGACCCGTCCCACACCTATAAAATACCGCGCTTTAGCGAGAACAGATCTAAATATTCCCACTATTACAGCCGGAAAAAGACCTGTGTTCTAGCATTTCCTATTCTATCCTATTGTAGACTTTACTAACTATATTAGATCCCCGCTGTTTACGCGCATAAGGCTTACTGGCTTTAACGCGCTATTAGGGATTTCCATTTATATTAGAATAGTAAAAGACAGAGATAGAAGGTATCTTCCATTACTCACAGCCTTTTTAATTTAATAAGGGTTTCTACTACTGTAGAGACGCAGTAATCTCAGATACATAGTGTCCAGGAGCGCATATGTGAGCAGCTTGTTTTTATAAATAATAACATTCGCACTCTTACACGGGCCTTTCTGGCTAGGTAAGTCTCTTTAGTAACACATTTAGGAACTATACTAACTCTTTAGTTATTAACTTTCTAATTCTAGCCTGGATGCCAATTTAGAGCCTAGGGATAATACTAAGGATAGTAACAAAGATAAACGTTCTCCCCGCTAGTCCCTTAGTTATAGTAGTCTATCTAGTTCCTACCGCTCTAAGAAGAATATTAGTAAGAATGCTAATGCTTCTAGGGATAGGAGTGTTAATAATACTGCTAATAATAACGTTAAGATAAAGGTGGAGGCTCCCGTTACTACTTTTAGTGTTTAAGTTATTATCTTATTCTTTCTTTCTTCCTATAGAATAGCTTTATAGGGTACCTCTCTAGTACCTCTAGGATACCCTAGTACTAGGAATTAACTTTATACTTTAAGGATGCCTCTATTCTTATTTTCGGTAACAGTTTATATAAAAGTAGCATGCTGCTATAATCTCCATATATAATAAACAGGTGATATTTTTATAAGTGCTTTATAATTTCTTAAAATTTCTAAATCTTTACTCTATCTTTTTGGTCCTCTTTATATTATTAACTCTACTATATATCTCTAGTGTCAGACTAAATACTCTCCTTTTATCCCTAGGGAACCCTTCTAAATCCCTAGGGCCCCTTCTTCTGGTGCTACTACTTATTCTTAAACAGTGTCTTCTTTAGACAGTATCCCTAGTAGTTCTTATATAGATCCCTATGGCTTTCTCTTATAGAATTCTAGGATCCCTATTATAATGGCGAAACATTCCCATTTCTAATACCTATACTTAACCTTATAGTTTTAATTTATGGGGTCTTCCCTATTATTTTACCTATGGTATATCTAGAACCGTTACTAAATCCTAATTTATGGTCTTTAGGAAAGTTTTAATTGCCGTATTGCATCCTAGCCAAAGGTGCTCCTTAGGTTCCCAACTATTATACGCCTAGGAGTATCCTTTCCAATAAACTAAAAATTCGCGTTTCCTCTAACGCCATCTTTAGTTTAGGATATCTTCTATATTTCATTCCAGTTCCCTATTAATTTCGCTAGGTAGGGGCGGTTTTATACCATCTTTTCTCCGGTATAACTCTAATAAGGAAATATAAAATATATAATATATTAGATATAATTTTAGCAATTCTAATTTATAGGCTTAATTTCCTTTTATTTTTCTAACTATCTTAAAGGGTCTAAGCCACTAGTAGTCCAGCTTCTTCTTAATGCGTTTTATCTAGATATTTTTTATAAATAGCGAAACTTCGTCTCCTATTTTAAATTCTTTAAGCATATGTTTTTTATTATAGTACCTTTTTTATATGGCTTAGGCGTCTAGTAAGTGCTTTTTAAGTTCTTCTCTGCGAATTCTTATTTACTTAATTCTTTTAGACGTCGCTGGTGCCTCTCTTTTAGGAATAATATCCTTAACATTTTAGGGGTTATTTGCTTTTACCCCAAATAGTGCTTTATAAGGGGTTATTTTTATACTGCTATGGATGCTTATATTATATATATATTACGCCAAAGCTAATCACAATGGCCAATTATCCTATTAATAATTAATATAGCAGCAGAGGTAGTGTTCTAATAACGCGTTTAGACACTCTATTAGCCTATCTATTTGCAAGTAAAAGGCAGTACTTATCTTCTACTATATTTTTAGTAAGAGACAGAATAAAGACCAAAATATGCTATTAAATACGGTGCCTCTATTAGATATAATTCCCCTTAGTATACCAAACAGGAGCTACCGCTCTAAAAACAGGTCTATTAGTTCTGCTGCTGTAATTATTATTATAACAGTAAAGTACCCTAAAAACTTTATATGTCTGTTCATGATTACTAGAATAGCATTAGCAACCTCTCTAGTTCTTATTTTGGTAGGGGGTAAGCCTATTATAAAATCCATTATTAATTCTAATATGGGTCCCTGCGGAATAGAAAGTACTAATAACTTACTATATAGGCGATGCCTAGATATCTATACCCTTTGGCACGTATTACATCTTAATATATAGTCCTTACCTTCTTTAGATATTCTATTCTAAAAGTATTTCCTTTAAACGGCCTTAAGGGTCCTATTAGCACTATAGTAACCCCTAAAAGGGTTGTTATAGAAGACCTTTAGAATTTTATCTTAAACTGTTTAGTCCTTTAGAATATATACAGCATCCTTAAAGTGTAACAGACCCTTTTAGTCTTGCTACCACAGCTTCTTAGTAACTTTAGCCAAGTTGGTCTCTACTATATCTTTCTACCTCTCCCCAGAAACGAAGGCGTCTCTTTATTATGCTTAAAGAAGAAGATCTAGAAAGGTTTTATATAGATTACTTATTTCTATTTCGCCCGCCGCCATTACGGACCCTAGGCGTAGCATAAGACGTTTTAAACTATTAGTGCCAGCAGACTCTCCTACTATTGTGCAGTGTACTATACTGCAGATAGGTATCTCGCCTATCCCCTCTAGATCCAAAAACTTATAGCTAGTACGCCGTTAAGTTAAAGGTGCTGTAATACCCCTAGCACATTCTATAGAATTTTCGCTAATTCTAGGGTACGCCAACTTTATAACGTCTGCTTAGTCTATAACCTAGTCTATAACTATATCCTACAGCTCCATTATTATAGTGCTTTATAGCTATATTGTTAGGACCTCTACCCTACTATGAAATTCTATAGTTCTAGGGAAAGATTCTTCTTTCTTTCTAAGCAAATTTTATAATATAGGAATTATTTCCCCTATACTATCCTAGATTCTCCTAGTCTTATAATCTAGATATCTTAATAACCTATTAGCGGGATTTATCTTTTTTAGGCGGTATATAATCTTAAAGTTATACTATAATAGTGCCTCTGCCTATTTAGCTTATTAACTGCTTAATACCTTTATAGTTATAAAGTATTCTAGGTTGTTATGGTCTGTAAGGACTTTAATAGGATAATTGCTTTCTATATAATAATATCGCTAGTATTTTATTACTATAACTATTATAAGCAGCTCCTAGTTGTGTGTTATATAACGCTGCTCTATAGGGGTCATTTTCCTTAACTAAAACGCCATAGGATGTCATTCTCCGTCTTTTAATTAAGATATAATTACCCCTAAGGTAAAGCCGGATGCATCCGTTTTAAAGTATATATATAGCTCCTAGTAGAAGTATATTAGGATAGGTGCTGACGTAAACAAATTCTTTAACTGGTCTATAGCCTGCTTAGTAGCTTCCCTAAATATAAAGGGTCCTAGCTTCTTACCATCCTTAGATCCCTTTAGTAGATTAGTAATTGGGAGCATTACTTATAAGTAATAAACAATAAACCTTTGGTAGAAGTTCGCCGTGCCTATAAAAACCTATACTTCCCTAAACGTTATAGGGTATAGCCATTCCCTAATAGCGTCTACTTAGCTTTTCTCTATTAACACTCTGTTAACGCTAACAATAAAGCCCAGAAAATTAATGCTAGTAATATAGAATAAGTATTTTTTTAGGTTTATGTAGAGCTTATATTCCCGTAGTCTTTCTAGTACCATTTATATATAGTGTGTATATACTTTATAGTTATTAGAGTAGACTATATATATTATATCTAATAAGCCTAATAATGTCTTATTAATATAGGCCTAGAATATTACTAGTGCGTTGGTGAGCCTAAATAGCATTACTAGGTACTTAAAGTGGCCGTACCATGTTTGGAATACCGTTTTCCATTTATCGCCGGCTTTAATCTAGATTTAATAGTATATATCTTTTAGATCTAATTTTATAAATATCTTTACGCCTAACAGCCTATTAATAAGCTCCCCTATTAAGGGTAGCAGATAGCAATTCTTTATAGTAATCTTATTTAGTGCCTAATAGTTAACATAAAAGTAAAGGGTCTTGTCCTTTTTAGGTATAAATATAATTAGTGCCCCTGCCTAGCTTATAGAAGGCCAAATCCATCCTCTCTAAAAATTATCCACTATATACTAATGTAATACTACCAGCTTGTTTTCTAATAGGTTGTATAATAGTCCAAAAGGAGGTTCCTTGTCTCCTATATCTATTATATGCTCTACCAATATAGGGTTAGGCAAGGTGTGCGCAGCTTCCTTATTAGCAACATCCTTTAGGTCTATATATTTCTGTAGAATCTCTAGTTCCTTAACTGCGTATAGCCGGATATCTAAAAATAAATACCCTGTGTCCCCATTCTTGGTATTAAAGGTGGTATATATAGTATACGCCTACGCTTCCTCTTGCATATAGTTTAAGAAAGTCTTTTAATCTTTAACTATAATGCGCGGTTAAGACTTCTAGTGTTAATATAAGGCTACAGGCCAATTAATGTCTGGATTAACTTATTAAAGCTATAGGTATCCTAAAATAAGGTTATATCCCTTAATTTCTACGGCGCAGAAGCGTATCTCCTATGTGTCCCATAGACTATTACAGTCCTAGCTGGCTACGGAAAAGGTTTATTCCCCATAGCATAGAATCTAATAGCCTTTAATACTTTAAATGGTGCGCACCTATAAGTCACTAAAGTCTAAATCTAATTCTTTTACTAGTAATTAAGAAATAAACTCTATAGTTACGTCACTGTTTATAAGGCAGTTTTACATTACCTATTTATTATTAACTTAAATAGAGACGGGAATAACTATACGGTAGCTTACTTCCTCCTTCTCTTCCTGGCCTAGTATAAGGGAGTAAAGGTCCACTAGGCTCCCTCTTTTCCCAATTAAGCTAACTCTTACTTCTTCTACCGGCAAAAGCGCTATATATAGCCTTTTTTGCCGCAGTAATAACAGCTACATAACTTTTGGTTCTATAGTTTCTGCCTATTATTATTCTGGGGTTAACCAGCGTTACTCTAGGATTATAAAGCCTGCTCACGTTATCCTTCTATAGAGTGGTTAGGTTAGAATCTGCCCCTTTTATTAAAGCTAGGTCTAGTTCTACGCTCTTTATTATTGGCGTCTCATTCCTTTCACTTGCCCAGATGGTCTCTTTTAGCGTTTTTAATCTAAATAGCTTTAGAGATAAGCTTTTCTTAAGAGGTAGAAATTTCGCCCTTCTTCTATATGGCCTGTTAAATTTTAGGTTGTAACTTGGCAAGTAGCTAGTAAAGTTATATAGCGTCATCCCATAGGTCTAAGTAGGGTATATTATCTTCTAGCTCTTCTAAGTAGTTTATAAACTAGACTACACTCTAGCCTTTTTACTATTTGGCGTTATAGTATCGCTGGTTATAATCCATCCCTTAATTAGTAGGGTCTTAGATCTAATTAACTAACCAGAACTTATGTTAGCGACTCAGTCAATTGAGGCACGAGCACGGCAAGAGGGTCGCGCAAGCCTATACAATTGGATTGTCTATAAACGAGGATCCAAAGCTAGAGAAAGGAAAGGGGAAGAACGGAAGCACCGCTCGAAGTTATGTACAATTCTCTAGTCACGTGATGGCAATTTGCGGCAATCTGCGGCAATGTGCTAGCTGCGGCAATGTGCCAGCGCCGTAACATTACCCCCCCTCCGAAAAAGCCTGCCCTTAGGCTTTATATATCCGTATCATGTCCGTAGGGTGTTCTTATCTATATGCTTAACAGGTAGCTTATTATCTTTGCTATACTAGCACTCTATCTACTTGTCTAGATACTTTAGGGGTCCTGGCTTGTTAGGGTATTAGTTATGGAACTTTTTAAGCTTCTGGGGGTAACCTATAAAGTCCTAGGCGGGGTACTAGGTTGGGTCTAGATCGTAACCTTTCTATTAGATACAGTATTTTAGCGTTCCTTATACTAGTTTACAGGCTAGTATTTTATTAACTTCCCATTTATTGTCGCTATTAACTTAAATCGGTAGTAGAGGCTTATTCTTTTATCTAGGTAGTGGGTTATTTATAGCTTTCTATAGCTTATCTAGTAAGAAAATAGGGTGGACTTTAATTAAGTCTGGGAGTTTAACCTTATATAAGTTGCCTTCTTTATTAAGGATCTTATACGGTCCTACCATCTTATAGTCTAGCTTATAGCTAGGCCGTTCTATCTTCTAGTTCTTTGTTATAACCTAGACCTTATTACCTACGGTAAAGTCAGGCTCGCGCCTATGCTTATTTGCATGCTATTCTATTAATTTCTAGGCCTTCTTTAGGTTCTTATGGGCTATCGCCCATACTTCTTCTAAGCGTCTAGCATACTACTATGCTTTCTTATAAGATAGTTTTTTGCGTACGGTTTGTGGTCCTTCTAGTCTCTCCCAGTTAAAGCTTATACGGGGTAAGTATCCCATTTCTAGCTAAATAGGTGCAAACCCTATAGAGTTATAGGGTAGGGTTGCCTGGGCGTAGTCTATTATGGGTAGTAGTTTGCCCCAGTTGTCCTAAAAGTAGTTAATAAAGGGCTAGAGTCTCTGGTCTAAGTATTAATTTATAATCTCTGTCTAACTGTCTGTCTAGGGGTAGTATGTTATAGAGAGCTTTAGCCTAATACCTAGGATTTAGGTAAACTTATTCTAGAAGGCTAATATAAACTGCAGCTTGTAGTTAGATACGATAGTATCTAGTAGTCCGTAAATTTAGTAGACATAGTAGATATACAGTTGGGCCGCCTCTTTAGCATCGATATTCTTATAATAGGGGATTAAGAACAGGCGCTTACTAAAGCGGTTAACTAGAATTATAACCATATTATATCCGTCGTGGTTTATAGGTAACTTATAGAAGTCCATAGAGATATGCTACTAAGGGCATTCTAGTATTGGGAGTAGCTTTAATAGCCCTAGGGTCTTGTCTTGTAGAATTATAGACCTACGGCAGTTATTGTAGTTCTATACATAGCGGTCAATATCTATAACCATTCTGGGCTAGTAGTAGCGGTTGCCAATAATCCTATGGGTCTTATTTTTTCTAGGGTAGGCCGTAGAGACCTAGGTATGTGCTTTAGCAATAAGCCAAGTCCATAGATTCTGTTCTTCTGCTACTACTAGCCGTTCTTAATGCTTAAGTAATCCATTTTTGAGGGACTATAGGCTGGTAACATTCTTTGCCTTTTTATGGTATTCCTGTAGGGAAGAGGCTGTACGGTTTACCTGCAGCAATTTATTAATAAAGTTAAATCCTAAGGGGTTAATAGGATACATCTTGGCACCTAAGGAGTCTATACTTAGTTCTGCCTATATCTAGGGGTTAAGGTGCTCTGGTTATAGTAGTATCTAGGTCCGTAATAAGATCTTTACAGCCGCCTAGTTACCTAGGTCCTATTTACGCCTTATAAGAGCATCCGCACGGTTTATAGCGCCTAGTCTGTATATAATTAAGAAGTTAAACTAAGATAGGATATTTACCTAGCGTGCCTGCTGGGCTATAAAGGCCTTAGTTATTATAAAGTATTCTAAGGCCTTATAATCCGAAACTACCTTAATAGGCTTAGGGGTCCCCTCTAGCTATGCACACTAGTACTAAAAACCAGAGATAATAGCCAGTATTTCTTTATTATAGATATGGTAGTTTAGCTTAACATCTATTATAGTCTTTAAATAGTATGTAATAGGGTGCTATTCCCCATCTGGTTACTTCTAGGAAAAAATACTGGCTATTGCGCCGTCTAAGGCATTAGTTTCTAGCATTAAGAGCCGTTTTGGGTTAAAGTAGGCAAGTAGGGGAGCCGATACCAGCCATTTTTTAAGCTTATTAAAGGCCTGCATATATATAGCGTTAAAGTAGAATGGCTGGTTTTTCCTAGTAAGGCGGTTAAGAGGCCGGGCGATTCTACTATAGTTCTTAATAAAGCGTTAGTAGAAGTTACAGAAACCTAAAAATAATTATACCCCCTTTATGGTCCGTGGGGGTGTCTACTGGTTAATTATAGCTATTTTTTTTAGGTCTGCCTTAATTCCGTCCGTACTAATAATAAACCCTAGGTACTTAGTGCGCTTAACACTAAATTTTAACTTCCTAATATTAGCCTGGAGACCAGCTTTACGAAGCTGTTATAGGACTTTATAGATATGCTCCTTATATTCTAGTTTATTCTTAGAGTAAATTATAATATTATCTAGGTAGGCTGTATAAAAGTCATTAAGGTAGTTAAAGAGTACGTCATTTATATACCGTTAGTATATAGCCGGTCCATTAGTTAGTCTAAAAGGTAGTACTTTGTATTTATATAATCCGTAGCGGGTCTAAAATGTAGTAAGATCTTTAGATTTAGGGTCCATCCTAATCCGGTAAAAGGCCTAGCGGATATTAAGCTTTATAAAGATCTTAGCCTTACTTATATGGGCTAGTGTTTCTTTAAGTAAGGGTAGTAGATATTGGTCTTTATGGGTTATATAATTTAGTTTATAGTAGTTAATATAGAAACGGAGTCCGCTGTTAGGCTTTTTTGTAAAGAGAATGGGTGCGGTAAAGGGGACTTGGCTAGGCTCAATAAAGCCCTTATTAAGGTTGTTAATAAGGTACTACTTAGTGGCCTATAGTTTGTTAGTAGATTGCTAGTAAAGGGGGCTATAGCTAAGGGTATTTTCTTTGTCTGGCTTAATCTTAATTTTATAGTTATATGGTCAGTAAGGCGGGAGTATATTAGATGCTGCCTTAGAGAATACATTCTTAAATTCCTAGTATTAGTGGAGTATTTTCTATTCTACCAGCTCTTTATCTATAAGCTTACTTTCCTTACTAAGTTAGTTATAGGCTAGAGCTTCCTTATCTTTAATAATTTAATTAATTTTATATAAGCTAGTTATAAAGGCAACGGTATTGGGCCGTATTAAGTTCTGGTAGAATCCTATGGCGCCAATGCAGTAGATATTAACTAGTAGGAGGCCTGTAGGTTTCTTTACAGACATTCCGCGGACTATATTCTGCAGCTAAGGGTTTATAACCCTCCTTAGCTCCTATTCTATCTTCTGTAAGTTATCTTTCTGGTCTATCCATTTAGTACGGCGTCTAATATTCCTTGCTGTTCTTTATAGCTATATAGGGCCTAAGCTAGCTGGCTTATTACTAACTTCCTAGGTTTCTAGTGTTGGTGGCGCAACATTAGTAGTCTAGGGGCGGCGTAGTATGCGGACCCGTTGCGGATTAAGCTGTACATCTTTCTTAAAGGCCTAGTCTTTACGCATAGCATTAGCCTAGTAAACGGTGTCTACCTATAGCCGTACGAGGTTTTCCATTATAATGCTGATTTCTTTTATAAAGGAAGGGGTCAGGGGTAGAATTTCGGGCTAGATAAGCCGTCTACTCTATATATTAAGCTGTAAGCCTAAATAGGCTAGCTATTTTCTTCCTAAAATTATATTATAGCTTCCTAGGTCCGTAATAAGCAAGGGGACGTTATACTGCCTTTATCTATTAACATAGAGGTAAATCCGCAAGATTGTTATCATAGGTGGCCCTATCCATCCGTTATACCCGCAAATAGGAATTGGTTTAGGCAGTTCTTTAAGGGGTGCATTTAGAAAATCAGCCAGCTTTATAGCATACTAGGTGTCTATTAAGGCGAAGGCATTTACTCTAGAGTTAGCTAAAGCAGAGGTTAAAACTTAATATCTATTGCGGAATAAAGTATAAAGGATAGTACAGCTTCTTCTACTAACTAGCTAACCTAGATTAATATATAATATATTAATCCCTTTTAACCCTAGAGAGGAGTCTTCCTCTAGGGTTCCTCTTTTTCTAACTTTGTACTATCCTCCTGGATTAATAAAACCTCGCCTGCTTTTGCATTTATTAGGCAATCCTTTACAATATGGCCCTTCTGGCCGTAAGAGAAGTAAGCTCCCTGATTGCTAAGGGCCTGTATATGGGGGTTGCTGTATATAGGCTGAGCATTCACTAGACCTATGGCAGGACTAGCTGTATAACTAGCTACTAAATTAGTGGCGGGCTATACAGCCGGTGCTATAGGGGTTATAGGTCTTACTAGGGCGCTGCAGCCCGTTCTGGTAGTACTTATATTCTAGTTAGCAGAGCTTCTATTCTTATACCGCTTAGTACATGCCTTAATTTAACGGAGGCCCTAGTTAATAGCTAGGTATTAGTCCGTAAGTTCCTTAAGCGTCTATACAGTAGTATAAACTGGCAGTATAGCGCGCTGTAGGTCTAGGGTAAGCTTATTAAAGAGGTCTAGCATTAGATCTTCCTAGGGGATTTGAGCCTGTCTAGCTAAGTATAGAAAGCGGGTCTAAAAGGCCAAGAAGGTCTCTATCGTTTTTATATTTAGGCTTTTATAATTAAGCCAGGCATTCTATACTTTAAAGGGGTCCTTATAAATAGAAGATAGGTGGTTAATTATCTCTTCTTTAAAGAGGAAGGGGTCTACTAAGTCCTAGGCGTATTATGGACATAGGTGTGTCTGTATATCACCGCCGGTGCGGCCAAAGATATATGCCATTTTAGCTTAGGTATTAGGAAAGTGGTCCGCATTAACTTTAAGCTTGTCCTGTAGTTAAAGCTTCTAGTTATTAAATATAGGGTCAGTTCTATCTATAAGTAATAGGGGGTCTATAACCTTCGCGGATCGCAACGATACTAATACTGTATATTAGGCTAGGGCCTTAAGGGCCATAGCAAGCCTTTGGGTGTCTAATGACTTATTACTAGGCGTAGGGGTGTCTCTAGTTTTAAGTAGCTCTTGGAGCCGTTTAATTTCAGCATTAGCTGCTACAAGCTCTTCCTAGGGGGTTAAGACGGCGACTGTTTTACTATTAGAGGTATTTACGGGTCCTATAGCGGCTTTACCAGCTACTATATTTCTTGGCATAGTGGTAGGGGTACTAGGGAATTTCTGGTGTTTATTTATTTTCTAGGGTTCTGGTCCATGCGTGTTCTATTTTTTAGGTTTCACATTCTATTTATGTTCTTTTGGTTCTAGTAATGTCCTTAGGGTCCTGTTCTATTTCCTTATTCTATTTATAGTCTTATAGATATATTTAAGTTCCTTTTTAGGAAGAGAGAGTGGTAACAAGCTTTGGATAATATTAGCGACTTAGTTAATTAAGGCACGAGCACGGCAAGAGGGTCGCGCAAGCCTGTACGATTGGATTGTCTATAAACGAAGATCCAAGGCTAGAGAAAGGAAAGGGGAAGAACGGAAGCACCGCTCGAAGTTATATACAATTCTCTGGTCACGTGACGGCAATTTGCGGCAATCTGCGGCAATGTGCCAGCTGCGGCAATGTGCCAGCGCCGTAACAACTTAAGTTCGCTAAATTTAAGGGGTGTAGTAAGTTTCTTCTTATAGCGTGTCTATAAACTCTTAATAGTGCCACGCAGGAAGGTAGAAGCAATTAGTGTCTAATTATACTTATTAGAGTATCATTTTGGGTCCAGCTGAAACTTGGTTTCGCATTAGCAGATAAAACAATTGCAGTTCTAAAGACTATTACTATTATACTTATTAGGTTCCTTTATATAGAATTTAGGTTTTTCTAACGTTATAATATAGTGTGGCGTTGCCCCTTTAAGTCCACTTTATGTCTAGGGTGTCTGTACTTCTCCTAATTGTCTTTGTAATTATTTTTAGTAGTTTTAATATGCTTGTCTTAATCATATCTCCAACTCCTTTATCTTTTATAGGGTCTCGCATAGTAACCGCTCTAATAACTCCCTAGTAGTGATTATTCCTAAGGGTCTTATAAAGTTAGACGGACCAGCCGTAGCTTCCTAGTCTACTCCTTTGTAAGTAAAGGGAATGCGCTCCTCTGGAGAGACTCTCTAAGCCTCTTAAGGTGAGGGCGTTGCTTTATAGGGTAAAGGAGTATAGCCCGTTATTGTTAATTAATAGCCGTACGTTCCTAACGGATTGTGAGCGATTAGAATTGTAAGAGGCCAGCCTAACTAGAACGTATAATTATCTAATCGGCAGTGTTATAGGTAAGTAGAAGGTAAGTTAAAGGTAAGTTAAAGGTAGAATGAGTTTCACGTATTAAAGGACAAATGCTTCTAACCACTTCCATTTAGAGACTAATCGCTAGCTCTTCTCTAGAAGAGAACTAGCTTTCTATATAAACCTTCTAAGACACTAGTAAAACCTTTCGCCCCTATCTGTCTAACTATATATCCTCTAAAGTATATATAGGACGTAGACGGGACATTGGCGGGACATTGATGAAACCTCCTACTATCTTATCTGATATATACCTCCTACGGGATTCCGTTATATAAAGGTTTTAAAATTAATAAAGGTGCTATTATAAAAAAAAATAGATCTATAGTTTATAGTGCGTTTTTGCTTAGATAAGATATTTTATAGCTAACCTTACTAGCTTTAATAGGGTATTAGTTATAGTTTATTAAAAGTTTGAGATGGAGCTTGGTTATAAAGGGACGTAGGTTATTTTAATTTCTATTAAATATTAAAGGATTAGGGAGCTTTTTAGATTTTATAATAGGCATTAAATTCATTATAGATATGGGTTAAGTTACTAGTTTAAGGTTTATATTAAAGGGGCTAGGCTTAAATATAGTTATTTTAATCTTATTTATAGGTATTTTTATTAGGGTCTCTAATAAAAGTACCTTAATATTACAGAGTTCTTTATAGAGTACTTCCATTAATTACTAATACTAGGCTTTTAGTACAGCCTACTACTAAGCTAAGGCATCTATTAAGGATTGTTATATTATAGTTAACTATTCCCTAACTAGGAATATAATACTTATAGTTATTAAAAGGGATTTAGGTTTATTTGCCATTTTAGTAGTAGTTATTTTAACGCAATATAGTATAAGGGCGCAAAGAGGCTTTAGGGAAGATTTAAAGAAATAATATAAATTTTATCTAAATCTAAGGGTATATAGCTCTTATAGAGAATAAAACATTACATAAAAAAGAGAAAGAAATAATAAGAGAATTATATAATTAAATAGTTAGGGATTTTAGTAGTTAATACGTATATATATATATATATATATATGCGGTCTTTAATAGACTTTAGTATTATAGCACTAATAGAAAACAGTAGATTATAGTAGATAATTATAGACAGTTATAGGTAGTTATAGATAGTTATCTATTAAGTGTTTTACCAAGACATTCCTACTGTAACTAGGCTAGTCCTGTTATACTCTACTATAGTATTTTTAGGTATTCCCTAACGTTATCCTCCCGCGGAAATAGGTAGCTATTTATTTTTATAGCTTTCTATATCTAATAAAGGTTTATTAAAATAGTAATATAGCTATAAACTAACCGCTATAAGAGACGCGTTTTCTTTTAGGGTATGTTACTATTAGCTTTATAGCTCTTCCCTTTTAAGGGCTAGCTTATAACCTCCTTAATAATAAAAAAAGAAGTAGCTTATCCTCTATAATGGTATTACTATTATAGTACTACTTCTATTTATAAAAGGCCTAAAGCTAGATAATATATTAGCTATAGGGCGTAATAGAGATATTATATCCTTTTTATCTTAAACTTTCCCTACTTTAGTTTATATATTAAAGATATATTCTTAGGTCTAGTAATATATATAAAGGCAAAAACATACTACGCGTTAGCGCATAATTTGGCATTATTAGTAATATTAATCTCTATGTGGTTAGTTAGCACTATATTATATAGTAGGTATAATGGCAGATATACTACCACAATTAAGAATTAAGTAAGGAGGACTTTTTTATATATACTTAGGGCCCTAATGGCCCTAATTACCATATAGTCGGCGTCTATTAGCGGCTTAATTAGCAGGTAGTTCTTAATACGCGTATTTTCTTAGCTTAGCGCTTATAGCGCTATAGAGATTATTAAATCTGCCTTAGGTAGCTAGCTAAATATATAATTTTCTAGCTAACTAAGGATTAGCTAGACCTTTTATACTAATAGTATATCTATAGTTACGTTTATATATCTAAATTAGCGGCTACTATTATATAGTACCCTAAAGCACCCTATTAAACTAATACTATACTAAAATAAGTCCCTAGGAGGCTATAGACGATCGCTTTAATAGAATCCCTTGGTATTATATTAGAAGTTAAATATAGATAATATATATAACTATTTTAAAGCTTTTTACCCGCTTAAAGCCGGTTATAAAGCTAATTTAGCAAGTACTATATCTACTCTTACTATAGATTAACCTACTATATAGCCGCTTTCTTACTAACCTTTTAGGCATATATAACCTACCTAATCTCCTTAATAACCTTAAGCTATAGAGAGTACTATTAGACCTTTTTTTTTACCAGCTGGCCTATTATCTACTACCCTATTTAGAATCTAACGCTACTATAGAAGGATTACCTTTTAGCCCTTTAGTTTACTTATACTAAAGGGCCTATATAAAATTTACTGCGCGGCTTATATAGCATATAGGTAAAGACCTAGACCTAGACTCTAGCTAGGGTTATAGCAGCGGTAGTAGCGGCAGTAATAGTAGCGGCAGTAGCGGCGGCGGCAGCGGCAAAGCTATATAGGAAGGAGAGCCTACGGCGCTTACTTAAGCGGATATATATCTACTAGATCCCATAATAAATAGAGCTAAAAGGGCCGCTTCTATAGGCGGATATAAGGGTTTAGTAGACTAGCCCTAAGGCTATACCGCTACTATAGCTAAAGGGGCTTCTAATTAAAATATAAGGCCTCTAAATATTAGTAGTTAAAGCTATAAAGATTAGGCCCCTTAGGACTTATCTAAACAGTTTAATAAGCCCTTAACCTCGCTAGCTATCTACTTAATTTTTAGCATATAAAGCCTTTAATTAGTTAGTAAGGAGTGGCATAGGCTAGTAGAAAATTAATAGCTAATTTAGGCTTCTCTCCTTTTCCTATAGGTAGGGTTTTAGCTTCTATATAAAGACCTTATATACCTTATACTAAAAAATAGGGTAGCTCTATACTAGATAGTTTAGAAATATCTTATAAAGAGCTATTAAGTTTTATAGAATAACCTTATAAAGATAAAAGAGAAGGCTTATAACCCCTATAGTAGTAAGGTCGTTAATCTAGTATAGCTATAGGCTAAAACAGGCCTTCTATTTGTCCAGTTTAGGCTATATTATTAATAGTAGCGCATTAGGCGGCGTAATACCTATATAGCGGATTTTAAAGCAGCTTATCTATAAGGGGTGCCTTACTATTGTGGTGGGGTAAAATGGGCCACTACTTCGTGCCTTGGCATTTTCCTGTATATATTAAGCCTTCGGCTTCCCTCCTTCTTATCATCACGATCTACCGGAATACATTTCTTTCTTCTCTTCTTACAGACTGCTTTACTGATTACTTCTGACTGACCGACCGACCGACAGACAGACAGACAGACAGATAGACGGCACAGTGACTTCTATCTAAGGGACACCGTACCCTTCTACACTATTAACCTTATAAACTTTTATAGGAGAGAGTTTAAGTAATAGCCTACTATCTGCTTCTGGTTTTACCTTTTAGCGTACTAAATCTAGTCTTTACTAACCCGATTTAGCTCTATCGTTTTAGCGTTAGCGCTCTACCTAATATAGGTTTTCTTCTTTAAGAAGATGCTAACATAACCTATAAGCAAGTGGCCAGTATAAGCATGTGGCCACCCCACCAAAAAACCTAAAAATCGGTCTTTAATATTTCAATAACGGCTTAGTAGTAAGTTGTAAAAATTTGTAATTAGACTCTTATAACGTAGGTGATAGGGTTATGACGGTCGGCATAGTTATGACGGTTTGGAAAATCAAAACTGCGCATAGAGGAACCGGTATAACTATACCGACCGTCGTAACCCTATTACCTACGTTATGCGATATATCTATCTTGCACGCCTCTGCAAGCCGTTGTGGAGGCCCTAATGGAGTTGCAAGCTCTGCGTCTGCCTGGAGCCGTGGAGCTTTGCAAGACCTCTGCCGAACAAAGCTCAGGGGGAGACGTGCGCGGAGCTCTGCACGGAACTCTGCGGCAAGTATTTTGATGTTCCAAACCGTAAGCCCAAGGAGGAAGGCGGTAGTAGCCGACCGTCATAACTATGCTGACCGTCATAACCCTATCACCTACGTTACTTACTTTAAGACTACTATTAAAGTTTTAAAGTAATTTAAGAAGTGGTTTTTAAGATATAATAATTAGACTTAAATTTAAAAGCTAAGTCTTAATATATTAATAATGGGTAAACTAATTACTCTAAAACTCTAATAGAGGTCTTAAAGTAAGTATAAGAGTCCAATTATAAATTTTTATAATTTATTATTAGGCCGTTGTTAAAATATTAAAGAACGATTTTTTGGTTTTTTGGTGAGTTTTTTAGGGTAGCCATATGCTTGTGCTGGCCACTTGCTTATAGATTACGTTAATATACTAAAAGGCCTTTATAACCTAATCTTACTATAAGTTATATAAGCGGGCCGCCTCGTAGTCCCTAGTACTACTCTTAATTAGGCGTATATTATACTAAGCGCCTACTAAAGTCTAGAAACAGCTTAGTACTAAAATTCTAGCGGTATAGGAAATAGAAGGCTAGCCCGCTAAGTATATAAATAAGTGGTCTCTTGTTTCGTAGGGCCTTAATAGTTTTAAGACAGCTATATAGTGTGTCTAAGAGTTAGCGTCGCTGCCAAGAGGCTGATAACGTAAGCAGTCAGCGAGCTTATAGAGTTGTGACGGTCAGTCAGCTATAAGACTGCAGCTAGCTGGCAGCTCGCTGCCTTGGTGGTGAGATTTGGTGATGAGTTAAAGCTTTTGGTAGAAGTTGAGGATATTTAAATCTTCAACTGAGATTGCACGCCAAGCAATGAGAAACCTATGGGAATTGAGTCTGGAGCTCGGCCAGTGTTGCCGAAAGCTCCAGTAGTGTTAAAATACGCCACATCGCAAAATCTTACACTAGATGAACTTTAGCCCCATACGCGCACACTTAATAAGATTTCAATACAAAACTTCCCAAAATTATCGCTATTAAGGCTACACCTGATTATACAATATTAGCTATACCCTATCTTTAGTATATTTTTAAGATTGTATAATTATAGTATTAGAAATAGCTGATAATATATAACTACCCTAAAGTGTATAGAGATATATCTAGGATATAACCTAGCCACCCTTATATACCTACCTTGTTACGGATGCTTTAAGTACGGTGTTACGACTACTAGGAGAGGAGTTGGAAGAAGCTAGTTGGTTGATAAGGGCACGGTCTAGGATGGAACCCGTGGAGCTATGTGACGAGGAATGGTAACCGAGGTTATATAACGAGCTCTGTGAGCTCTGCGAGGTCTGTAAGGAACGTCTTATGTACCTTACATACCTTACATACATCACGTACAAGGAGGATTTCTTAGGCGTATGGATATGTATTTAAAGGACCACAGTCCCTACCTAGATAGTTCTCTTCCTTATAGTAAATCTCAGAATATAATTGGAGTTAATCTATTAGGCAACCACTTCACTAGTTATTATTTATTACTGTTACATTATTAACTTCTTATTTACCTACACACCTAACCTATTAATGAGTTTACCGTAGTAACTACTACAAGACTATATTACACATTTACTACCTAGTTATAGTATTAATAAAGTTAAACAGTATGCCACTTAAAGCGCAAGTTATGCCGTTAAAGGCACCGGTTATAACTACATCTATAGTAGCTACGACCTTAGGAACAGGAGGAGACTAGTATAGAAGATATGGATTCGCAGCTAGTTATGGTAGGTTAGTTATAAGAAATGGTTAATTAAATAACAGATAATAATTAAATACTTAAAGATAGACTTAATGGAATTGGAGCAGCTAAGGTTAAGCTACTATTAATTAAACGGTTCTTAGGGGAGAAATTAAAACTTAAAGGATTCCTTATGTAAATGCACTTTAAAGTTATATAAGAAGGGGCTAAGTTAGCAACGCCTATGGACCAAGTGGCGTACATAGGATTGTTCTTAACAGGAAGAGCACTTAAGTGGTTTAAATCTTACCTTACTAAAATCCAAGTAAACAGAATAACAACTACTAATTAAGAAGTATGGTTTATGTTTGCTAACTAGAACGGGTTTATGGAAAGATTAATATAGATATTTAGAGACCTAGAAGTAACAACTATAGCGGAAAGAAAACTTTAAAACTTAGTATAACGCACTTTAGTAATTAAGTATATAACGCAGTTTTAGACACTTATAATATAGATTAAGTGGAATAATAAGACGTTCATGGCATAGTACAAATAGGGACTTAAGGCTAAAGTCTAGGACGTAATTATCCTAATAGAAGATACGGAAACTCTATAAAAGTTAATAGATTAATTAGTAAAGATTAATAATAGGATCTATTAGAGGGAACAAGCTAAGAAAGGGTGGGATAGAGTTCCATAGTTATATAAGGCGCAGAGTACGCAGTGGCAGACGCAGAGTTATAAACCATGAAACAGTAGGCCAGAGCTAATAGACTTAAGTGGTACTAAAGAATCTAGATAATAGAATAGAAAATCATAAAAACCTAGAGGTTAAGGATTAAGTAATTATAGGACTAAGGAGCAGAGGCCAAACTAGGGATCTTAACAGTAGAAGATGTTTAGGCGGACTCCATAATAAGAAGAATGGTTTAAAGAAGGAGCTTATATAAATTATAGAAGAAAATGTTACCATGCTAAGGACTATAGAGGTGGTTAGAGTAACTATATAGTAAAAGGAACTAAGCAAGGAGAACCAGGACTAGTAATAAAGAGGTTATATAGTACTTAGGAGTGTATAGTTAGACACATTACGTTTTATTATAATAACGTATACCAAATTTATAAGGACGCTAAGTATGGTGTAAGCTATTAGCCATAAGAGCCAGAGTTAAAAGGACTTAAAGAAACTAGAGAGTTAGACAAAGAATAAGATTAACTTTATAAGCTAGATTAAGATATTATAGTAATATACAGATAAAGATTAGCAACAATAACAATGGAGTTGGAGTACTTATTAATTAATAGTGATAAGGAAATATAGGAGGCTAACTAGGAGTGCTTAAACCTTAATAACGCAATAGAAGTAGAGACTAAGACCACTATAAAACGCGGTTCAGTAATGGGTATTATAATACCGTTGGATACGGAATCCATTGCCCTATAAGACGGAAGGAGTAATATCTAAAGATAATTAAGCAAGTAGACAACTGCTAGTGCTAGCTTACCACTTAATAAAGGCAAAAGGCTAAAGGCTTAAGATTCTTAAGATAAGATAAGACACATCTAAGAACCTATAATAGACGAAAACCAATGGGAAAGGGCAGCAGCTTAATTTATAGATAAACAAATAAGTATAGGACGCAAGTTTAAGAACTATAAGTTTGGGGAACAAATAAAAACGGTAATCTTAGGTAAATATAGTATTTAGCCTAAAGATTAAAAAGTTAATACTAAGATTAAGAAGTAAGACAACTTTGAGGATCTAGCTGCAAGACGTAGAAAATAAGAAACTATGGATAAGTTTAGGTAAAGAATTATTATATAGCAAGAGTAAAAGCTAGATAAGGGATTAGCTATGCTAGGACGTATAAGGGACAGAGCATCCGTATAAAGAGTCACTAATAGGCCTAAGGCAGGGACGCCTAAAGCAAAGTGGTTAGATAAATTAGAATAAGAAAAGGATCTAGGAATTCTAACCAGATTTAAAGAAAGACACACTAAAGGTTATTATAACGCAGAAATAACAAGGTACTTTTTAACAGATAGACTATATATACTAAACCAGTTGTATGGGAAGTGGTATAGGCAACGACACAGCGATAAATAGGAAGATTTTTATATATAGCTAGACAAAAAAGTTATTTAAGACTAACCTATTACAGAAAAACGCATAAATTACATTAAAGGAGCGTTAATTATAACATTAAGGAACCTAGAAGAGGAATCCAGGGACTAGAGAAATAAATAATAAATCTTAGTACCTGCAAACAAAAGACTAACAGTTAAGTTAGCTAGATAGAGGTTTAAACTTAAGGACAAAGACAAGCTAAAAGTTAACCTAAGTCACTTAGCGCATTATACACTATTATAGATAGCTTGTGTGGATAATATGTGCAACATATATAGAGCACCAAAGGACAAAAACTGGAAGTACCTAATAAGGATATATTGGGCACCTAATAAAAGAAAGTATAAAGATGCCAAGTATATACATAGATGGCACCCTGTGGAAGTACAGAGTTAAGGGGACCTAATACTTTAACTAGGAAGATTCCTTATGGAAGAATACCTAGAGGGACAATAGTGGTGGAATTGTCCAGAAAATACTTGTCTATAGTATATAGAGGAAAAGAAATAAACTAAGTATTGGCCAAAAGAGGACCAAGTACAGTTAGGATCTAGTAGCTAATAGTTAGAAAAAGGGGAGGCCCACAGAACCAGAGGGAGCCAGTAGTAGAGCCTTAGACCCTTAAGGGAATTTAAGGTCAACACCTAAATTTATAAGTCAAGTGGCAAGATTAACAGTTTAAAGCATTAATAGATAGTAGAGCAACAAGGAACCACATATTACTAGCAATCAGCGTGGGTTTCAATAAGCGAATATCCAACCAATAAAATATCGGCAAATGCCAATATTTGCAGCGCCAATATTAAATATTGGCAATAGTTTAGACCAAATTATTATAATAGAAGTATACTTATTCTAAAAATAAAGATTATATAAATTATTGGCATAG
>Ga0307507_10004822_pt1 | contig 23206 bp, 12 predicted proteins | sample 7_EM_MG_FD_207223 | JGI IMG/M metagenome (GOLD analysis project Ga0307507, IMG submission 207223) | Populus trichocarpa ectomycorrhiza microbial communities from riparian zone in the Pacific Northwest, United States - 7_EM | ecosystem: Host-associated > Plants > Roots > Unclassified | place...
CATTTCAAAAACATGTTAAATGCCAATTTAATTGTAAGATAAAATCTGTACAAACTGATTGGGATGCGAAGTATCGCTCTCTTCACACATAGTTTGCAAATACTGGCATTCAACACCGAATCTCATGCCCTCATATGTCCTAACAAAATGGATTCATTGAACGAAAACACTGTCACATCATTGAAACGGGCCTCTCACTCTTATCCCATTATCATGTTCCTCACACCTATTGGGATAACATTTTTCTCATGGCCACATATCTCATTAATTTCCTTCCCACAACCCCTCTTGACTTTTCACCATTTGAAAAACTCTACAAACATGCTCCTGATTTTTCATCTTTAAAATTTTTTAGGTGTGCTTGTTTTCCTTTTCTTCACCCATTCAATCGCAACAAAGTTGACTTCAAATATAAACGTTGTGTCTTCATTGATTATAACAACTCTCATTGAGGATTCAAATGTCTTGATACATCCATTGGCAAGATATTTGTTTCAAGACATGTGATCTTCGATGAAGGGTCTTTCCCTTGCTAACTAAGACGCAAACCCAATATCAAAGAACCATCTTAATCTAAAAGTTTAAACTATTAGATGAGATTCCAAGATATGATTTATATTATTCTCTAAATATACCCCCTCAAGTGAAAGCCATTTGGGCTTGAAACTTGTATAGACTCATACTATTTTGTGCTTAATTTTTATCAAGTAAATGGGGATGGTGAAATTCAAACTCGTGACTACTTTGTCATCAAGGCTTTGATATCATGTCAAAGAATCATCTCAACCTAAAAGCTTAAGCTATTAGATGAGGTCCTAAGATATGATTTCTATTATTCTCTAACAATTCGATAGTTTTACCCATATATATTTACCTAGAATTTTGTTCATGTTTTATATATAAAATACCTTGATAATATTTCTTTTATGTTTTGAAGGCACTTTTAGATGTGAAATTCTAAAATGAGTAAATTAAAGATAATATTCAGACCATGTTCCATCTCGCGTTGAATATTGGCAGATTTAACCTTTGATCGATGTTTTATGCAGAACTTGAGTTGTAAAGGTCGAAATGAAGTGATTCTAGTGGCATTAGAAAGCTAACATCCATACATTTCTATATGTATATGGCAAGAAAAATAAAAAAAATAAAAAAGGATGGAAATCGCAGCTTTCAAAGACAAGTATTGCATTCTGTCAGTTTTGATCTTCGACCATTCTAACTTGAATATCTTGAGGTAGAAAAGTCCATTTGATGCAAACTCAGTCTTGTTGGATTCTTGACTCAAAGAAATATCAACCTACCAAATTTCAACCTATTCAAAGAGCTCATATGAGAGAGATATGATTTTTCTAAGACAACCTATAAATTCAATGTAGATTGTTTACTTTGCAAAGGACTATTTATATATATTTTGGGAGAGTAAAAATGGATTAGAGGAATGTGGGGGTTAGGATTTCCTATCAAATAAAAAGAAAGAGAGAAAGAAAAAGATGAGGCAGCCAGAAAGAAGAAGAAAACTCCACTCTTTTCTCCTATACCAGAAATTATGTTCTCATATATTTTATTCATTAGTTTTTCAATAGATATGCAAGGCTAAGTAATTTTTCTTGATTGAAAGGATACAAAAACCTTTGAATTTCAAAAAAACTGTGAGATCTATTCTATCTTTTCTTTTCAGTTTATATGATGAGTATGAATGTTTTTCTATGCTTATTTCATATTATTGTTTAGTTTGATTGTTAGAGCGAACTCTAAAATATTATTTTAAACCAATCTATGGCTAAGTTTGCTATCAAAACCGAAGTTGTGATAGTTGAACTTGTGAAGCGACTAATTTTAATAATTATGATGGATCTATTTTGTTAATCTTAGAGGAAACATTCAACTACATCAATAATATATTGTAGACAGTTATGTTGTCTAAGATTTATCAACCTATGTAGCTCTTAAGGCTGCCATTGATTTAAATTACTAGTGCGGACACTGTGGTTGTTTAATGGTTAGGGTTAGTTACACTGTAGATCAGTTAAGTGACTAATGTTAAGAAAAGATAGATATTCAGAATATAAATTGACGTATCATTTCAGTTATCAGTTTTGATTTTTGTAGATGGACGTTTACTTGAGACCAAGGTTTTTCTTTTAATAACTTTTGGATTTATTTAATTTACCTTGATTAATTTGTTCTGTTTACCATAATATAGCCTAGATAACCTCAAAACCCCCTTAACTTTGAATCATCTAGTATAAAGACTTGAATTAGATCTTTCTCGTGGAATCGACCCCTTGCTTGCTCTATACTATCTTGTTTGTTTAAGACAGGGTAATTAATTTGTGCAACCGCGACATTGCAACAATTCACCTGGTTAAGTCTCACCTGGTTTGACCAAATCAACTAGATCATCTGACAAATCATCTAAGTTTGATTGATCAACTTTGCTAAACAAGTAAAAAAACCAACCTGACTTGGAGCTCAAATTTGATAGGTTGTTAGTTCGATATGTAGGGCTCACCGAGTTTTAATTTTAAACTCTACCGAAATTGCTAGTAGAAGGATGGGGCCTAAAGTTCTGCAGCTGGATTTGGTCGCACACAACTCAACTGAAGTCTAGGTTCGGGCTTGTATATATTCCAATTGCTTATGCAGTCCTTTTTTTTTGTTCCTGCCTCTTGGAAAATACTCCTATTGCTTATTTCCGTCACTCTAAAATAGATCTTTTAGGTGAAATTGAACGACTCAAATTTCCCTAAAAATGCTTCCATTTCAATTCAGATCATACCTACATAAAAAATAAAAATAAACTTTTTTTTTTACTAGTGAAGCAAATGATTAAATTTTAGATGTATAAAAGATGAGAAAATAAGATCCTTTGTCCATAGAACATGTCAGTTAAACTTGCAAGAAACTAATATAATTCGCAAACTAGAAAATCATAGTTTCCCAGTAAGTATGGCATATTCAGTCTTTTGCAGATTTGATTCCTTGCCTTGCTCTTATCTAGGCATGCCTTTGGGATCCAATCCTAAAAGATTGTCTACATGGAAGCCTATTATTGAGAATTTCAGAAGAAAGTTAAGCATGTGGAGAGGTCGTATGCTTAGTATGGCAGGGCGTATTTGCCTAATCAAAAGTGTCTTGAGTTCATTGTCAGTTTATTATATGTCTTCTTTTCTTATGCCGAAAGGTGTCTGTAATATACTAACATCTATTCAACGAAGATTCTTGTGGTCTGGAGTGGAGAAGCAAAAGAAAATCTGCAAGGTACAGTGGCGTATTGTTGTGAAAGCTAGAGAAGAAGGAGGCCTCGGGTTGGGTTCTTTAATGTCTAAAAATATATCCATGCTTTTCAAATGGATATAGAGGCTAAGCTTACCAGACAATGCCTTATGGAAACAGGTAACAACTCATTTTTACTCCCCAACTTTCGAGAATGGAATCCCAAAATTGCATGGTCATATTTCCCCATTTTGGAAAGATGTTTTGTCAATCTTGGATCCAAACAGTGTCATCGGCTTAGTATTGCGTGAAAACATTAAATTCAAGATTGGAGATGGATCCTCCATCCTTTTCTGGTCTGACGTGTGGATAGGATCAAATGCTTTACGTAGCATTTTCCCTAAGCTTTACCAAATTTCTACTTTTCGGAATGGTTTGGTTAATGAGATGGGTCAATGGGTGAATGATCAATGGCGATGGAATTTGGTTTGGCGTAGGAAGCTCTTATCTTATGAAGAGCAACAATATCATCATTTGCTCTCAATGCTGGAGCCAACGATAATTCGACAAGGAAAAGATGACAAACTTATATGGTCATGCAATTCTGATGGAAGCTTCTCAGTTAAATCGTGTTGCACCCTAATTGACAATACTTCCTCTGCGACTGATAGAGTCTTCGAAGCCAATGTTTGGATTAAAGGGGCCCCTCCAAAAGTTCAGGTGTTTCTCTGGTTGGCAGTACAGGACAAAGTTAGTACAAGAGCTTTTCTCCATCAACGGACTGTTTTGTCTGCCACACAAGCTTCATGTGTCTTTTGCAGCTCAAATTTGGAAACCTCAGAGCATCTTTTTATACATTGTAACTTTTCTAGGAGTGTTTGGATGAAAGTTTTGGATTGGTGGGGTATCCAATGTTGTTTACCGAGAACAATTGACTTGCTGCTTCTGCAGTGGCCCGAAATGGTACATGGCAAATTCCAAAGATCAGCTTGGAGATTAATTTCAAGTAGTACTATTTGGGGTATATGGTTGCTGAGGAACAAAATTGTTTTTGAGGAGGGAACTATAAACTTGTTTGATTGTTTCTCCACCATCCTTCATCGGGTTGCTATTTGGTTGCATTCTCAAGATTCAAACTTCAATTATACAGGAAATGACCTCTTAAGATCTTCTGATGGCATCAAATTATGGTGTAATAAGAAATCTTAGGTAGTCTTCTTGTTGTTTGCTGTAGTAGATCAGTTTTTTTTTTTTTTTTTTTTAATATCTCTTGTATTTCTTTTTGGCTATTCACTTTATGGCCTTCTCAATATACTCTCGATGATTATCAAAAAAAAGGAATGGAAAGAATTTTTGTGTGCTCTGCATACAAATTAAGTCTTTCTCTCCTTCAATTCAAACAATCGTAATTTTCCATTAGTAGTTCTGCTTTCAACACAAAAGATCATAAGCATATTTTTAAATTTATAATTGATATAAAATCAAAAAAATCTAGCATGCATACTAATATTAAAATTAACTATATTTAAATTAAAATAAAAAGGATATCTTATTGTTAATGATGAGTTATTTATCCTTAAAATTTTATTGCTCCTTATTAAGATGCACTTCTAAATAAGATATTTAAATCAAATATAATATGACTCAAATATCTCTTAATAAAATAAATCTAAACTCTAGATTTAAAAGGAAAATCAAATCATAAACTATAAATAAAGAGAAGAGAAGGGTGTAAAATCTTTAAAACCCCCCCTGAGTTTTGTTTATATGAAAAATAAATTGGAAATTATAATAACTTGAATTATTTAAAATAGAAGAAAAAAAATTGAAGTTGAAATTTGTCAAATAACTCTTTAATTATTTTGAATAGTAAAAGGATTGATTAATTTTAAAAACAATCAGCAACCACTAAAAAATTATTTAATCTTTTAGGAAATCAATATTATCTTGTTGCTTTTCTTATTCTCGTCAGTTAATAAAGTATTTGTTTGGTATTATAATACCTTTTACAATTTAAAATTCTTCAAATAACTATTTTGTTTTTTTAATACTAAAATGATTAATTAATTTAAGAAATATTAGCAACCCCAAAACACTATTTAATCTGTTTAGAAAATCAATATTGATTTTTTTTAGTTTTATCCACCAACATTTTATTATTTTTTTATATTTGTTCTATATAAGTTTTTTCTATGATTTTGAAAATAACAAAGATTAACTCAGACTTTTTTATTTCTGTTGAATCTAGCTTTTTAAAATAAATTTTTTTTTAATTAAATTAAATTAATTTCAGGAAACAGATTTTGTTCATTTTGGAAAAACATATCTGAACATTCAAATTAAGCTGTCACGATTTTTAAACTGTTATACTTTAGGGTCAGGAGAAACGAGATATTAAGTGCAAAGTCATTGCTTTGCGTAATTATTACTATGCCAAGAAACAACAATTCAGTTTGCACAATTTGAAGTCAACAAGGAATCTTGTTTAATATACTTTGCCGCGTTTCCAACACTCACTCACTCACTCACTCACTCTTGTTGTTTCTTGAGATTTGATTTCGTCTTTACATGTTTTACACATCCTATGTCAGTCTGTATACAATCTAAGATTACTTTGTCTATAAATACTGCGAACAATGCCTTTCTTCATTTCTCATCTCTCCCCCAAATATACTGCTAAATCCTGTAAGGCCAGCCAACATGGGGTTTTCACCACTGTCCCTCTCTCAATCTCTCTTTTTCATTCTGTTTCTCTTCCATTTCCATTCAACAATTTCATCTCCACTCTCCTCAAATTACCAATCTCTTTCTCTCCTTCAATTCAAACAATCTTTCTCCATTAGTAGATCTGCCTCGTCGGAGGACTATTGTCAATATCCCTTTCCAAAAACAGAGTCATGGAAAGAGGGCACAGACTGCTGCTTGTGGGATGGGGTCACTTGTGACCTGAAAACCGGGCATGTCACTGGACTGGACCTCTCTTGCAGCATGCTTTACGGCACCCTCCTTCCCAATAATTCTCTCTTTTCTCTCCGTCATCTTCAAAACCTCGACCTCTCTTTCAATGATTTCAACTCCTCTCATATTTCTTCTCGATTTGGCCAGTTCTCCAGTCTAACACATCTTAACCTCAGTGGTTCAGTTCTTGAAGGCCAAGTTCCATCAGAAGTCTCTCACCTCTCCAAATTGGTTTCTCTTGATCTCTCTTTGAACTACGGTCTAAGTCTAGAACCAATTTCTTTTGACAAGCTTGTTCGAAACCTAACCAAGCTTAGAGAACTCGATTTGAGTTCAGTAGACATGTCACTACTTGTTCCCGATTCCTTGATGAATCTGTCTTCTTCTCTGTCATCACTCAAACTCATTGACTGTGGATTGCAAGGAAAACTCCTATCCTCAATGGGGAAATTTAAGCACCTGCAGTACTTGCGTCTTGGAGGGAACAATCTTACTGGTCCAATTCCACATGATTTTGATCAACTCACTGAGTTGGTTTCACTTGATCTCTCTGACAATGGCTATCTGAGTCTAGAACCAATTTCTTTTGACAAGCTTGTTCGAAACCTAACCAAGCTTAGAGAACTCGATTTGAGTTGGGTAGACATGTCACTACTTGTTCCCGATTCCTTGAGGAATCTGTCCTCTTCTCTGTCATCACTGAAACTCATTTACTGTGGATTGCAAGGAATCCATGAGCTTAGTAATCTCACACAGCTCATCTATTTAGACCTTTCAGGTAACAATTTGAATGGTCAAATCATATCATCACTCGGTAATCTTACACAGCTCACCTATTTAGTCCTCTCAGGTAACAATTTGAACAGTCAAATCGCATCATCACTTGGTAATCTCACACAGCTCACCTATTTAGACCTCTCAGGTAACAATTTGATCGGTCAGATCCCATCATCACTTGGTAATCTCACACAGCTCACCTATTTAGACCTCTCAATTAACAATTTGAACGGTCAGATCCCATCATCACTTGGAAACCTTGTACACCTTCGTTCCTTGTTTCTCGGTTCCAATAAATTTATGGGTCAAGTTCCAGATTCTTTGGGTAGCTTAGTCAATTTGAGTGGTCAGATCGCATCATCACTTGATAATCTCACACAACTCATCTTTTTAGACCTCTCAAGTAACAATTTGAGCGGTCAGATTCCATCATCACTTGGAAACCTTGTACACCTTCGTTCCTTATTTCTCGGTTCCAATAAATTTATGGGTCAAGTTCCAGATTCTTTAGGTAGCCTAATCAATCTTTCAGATTTAGATTTATCCAATAATCAACTAGTAGGCCCTATCCATTCTCAATTAAATACCCTTTCAAATCTACACCATCTAGATTTATCTGGTAACTTGTTCAATGGAACAATACCATCCTTTATTTTTGCTCTTCCTTCTTTACAAAATCTTGACCTTCATAACAATAATCTCATAGGCAATATAAGTGAATTCCAACACAATTCTTTGAGATTCCTTGATTTGAGCAATAACCACTTGCATGGTCCGATCCCAAGTTCGATTTCCAATCAAGAGAACTTGACAGCCCTTATTCTTGCGTCCAATAGTAAATTAACAGGTGAGATTTCTTCTTCTATTTGCAAGCTGAGATGCCTTCTAGTCCTGGACTTGTCCAACAATAGCTTGAGTGGTTCTACGCCACTATGTTTGGGGAACTTCAGCAACATGCTCTCAGTATTGCATCTTGGCATGAACAAACTTCAAGGCAGTATCCCTTCAATATTTTCAAAGGATAATAGCTTGGAATATCTCAACCTCAATGGAAATGAATTAGAAGGGAAAATACCACTGTCTATCATCAACTGCACAATGTTGGAAGTTATTGATCTTGGCAACAATAAGATTGAGGATACATTTCCCTACTTTCTAGAAACGCTTCCAGAGCTGCAAGTTCTTGTCCTAAAATCCAATAAACTCCAAGGTTTTGTGAAGGGTCCGATTGCATATAATTCCTTCTCTATATTACGGATTCTTGACATCTCTGACAACAATTTTAGTGGGCCATTGCCAACTGGGTATTTCAATAGTCTTGATGCAATGATGGCCTCGGATCAAAACATGGTTTACATGGGGACAACAAATTACACTGGCTATGACTATTCCATAGAAATGACATGGAAAGGTGTTGAAATTGAGTTTACGAAGATCCGAAGTACTATCAAAGTACTTGATTTGTCAAATAACAATTTCACCGGAGAGATTCCAAAAGCGATCGGAAAGCTTAAAGCACTCCATCAGCTCAACCTTTCTTATAATTTCCTTACAGGTCATATCCAATCATCATTAGAAAATTTGAACAATTTGGAATCATTAGATCTATCTTCAAATCTGCTTACAGGAAGGATTCCAACGCAGCTGGGGGGTCTAACATTTCTTGCAATCCTAAACCTTTCACATAACCGACTCGAGGGCCGCATACCAAGTGGAAAGCAGTTCAACACCTTTAATGCAAGCTCATTTGAAGGAAACTGGGGTTTATGTGGATTTCAAGTACTAAAACAATGTTACGGTGATGAGGCACCATCATTGCCGCCATCAAGCTTTGATGAAGGAGATGATTCAACATTGTTTGGAGATGGATTTGGATGGAAAGCTGTGACAATAGGGTATGGATGTGGGTTTGTGTTTGGAGTTGCAACAGGATACGTTGTGTTTAGAACAAAAAAACCTTCATGGTTTTTTAGGATGGTTGAAGATATATGGAATCTCAAGAGAAAGAAAACAAAGAAGAAAGTTGGCAGACGTGGTGCTCGAAGAAACTAAATAATGCAATTGATATTTTCAAGTAAGTTTTGCAAGCATTTGAGTTTTCAAATTTTATATTCACAGTTTTTGTTAGGCTATCTTTTCTCTACAATTTATTTGATCAGTGTTACCTTTCTAATTTTGCAGTACAAACAAGATATCATGTTGATTTGACACGGAAACAACACTAGGGTGGCAGATTCATAGTATTGGATTCCCTTTACTTTACTTTATTATTATTTTTTCATCAAGGTTAATTGGTGTTACTTCTATGAAAAAGATTCCATGTATGCAAGCAATAGTTTGTGTAAACTATAAAATCATTATGTTTTAGGTTCTTTTTTTATGTGTTCATTTCCTTATTCTTGATCACTTAAATCAATCTCCCTTTCTTGGAGTATTTTAAATTTTATAAATAGATTTATAAGAATTAAAACAATTCTGTTCTCACAACAGAAGCAATATTTGCAAGCAAAATAGAGTAATTCTATAACTTGTAAGTCATAAATGACTATTAAAAAGTGTAAGAAACCCATATCAACATGGACAAACAATGTTCCACAACTCTGACACAGACAAAATCATCAACAAAATCAGTCAACATCGGTGATTGGCAAGTTTATATCTAAAGCAAAAGAAAAGCAAGATAGATATTAATACCACGTTAAGAGCTCTATGCTACAGCAAATCTGCAATTCTGAGTTGCCTAAAAACAACATATTCTACTTAGAGCATTTCAGAATAGGAAAAACATTAAAATAATTTAAAATACAATTTGTCTTGGCCTGATATTAAGAAAAAACAAATGAATATTTCAAGGGTCCTGATTATCCGACTGAAGATTCAAAATTTGAGATACTATGAGATACCAGATGACCCGACCCATAAGCTGACCCGGATAAGGATGACGTCATCATGATGTAATCATGACGTCATCATGCATAGTCAACATGTCATGTCAGCGACCAGTCAGCTGACACGTCAGCATAGTGGGACCCACCAGCCACAAGCTGAGCCGAGCCGAGCCAAGAGGAGCCGAGCCGAGCCGCGAGCCGAGGGTAGGATCCAGTGTAGCTGATCCTACGTGCAACCGGATTTGAGATTGAATCTGAGCCGCTCATCAGGCCAGAATTGTTTTGATCAAATCTTAGCCGTCTGAAATGCGATTTGGACGATTGCAGACTTGTTTCCAGCTAATTTGATCATTCTGGATGCAATGGTATGGTTCGATCGTTGAGATTGTGACCAGAAATGGTGGTGGTGAATTAACAAAAGGAGATTGCCCGATCAAGAGGCATCTGAAGGTCATCATGGTGGTCGATGGTGATGATGAAGAAGAAGGTGCACATGTTTACCCAATTACATGTGTTGAACTGCTAAATGGAGAGATTTTTTATTTGCCGAATGAAGGCAAAATTAGGACACTCTGGACACCCGATCATGTGGATGATTTAAGGTGAAGAGTGGAAATTGACGAAGACCAATCTTGACGAATCTAAGCACTGGTAGTCTCGCCAGATGTTGAGAAATCAGGTATTAAACCAGTATATTCCAGATCACTTGTAAATGAAAGCCGCAACAAAGCTAGCAAATGGTTGTATATACGGAAAGACAGTACGATGGATAAATATGGCGTAAGAAGTTCTGTCTAGGAGATTGGGTTTTAAGCGGGACCAGTGTGACCCCTCCAATCTTTCCTGGGAACTTGCTTAGTTGAAGGAATATCCATACGGTACTATTTTCATATATATAGCAGTCTGTAATGAAACGGTTGAAGACTAGCAGGATGACGGCACAAGGGAACAGTTGGGTTCCATATGTTCAAGGATCTGATGGAGTGGTGATTTCTCCAAAGAAGTTAGATTCGGTGACTGTAATTTCTCGAGGGTAGAATTGATGAAGACCCTGATAATGGAAGAGAAATACAACAAGGAGATAAAGATTGGCACCCTATTTTGACTTGAACAGGTGTTGTGACAGGATGAGCTGCTGTCAAACATAAGCAAGAAATAGGGAGAAATCTGGAGAACAGAAATTGCACGAGGGCACACGGAGATTGTGCAGGAGTACTCGTGATCCAACGAGGTACTGAAATGAGACAACAGGTGCAAGGAGAAGAAGAGTTCCCAAATGAAGCTCAAAGCAGAGATTGTGTAGAAGTTGTGTACAACATGAAGTCTCTTGTGCTCTTGATGAAGACAATAAGCGAAGACCTTTCCAATACATACAAGAATGGAAAGAGAGTTATTGCAGAGGCACCTAATTGAGGGGGTGCAACCGCCTATGATGAAAGGCGAAGACACCGAAGAGAGTTGGTGTAGGTGGAGCTGTCAAGCAGAAAGGCACAGAAGCTCCAAACATAGAAATCGAGGTAGAGGATTGCGAGGAGTATACCGCAACTTTCTCTTTTTATATAATCAGTGGCAGTGATCTCTCCCATAGTCCACATGGTGGTAAAGACTTTTGGAGCCACTTTGAAGCATCTCAGATGAAGGAGGATGCGACCGCCTATGAAAGGCGAAGACACCTTAGACAGAAGGTGTGAGGGCCACGATAGGAGCCCCAGTTCAGACCGCCGTATGACGACGAGCGGAGACACCTCATACAGAAGGTGTGTGGGCCACAATATGAGCCCAAGTTCAGACCGCCCTATGACAACGGGCGAAGACACCTTAGAGAAGGTGTGAGGGCCATGAAAGGAGCCTAGTTCAGAACGCCTCAAAGCCAATGTGATGGCTAGATATGAGTGGAAAGGTGTATAGCCAATGAAGTGGTTATGATGAGTATGGATACAAATGCAGGATTGACTTTTATGCCCCTAGGCTAAAGATCAATGAGCTAGATAACATTTGCCTTGGACAATAAATGGATGACTTGTGGAGCATTAAGACGCGACTGCTAGGAATGAGCAGAGGACATGCGCAGGTTCCGGGAACAAGTTGACTCTTGTCAAGGTGGTAAGCTCTATAATGGCATTGTAATACTCAGAGTATGAAGACAGATATGGATCAACCTTTAATGGGCTGCCCCCATGGTTAAAGGTGGAGAGCTACCTGGACTCTTAGAACTAAGAGCGAGAGACTCACGGAGATGTAAGGCGTGGTTCCTAGAGTGGAACAGAGGGCAGACGCAACTCCGGGATGAGTAGACTCTTGGAAGAGTGGTGAGCTCGTGATCACATTGAAATACTCTATGACTGTCGCACTTGGAAATAGAAATTTCCGTTTGAAGGGGTGTTGTAAGCCTTGATGTGGCTTGATAAATCATTCCAGAACGAGCATGGATGATAAGCTCGAAGGGGAATGTTTTCCCAGAGACAAGCGTTAACACTCTTCAGATGTGATGTGACAGACCATCTGGTTGTAGTGATCCTTTTGTGTGAGAAAAGGTGTGCTTTGGTGACTCTGGTGATTGAAAGGTTTGGCGAGTACCTGTAAACTTGGCCAAGGATGTTCTCAGAATGGTAAGCTTGGAAGAGCTGCAAGATGCAAGCATGTGCTGAAGAAGCAAGAGGACAATTACCCACATAAATGGCAAAGGGGGTGATTGTTGGAATATTGCCAATTATGTAGCTGCCATTGTCAAAGAAGATGGCTGCCATGTGAGAGTCAAAGAGGGCTGCTAGTGCAGCATTTGCAGCCCCTTGACATTGTCAAAGAAGGAGGCTACAATGGTGGGTTGTTGGTGGCAGCCAACAACCATTGTCTAATATCAAAGTTTGGTAAGTTTGGCAGCCACCATTGTTGACAAAGGAGCAAGAGAAGCTGTCATTGAAGCCTATAAATAGACACCAAGAGTGCAGCACAAAATGAGAGAGAGAGAGTCTTGTAGTAGAGCTACAAAAGAGAGAAAAAGAGAGAAAGAAAGAGAAGGGCTGCCACCAGCAGCCCTGCTGTCATATGCAGATGCTGCCCTATGTAGCAATGAGAGATGAGAGTTGAGTGGATGTGATCCTCCTCCGTGTGTTGTATTCTTTCTCTATCTATAATAATATCGATCTCTCCCGTGGATGTAGGTGATTTGCCGAACCACGTTAAATATTGTGTTAGTGTGCTTAGCCTCCTTTGAGCAATGATCATGAACACCACCGTTCCGCAAGAGGGGGCAGAAATCCCCAACAATTGGTATCAGAGCCACCACTAGTGGTTTCTCCCACCAACAGAATAGACATAGCATTACCACCTCTCCGGTCATAACTTGAAGAATGATCAAAGCTTCCCCTTTCATACCATCAATTGGCATGTTGTTGCTGTCAGCGTTACTAGCAGAGGCACCAAACATCTCACAATGAAATGCATACAAGGAATCAGAGAGAGAGAGAGAAGTTGGGTTTGTTGCCATTAATGTGCAACAACCATTAATGAACGGCACCGTCCATTAATGAATGCAATAGCTCATGTGCAAACTACAAAATATCAAAGTTTGCAGCCACTATTATTAAAAATAAGCTGGAGCTGGTGGCACCATTCTTTCCTATAAATAGACACCAAGAGAGCATAGCAAAGTGAGAGAGAGTGCAGTAGAAGAACAAGAGAGAAGCGAAGAGAAAGTGGAGTGGCTGTCATGTGCAGCAGTGTGTGAGAGCAATGGGAGTTGAGTTTGAGTGAAGTGATCCTCCTTCTCCATGTGTGTTGTAACCCTTTCTCTATCTATCTCTAATAATATTGATTTCTCACGTGGATGTAGGTAATTTGCTGAACCACGTTAAAAATTGTCTACCAGCGTGCTAAGCCTCCAATGAGCAATAATCATGAACACCACCAGTCCATGCCGGGGAGAAGAAATCCTCAACAATTGGTATCAGAGCACATGGTTTAATGTGGTGTTTGATCTTTGCTCAAAAATCAAAGTTGTCAAAATGGTGTTCTGACCATACCACTGTGAAGAGGAGGAAGAGAAGAGCACAATGGTGAAAACAACGCAAAATTCTGACGTGGGACATGGCCGTACTCGCCAACACGCACCAGCGAGGTGCCTGCCCACGCGCGCAGATGCTCCCCACGCATCTTCTTCGCCCGAATGGGCTGACCTAACCCCGAATACCAGATGACCCGACCCATGTGACTGACCCAGATTAGGGTGACGTTAGCATGACATAACTGTGTCGTCAGCATGCACAGTTGGCATGCCATGCCAGCGACCAATCAGTTGACACGTCATCACAGTGGGGCCCACCAGCCATGCCATCAACCGTGAGCCAAGCTGAGTTGAGCCAAGCCGAGAGGAGCCGAGATAAGTTTGAGCCGAGCTGCAAGCCAAGGGATAAGATCCAGTGTAGCTGATCCCAACCGGATTTGAGATTGAATCTAGGCCGTTCATTAGGCCAGAATTGTTTTGATCAAATCTTAGTCATTTGAAATGCAATTTGGATGATTTCAAACTTGTTTCCAGCTAATTTAATCATAATGCAATGGTACGATCTGATTGTTGAGATTGAGACCGAAGGTGTTGGTGAATTATTAAGAGAGATTTCCCGATCAGGAGGCATTTGAAGGTCATCATGGTGGTTGATGGAGATGAAGAAGAAGAATTCGCATATGTTTACCCAATTACATGTGTTGAACTACTAAGTGGGGAGATTTTAATTGCCTTGAAGTAAGGCAAAATTGGGATACTTTGGACACCCGATCATGTGAACGATTTGAGGTGGAGAGTGGAAATTGATGAAGACCAATCTTGACGAATCTAGGCACTGGTAGTCTCGCCAGATGTTGAGAAATCAGATATAAAACCAAGATTTCCAGATTACTTGTAAAGGAAAGCCACAACAAAACTAGCAAATGGTTGTATATACGGAAAGACGATGGGCGGAGACACCTCAGATAGAAGGTGTGTGGGCCACAATATAAGCCCAAGTACAAACCGTCCATGATGACAGGCAAAGACACCTCAGACAGAAGGTGTGAGGGCCACAATATGAGCCCAAGTTAAGACCGTCGTATGACGACGAGCAGAGACATCTCAGAGAGAAGGTGTGAAGGCCACGATCTGAGCCCAAGTTCAGACTGTCCCATGACAACAGGCGAAGACACCTTAAAGAAGGTGTGAGGGCCATGATATGAGCCCCAGTTCAGAACGCCCAGAGCTAATTTGATGGCTAGATATGAGTGGACAGATATATGGATAGCCAATGAAGTGGCTATGATGAGTATGAAGACAAGATTGACTTTCATGGATATTCCCCCCATGCTAAAGATCAATGAGCTAGAAGACATTTGTCTTGGACAATAAGTGGATGACTTGTGGAGCATTAAGACGCGATTGCTAGGAATGAGCAGAGGGCATGCGCAGGTTCCTGGAACAAGTTGACTCTTGTCAAGGTGATGAGCTCGATAATGGCATTGTAATACTCAGAGTATGAAGATAGATATGGATCAACCTTTAATGGGTTGCTCCCATGGTTAAAGGTGGAGAGCTGCCTGGACTCTTAGGACTAAGAGGGAGAGACTCGCGGAGAATTAAGGCGTGGTTCCTAGGGTGGAACAGAGGGCAAACGCAACTCCGAGATGAGTAGACTCTTGGAAGAGTGGTGAGCTCATAATCTCATTGAAATACTCAATGACTGTTGCACTTGGAAATATTCATTTGAGGGGGTGTTGTAAGCCTTGATAAATCATTCCGGACCGAGCATGGTTGATATGCTCGAAGAGGAATGTTGTGTGTCTCAGAGACAAGCGTTAACACTCTTCAGATGAGATGTGACAGACCATCTGGTTAAAGTGATCCTTTTGTGTGACAAAAGGTGTGCTTTGATGACTTTAGTGATTGAAAGGTATGGCAAGTACCTGTAAACTTGACCGAAGATGCTCTCGGAATGGTAAGCTTGGAAGAGCTGCAAGATGCAAGCATATGTTGAAGAAGCAAGAAGATAATTGCCCCACATGAATGGAAAAGGAGGTGATTATTGGGTTTGTTGTCATTAATGTGCAGCAACCATTAATGAACGGCATTGTCCAGTAATGAATGCAGTAGCTCATGTGCAAACTACAAAATGTCAAAGTTTGCAGCCATTATTGTTGAAGATAAACTGGAGCTGGTGGCACTATTCTTGTCTATAAATAGACACCAAGAGAGCATAGCAAAGTGAGAGAAAGTGCAGTAGAAGAACAAGAGAGAAGCGGAGAGAAAGTGGAGTGGCTGGGTTTGATCCTGCTAGGCTCCTTTTAATAAAGGATATTCCTACCTATCTTCAATTTTCTCATACTAGAACTGATAGTAATTAGTGGCTGTTATTGCCAATGCTGAAGTGCTTGCATGGAATCTAATCTGATGCACTTATCTAATCACAAATCTTGTAAACTTATCCTGGATAAATAGGGAAAAAAGAGAGTTTGATTTGTAACAATCTCAAAGTTATATTGTTTCAATAAACTTGATTTTATCAAAATAGAATACTCCATATTATATTAAAGATAAAGGATAATATAGAGTATTAAAAAGACTTATAATATTTTGATGTAAGATTATACATGAATAGAATTTCAATTTGTATATATTGAGTTGGGTCTTTAGTAATTAATAAATAAAGATTCACTGATTTTTTTTTAAAAAAAATTAGGTCTGATATCTTATTAAATTTATATGCTCTTAGACTTAGAGCGAAGCCGGGCTTAAAAAAATTGGATCTAGCATCCTGCTATATTTTCTTGAGTTTGACTTCTTTTGAGTTTTTGTGTGTGTTATCTATGATTGAACTGTCAATACCAAACTTTAGATTTTCTATATTTTGATGGAGGTTACATGACATTACGTAATATTTAATATGGCTAGCATAGGGATCTTTCATTAATCTGATTTTTTTCACTTTCATCCATTATGTATTGTACTTAGTTCATCATCATTAGAGAGCAATGGACTCCAAGCATTTAATTATCATTTATAAATTTTATAATATATATATACACACACAATTAATATTATTTTAAAAACATGACATGGCATATGATCCACTTAAAAAATATTTCTTACAATGTAGAGAAATCTAATGAAAGATAAAGTAAATTGTAAGGAAAACCAAACGTCAAAGATGCAATGATACCAAGAAAAACCAGGTATAGATCAGGGGTAGAAGTCTCCAAGAACAGTTGCCATCAGACGAGACACAAAGGAAAGGAAGTTATAATTAGAGCACAAATTGCACGTACGTAGACTTGTTGGAAAAATGTCAATTTTGGAAATTAATATTGCCGTGTTTCCACATTCTTGCATAGTGACAAAGGGACCTACTTGTATGGAAATATTTGCGATTGATCAATAATTCAACCTGCAGTTCCATATTCAGAACCACTTACTGGCTGCGAAGACTTGGAGGTCAAGGAGGAAAAGGACAGACCAAAATGAAGATTGGTTTTCCCTTGTTGATGCTGAGATAGAAAGATCTTTTAGGCCTCCACTAGCTTGGAAATTAATTTTGCCGTGTTTCCAACACTCTTGTATAGTCAACAAAGGGATCTAATTGTATGGAAATATTTGCCATTGAATAATTCAACCTGCAGTTCCATATTGAATAATTGTATGGTTGCGAAGACTTGGAGGTCAAGGAGGAAAAGGACAGCGCAGACGAAGATTGGTTTTCCCTTGTTGATGCTGGAAAAGAAAAATCTTTCCAATCCCACACTAACTTGGTAATCTTGAGGGCAAGAACCTTGAAACTCCAATCTTTGTCAGTTTTAGTAGGCTGCTCTGTTTTCCTGTAATGGTTCAGTAATGTTATTCCTAAACTTTCACTGAATATTTTCTTTAATTTCCGGTAGGCTGCTCTGAAATTCCTTCAAGTCTAACTTGTAAAATAATAGATATACTATATTTTTGTCACCATTAATATTTTATAATGGATATTTATTTCTTATTAATATTATGCAATAAACATTTGTTTCTCATTTAATATTGTGTAAGAAATATTTATTTTTTATTATTGTTATAAAAAAGAAATGACTCTTCAGACCCTCTACTTCAGCAAAATAACAAAGTTCAAGGGCTATAAATACTTCTTGAACCATCAAGATAAATGGTTTACAATTTTCATCCTTTATTGCATATGTCGCACGTCAGAAAATCCGCGCGGCATCGGCTGGCGATTTTTTCTTTTGTTATGCGTTTTGCTTGATTTGATTGGTTCGTTGGAGTCGCCACCTAGTATTTAATTGAGGGTTACTAGGAAACCCGAATGTAATGGTCTTGTCAGAGATTCGCGGGTAAGGGACTGGTTGTGGTTAGGGAAGGTATTAGCACCCCTAACGCACCCTACCTGAGGTAAGCTGCTTCGTGACTTTGATGTGTTAAGAAGTTTTAATAATTGTCTTTTCATCGGATATTAGAAATACAACTTACATGTAAGTTAATAAATCTTGACCGTGATCCAATCAAAATATTATATTCTTCTTTAATCTCTTCTTTAATCTTTACAATTTTATCTTAAATAAAAATAAAACATCCATAAAACAAATACAAACAACACATACACTTTCACTATATCTTTTCTTTTCTTTTCTTTTTTCTTTTCCCTTTTTCTTTTCTTTTCTTTTTTCTTTTACATCCACATTACAAAATTATAAAAAATTAAACACTCAACAAAAATTACATTACATAATCCAAAATTTACAAAACAGTCCCTAAACTCCAGAAATTGCAAAGGAACCACTTCTGGAATCGCAGCAACAGTGCTGGAACAGTGGCGGCGCGTGTTCCAACGCGCCACCGTCACTGGCGGCGCGTCACTTCACGCGCCGCCGCTGATGCCGGAAACGGGCGGATCTGCCCTGCTTTCTCCTTCTCTGCCCTTCCCTGCCGGAAGTGAGGGGACACCACTACCTGCAAAACACACAAAAAACGCAAGCAACGGTCTGTTTTGCTTCACTGCAGATCCGGTTCCTTCGGGTCTGTCACGGGTGGATCTGCTTCACTGCAGATCGGTATCCGCCGTTCATCCTCCTCTCCGTTCCATGTGTTGCGCGGCAAGGGAGAACAGATGAGGGAGTGGCGCCGCTGCTGGAAGCCGGTTTGCGGGTCGATTTGTTATAGGATCACCTTCTTCTCCTCTGGTTCGGGTGGCGTTGCTGGCTGATGGTGGATCTGCGGCTGGGCAAGGAGATCAAAGGGGAAGCTGTCTGGTGGTCCTCGGTGATGCTGGGTTCGCCGGTCTGTGGGTGGCTGCCGTTTGCGATTCCACCGGCGTTCGACGGGCTGGCCGCTGGTTCAGGAGGAAAGAGCTGAGGGAGGCCGCGGCTGAGGAAGAGAGTCGGGGTTGTCTTGTGGGTCTTGCTGCTGGAGCTGGGTCGGCCGAGAGAGGGAAGAACGGTGGTTGGCCGAGAGGGGAGAAGGAGCGTGTGGTTGTTCTGGGAAGGAGGAGGACCGGCTGAGAGGGAGAAGGAAAATCAAAGGGGCAGCTGTGGAGAAAAAGGAGGAGGGGCTGCAGTGTCGGCAGTGAAAGGAGCCAAGCTCTTGGCTGGCCAGAAGAAGAGAAAATTTTCCAACGGGGAGGGGGGCGGCGGCTCTGGAGAAAAAGATGGGTTTAGGGTTGGGTATTTTTTGTATTTTTTCTGATGTTGTCAAAATTGCCCTCCTCTCAAAAAAATCAGTGTAGCTTGGTATTTATAGGAAAAGTTTTGCTAGGTGTTCAAACTAGTCCCTCAACTTTTCCTTTCCTTCTCTTTTTCTTTTTTTTTGTAAATTTTGATTTTTCTTATTTTTTTGTATTTTTGAAAGCGAGCAAATATCAACATCGACTCAATGCGGAAAATCAATGATTTTAAAAATGACGCGTGAAAAGTTGAACGCGTTCCAAATGTCTTTGAAAATTTAAATTCTTTTGAGACGATGCTAAAAATGCTAAAAACGATACAAATGTATAAAAAATGTATTTTTTGGATTTTTCAATGTTTTTTCGCTATTTTTGGATTTTTCTGAACATTTATCAAAACATGGGTCAAAAATTGGGTAGCAACAGCATACATATTTTTTAATTATTTGTTTATATAATCTCATAGTTAAATTATTTTTTTATTTAAAATAGAAAAAGAAAAAAGAAAAAAGAAAAAATCAAAGCATATAAATTGAAAATTGAAAGATTGATAAGAAAGAAAAGAATTAAAAAAAAATATTACTGAAATAAGCTTGATTAAAATTGGTCAAATAACTATTTAATTACTTTTAATACTAAAAGGATTAGTTAATTAAAGAAAAAATAGCAACCCCTAAAACACTATTTAATCCTTTTAGAAAATCAATATTGTCGTGTTTTTATTATTAAAGCATGCTTGTATGGTGGAAATTGCTTTTTAAAGTGTTTTTTTATTTAAAAATATATTAAAATGATATTTTTGTGTTTTTTTATTATTTTTAAGATTTATTTTTGACAAAAAAATCAACATTCTTGTATTGCTAACATATTTTTACATTTTTTTAATACATTGATGTCAATAACACAGTTAATGCTAGACGAGCTACAGAGAAAGTTCTAATTAGCACATAGACTTGATCTCAACAAAAATGTTAATTTTGGAAATTAATTAATATTGCCGTGTTTCCAACACTCAGTGCTCCTGTTTAGTCACCAATCCTTGCGAGGAAATATTCGCAATTGAATAATTCAACCCTCAGTTCCATATATATTCAGCACCACAAGAAGATCAGACAATATCTATATATCCAAGTTCCGAAGACTTTTCTGGACCATTGCCTATTGCTTTCTGACCTTGATATAAAATTGACACTTCACCACTTCTACCTTGAACAGGAGAGTCCCAATTTTACTGCAAGATCGGTTAGTACACTACAACAGCTAAGCACTGCACTCCTTCAGATTTTTCTTCTTACTAACACAAAAAACAAAACGAAGGTGGATGTTGTATGTAACCGCAGATTTATCCAGCAAAAATCTGTACCAAGGGTTGCATTGTTGTCTTTTGTTGGCATGGAACTTTTGTCGGCACACAAAAAGTATGATCCATAAGACGAGCTGCAAAGGAAGAGCACAAACTGTATCTATTAGCACATATTCATTGCTATTTTCTAAGCTATGAAATGCTTCTTCTTCTTCTGGGAAACACATAAACTGCTTAACCCTTCAAGTACACAGTCACCTGTTCTTGTTAATAATAGCAATAATAATCTATCAGTGCATGCGAAGGGGGGGTCCAATTAGTATTAAGTTTATAAGCCAGCAAGGAATAATAGCGGGGTAGATGTCCCCGACAACAGCTGCTATCAGACGAGCTGCAAAGGAAGTTCTAATTAGAGCATGAACTGTATCTGTTAGCACAAAGACTTGCTGCAAAACTGTCAATTTTGGAAATTAGTATTGCCGTGTTTCCAACGCTCACTCTTGTGTGGAAATATTTGCAAGTGAACCTTCAGTTCCGAAGACTTGGAGGTCAAGGACAGACCAAATGAAGATTGGTTCTCCCTTCAAACTCCATTAATTCTCTATTGTTTGTCAGTTTTCTAGTAACTGTTCAATAAAGCTATTGCCAGAACGTGTTGACTGTTGACTGGGTTGGATTGAAGTGGACATAAGAAGGTGAGGATGACTCTTTAACTCTGCAGCGTGCCCACTTGCTTAAGCTGTGAGTGTAAATTATTAAGAAGTTTTCTTCCGATTTTGTGGCTTGAATTTCTTGGAAATTATATTTTAGTGGGCAAAGCAATCTTCGCATAAATTTCATTGCTAAATACAACTGGGAAAAACATCTCTGAACATTCAAATTAAGCTGTCACGATTTTTAATATTTTTTTGTATCTTGCTATAAATATTTCATGTAAAATGCGGAATTCATAATTATCTACCTTATTTATTAGCACTTGTGGTAGTGAATTAAGGGACCTCTCCTCGTGTGGAAATGGATTGGACATAAGAAGGTGAAGATGACTTTGTTTATCAATATTTTATTTCAATTATGTATACATAATCCCATAGTTTAAATTATTTTTTATTTAAAATAGAAAAGGGAAAAATCAAAGTATATCAATTTAAGGAATGGAAAGAATCAAACAGCTTTCTTAGCAGGGAGGCAAATAATTGATGGGTTTTTGGTTGCCAATGAAGCAGTTCATTCCTTGAAAAGACACAGAGTGCCGAGCCTTATCTTTAAGGTGGATTTTCACAAAGCTTTTGATAGTGTGCAGTGGGATTATTTAGAGCAGGTTATGAGGCATATGGGTTTTGGTGAAAAATGGATTAATTGGATCAACACTTGCATCTCCACCGCAAAATTATCAGTGCTGATTAATGGATCTCCTTCTAAGGAATTCTTGATGGGCCGTGGGATTCGCCAAGGTGACCCCCTTTCTCCATTCCTTTTTCTAATAGCAGCAGAGGGATTATCTGTTTTGTTTCAAAGAGCAGCTTCAAATGATCTTTTCAAAGGTATCCCTTTTGGAGATAGCTTTTGCCTCAGTCACCTACAATATGCAGACGACACTTTAATCTTCATGCCTGCTAATCTTCATATGGTCAAAACAGTTAAAAGGATCCTGTTGTGGTTCGCTATTTGTTCAGGTTTGCACATTAACTTCCATAAAAGCTCTTTAATTGGCATAAATGTTGGGGAAGATACTTGTGCTAGTATGGCATATTCAGTCTTTTGCAGATTTGATTTCTTGCCTTGCTCTTATCTAGGCATGCCTTTAGGATCCAATCCTAAAAGATTGTCTACATGGAAGCCTATTATTGAGAATTTCAGACGAAAGTTGAGCATGTGGAGAGGTCGTATGCTTAGTATGGCAGGACGTATCTGCCTAATCAAAAGTGTCTTGAGTTCATTGCCAGTATATTATATGTCTTCTTTTCTTATGCCGAAAGGTGTCTGTAATTTACTAACATCTATTCAACGAAGATTCTTGTGGTCTGGAGTGGCAAAGCAAAAGAAAATCTGCAAGGTACAGTGGCGTATTGTTGTGAAAGCTAGAAAAGAAGGAGGCCTCGGGTTGGGTTCTTTAATGTCAAAAAATATATCCATGCTTTTCAAATGGATATGGAGGCTAAACTTACCAGACCATGCCTTATGGAAACAGGTAACAACCCATTTTTACTCCCCAACTTTCGAGAATGGAATCCCAAAATTGCATGGTCATATTTCCCCATTTTGGAAAGACGTTTTGTCAATCTTGGATCCAAACAGTGTCATCGGCTTAGTATTGCGTGAAAACATTAAATTCAAGATTGGAGATGGATCCTCCATCCTTTTCTGGTCTGACGTGTGGATAGGATCAAATGCTTTAC
>Ga0307507_10004823_pt1 | contig 23197 bp, 10 predicted proteins | sample 7_EM_MG_FD_207223 | JGI IMG/M metagenome (GOLD analysis project Ga0307507, IMG submission 207223) | Populus trichocarpa ectomycorrhiza microbial communities from riparian zone in the Pacific Northwest, United States - 7_EM | ecosystem: Host-associated > Plants > Roots > Unclassified | place...
CCTCTTATACTTATTACCCTTTATAAAAGAAGTCCTCCTATAATTATTCTAGGTCTTTAATTAAGGGCTAAGTTACTTCTATTAGTAGTAGTATAGAAGAACTACCTATAATAAGTTAGTATATAAGAGTGGCTGGGTTATATCCTGGATATATCCTAGATATATCTCTGCACACTTTAGGGTAGTTATATATTATTAGCTATTTCTAATATTATATAATTGTACAATTTTAAAATATATCAAAGATAGGGTATAGCTAATATTATATAATTAAGTGTGGCCTTAATGGCGATAATTTTAAAGAATTTTGTATTGAAATCTTATTAAGTGTGCGCGCACGGGGCCAAAGTTCATCTGGTGTAAGATTTTGCGACGTGGCGTATTTTAACACTCCGGAGGTTTCGGCAACACTGGCCGAGCTCCAGACTCTTTGCATCCTTACGCGATAATTCAGTGGCTTTTTATATTTTATTTTGGTCAACATTTCAAAGCACTCAGCACAGAGTGCTCCAAGAATTGAGGATATAAAATAAAACGCGCTCTAGAAATTTCATTTCCAAGCCCTATGTCTCCACTCGTCTCTGCTTAGACGGGCATAAGACAATCCCTCGGCATCTGAAGATTGCGATATCGAGCGTTCAGTCTCTCGTGCCATCTCTGTTCGGCGCACACCATCTTATCTTACGCCATTGTCTTCCGGTATTCCCGGATACTATATACAATGTTAGACGTATTAGAGCGGCTTCAGGAAATTTGGACTCACGGCTTGACGATGTTCTCCAAACATCCCTTAATATCTCTCGGATGAAAACTACAGCGCCGCAGTTTCTGGTCCATCTCCAAACAATACTCCACTGCTCGTTTATACTTCACACCCCACATACGAACTACTACACTAAGAAATTCATGGCGGTCGACTTCCTTATCTTCCATTTTCAAGAGTAGTGGGTTACCATCTCCCAACATGTACAATGGTGCCGCTATCGCCAATTCACCCAATGCTATTGCAAGCAACAAAAAGCTTCGTCCTGCAGCCTCGTAGTCGTAACAGTCATGGCGTGGCTCTGAGCAAAAGATGGCGGCCTTATATTCAAACTCTTCTTGGCGATTATGGGTTTGGTAAGAAGAGACAACTGCAAGGTTATCACAGTACATATAGTGTAACCGACTACCGACACCATGTCAGATATTACCTTATGACGCACCAACGTGCCTTTTTGACATCATATGTCTTACTACTCATTTCTATAACGTTGTCTACTGCGGATGTTGTTAACATCGACGTTATCCTCTTGCTACCCACCTCGTGTATATATAGAGACTTTAGAGCTACATTTAAAATCAAGTCGTTCACTTAATTCTCCCACACTGCAAAGCTTATAGTTATGACCCCGGATTGCACCACCTGCTAACTAATTAAATACTACCTCGTTTAAGAAGTTACTACTTCTACTACCTTTGCAAGTGTCTTGAACTTCTTCACCTATTAAATGAACGGATGATTAGGCTCGATGAATGTACCAGAACGTACTAGAATAAACTAGCAAATTAAATTGTTAAAATAAGGTTTTGCTAAGACGCTAACCTAGACCCTGCCTAAACTGTTAAAATTCTAAAAATGATAACTAATACAAACAAATCTTTATCTAAAATTAACCTTATTCTTAATAAGCTATTTAATTGGCTTTTATGGTTCTTTGTTATTTAAGATACTGCTAAGATTAACAAGGTATGGTAGTACATCGACCCATTAAAGAAGAAAGATGAGCTTCCAAAGCTAGAACCTCCAAAACGACCTATACCTGCAGACGTACTTCCTGTAGCTATATTAATAGCATAGCTAGACTAAACTCGGCTTACTGCATATAACTAAATCTACGCAGAGTATAAGGACGACCTCCGCATATATTAGAAGAAGGAGTAGGCCATAAGCGATATTAGCAACTACATCATTTAATTAATATCGGCATCCTACCTCCCTCTTATTAACGGCCTTGACACAGTATACGAACGGCTTTAAGCACTTAAGAAAGCACTTGCCCCTACTACGTTAGGTTAAAAGCATGATATCCTTAACTAGTATACGGCTCTTAAAGCCTATAATAAAAAGCAGAGTATTAAAAAATGGTTAAACAGCTAGAGGAACGTCTATAAGTAGGTAGAACAATTGGAGCTACCAGACGTCTAGGGACTTAGACCCTATTACGATTTTATTTAAGCTATTAAACCCATCTCTTCTAGTTTTGCAGGAGCGCTAGAAGTAGACCTTATTAAAAAAGAACGGAAGGATAAAGAGGCCCTATCCATTATTAACCTCATCAAGGAATTTAAGGAGTACTATTATATACAGCAAGCATCGTCTACCTCGACTACTAACAACTCTGCATTTGCAACTCTTTAAGGGAACGCAAATTCTAATTCTAATTCCAATTTAGACTCCAACAGTAATTTAAATTTAAATTTAAGATGGCATAAGGAATGCATATGCGGTCTTATACACCGATTTAATAACTGTTACTACATGTCACGAGGCGCGGAACAGTGGCTGCTGAACGTATGTATTCGAGGAGTCTACAAGACGTTACGCGATCGATTGTAAGGATTGAGGGCGTAGGAAGGTGATATACTACGCGTGGCTGACGTAAGCTGTACGCGAAGCGTATACGAGGGCATAGGGTTCCGCTGGGGAGTCTCCTATGGAGGCTCCTGCGGCGGCGTTCCGTGACACTACCCCCCCTCTTATAGAGGCGGAGCTCCGGCGACGCTGTGGTTACTATATACATATAGAAGGAACGCTTAAGGCATAGAGAAGGAAAAGAAATAATGCTAAAGGGGTTGGCGGTATGGGGTTCTGCCAGCTCTAATTATTAAATGGACCAATCAGGATTTTCTATCCCCAGGATGGAAAATCACTATTAGCTTAGTGGAAGGCGGTAAGCTAAACTAACATCTTTACAGTCCGCAGCGATATTACATAATAAGGCTTAGCACCCAAGAATTCTACCAATTAGACAACTTTAACCGGTGGTTAAAGTTCCTGGACATCTTAACGATTTTTTGGTTATATAATGGCAATCTGCAGTAATTTAACGGCAATTTGCCCTTACATGGTAGTATACAACGGTTAAACTCTATAAGGGCTCCTATAGAGGATTAGGCACGAAATCTCTACTTAGGCCTAGTTTCTGTGGGTTCGCGTAGTAAAAGTCGCTAATTAGGTCCTTTGCATTTTTAAAGTCTTCCTATAGTTGCCATTCTGGCTAATCTATGTCAAATCCTGTATAGATAGCTCTGTAGTGGAGCTACCGTCCTCTGCCTTTGTTAAAGTATTTAGAGTTAATAATTCACTTAACAGTCTACTCCTTATAGTTCTCGTCTTTATTCTCGTCTTAGATTAGTACTAGTAGGGGTTTAAGCTATATCTATTCTAGTAAGGGGTTAGGCTAGTAAAGGTGTAGTAGCTATAGGTAAAATATAGGTCATATCCTACGGGTGGCTAGGGTAGGTGGGAGCTCTAGCTTATATACGGCTCCCCTATTAATAACTTGTTTAATCTAATAGGGGCCAAGGTTTTTATAATTAAGTGACTTTATAGGCCTCTGCGTAGAGATATTGTGTGTATTTAGCTATACCTAGTCACCAACACGTATCTCCGGTGGTGGCGTTCTATAATAGTTAGCAAAGTAGGCCTGCTTTACTTAAGCCCAGGCCATTTCTCCCCTGTAGTAGTTAAGTAGATTTTTTATACGGTTTACATACTGGTTGGTAAGTAGCGTCTTAAGGCGTTTTCTATATAGTAGTTTCTTATTAATAGGTTCTAGTAGCTCTATGCCAGATTAGGGGTAATAACCCTTATTCACAAAGAATAGAGTAAGTCCTATAGTGGCTAAGACGTAGTTATTAGCTGTAAACTCGCCTAGTAGGAGGTAATCTACCCAGTTATCCTAGCCGTAGGCAACGACCTATTATAAGTACGCCTTTATACTGGCGTTAGCGTTTTCTAGCTATCCTACAGTCTCATAGTAGAAGGATATAGACATCTTAATAGAGATACTAAGACGTTAACAGATCCGTCTCCATAGGTTAGAGTTAAATTGCGTGCCCTGGTTAGATGTAATGGAGTCGGGTATCCTATATAGTTAGTAGACTTCGCGAAGAAAAGCGTCTGCGATGTTATTAACGGCTATGCCTTTAGTTAGGACATAGTAATATTTCTTTATAAGTCGGCATATTATTATTAGGATGTTCTTATAGGTACAACCATACCGTTTATAGGGTAGTAGGTTAGTAATAAAGTCTATGGCTATATCTGCCCACCGCCGTATAGGGACTGGTAGCGGGTATAGTAGTCCTTAGTACTTAGTACAAAAGGCCTTGGCGCGCTTATAGCCATAGCAAGCGCTTATAAAGCATTCAACTAAGTCTATTATCTTAGGCTAGAAGTAGTATCGGCTAAGGAGTTTATAAGTTCCTCCTCTACCTAGGTAACCGCTTAACTAAAGGTTATAGGCTATCTGGATTAGTTACTATTATAGGTCTTCTAAATTAGGGACGAGTAGATAGCCTCTATAGTAGAATCTATTCTCCTTTACTTCTAAGGTTACTATATTAATTTAGCCTAAGTTTTAGAGGCTAGTAGGTGGCTTACAGACGCTAGCAGTTTTTATAGTAATAAGTTAGTATAACGGAACCTTGTAGCAAGAACTACAGTAGGTCCTATTATTAGGCTAGGTATATAGATATAAACAGGTCAATAACGTAATAACTAGGGGAGTGGTTGTCCAACAGATTAACTCCAATTATATTCTAAGATTTACTACGAAGAGAGAACTATCTAGGTAGGGACTATAGTCCTTTAAATACACAACTATACGCCTAAGAAATCCCTTCGCTCTATAAGGTACGTATACTCTATCTACTCTATTACAGATTATATAGATTACATAGATTATACAGATCACATTATATAACCTTAGCTACTACTCCTTGTTATATAGTTCCACCAGATCCATCCTAGACTATACCTATATTAACCAACTAGCTTCCGCCAACTCCTCTCTAAGTAGTTATAACATTATACTTAAGCTGTCTATAACACTATCTCCCTCCTCTTTATCTTCGTCCTTAAAGATTCCTAACATCTCTAAGTCGTCCACTAGAGGTGTAATGTCCGTTTAATTAATTTGGTTAATATCCTTACTTATTATACCTAAAGCTTCTTCTTCTTCTTCTATAGCTCGTCGGTCTTACACCATTGCTGCAATACTGTCTTTAGGTGAGATAATGCCGTCTCCATATTCTCGTTGTGTAAAAGAGGGGTTAGTTTATATCGCGTTAGTAAGTCCTTTATCTTAACAACCTTTCTCTTGCTTAGAGTGCACTAAAGTAAACATTTAATCATCCTGTGACGTTCGCTCCGTCTCTAATGCTAAGTATACGCGTCTTATAACTCTTAATAGTCTTCAGGTTCCTTAAGTAACTTATTATAGGGCCTTATATTCAATCTACCGCTAAGAAGCTTAACAGTAGGCTAGCCTCTACGCTACTTAAGGTTTAACGTGTCTTAGAAGAGTCCGTATATATCCTTAAAGCTTAGCGTCTGGCTTACGCTTATCTTTAATGCCTTAAACATATTTATAAGAAGGTTTGTTCTAAAGAGTAGAAACTTATTTAACAAGGTCTATCTAAGCTAGGTAATAAAAGAACGGACTTTCCTCCTATAAGGAAAACAACTCTAAGTAGCTCAGCAATTACTCCTCTTAGGTTCCCCTTAGGTGACTTATTCTTTGGCGATTTTTCTTTATTAATACTACCTAACCTACTTTCTTTTAATACTCCTATACCTTTCCTATAGCGTTCTCTAGATTGCTTAGTGGTTTCTAGGTAGTCTTACTATAGCCTATCTACTTTACTTTATACTATATTTCGTTATTTATGTCCTTATAACTAATAATCTTTAAAACTTGCCATTTGTCTTCTTCTTACCCTCTATATATGTCTGCCTTGTAGACTAGTGGTTTAATATCTCCATATGCTAGCTCTAGCATTGCAACGTGTTATATAGGGTAAATTTTTATTTTGGCTAGTAGGTTTAACTTAAACGTAACTAATAAAATTCTTTATATGATTTTAAAAGGTCCTAGTCTAATATAGTCTAACTTCTTACTTAGTCGTCAACTCTTAAAATTTTTATATAGTAGCCATACTTTATCTCCCTCCTTAAGATCTGGTCCCTTAGATCTCTTAGCATTATAGTACCTTTTTATTTGTTCTTATACTAGTTTAGCTGTTTCTTTAAGGTTTGTATAAAGATTTATTAAAGTCTCCATTCTTTCCTTAGCTGTGCTACTCGTCTTCTTTGCTTAATATAGCGATAATGATAATCTTAGCTTATATCCGTAATTTGCCTTAAATAGTAACGTTCCCATTCCTTCTTATGGTGTTGCGTTATATATAAACTGCGTAACTAGTAATAACAATACCTAATTATTCTGTGCATAATTAATATAGTGCCTTAGATACTGTTCTAGTATCTAGTTTAACCTTTCTGTTTGTCCGTCTGTCTGCGGATAATACGCTATTGAGGTTGCTGCGCGAACTCCTTATTCTGCTAAAAATACCTCCTAGAATGCTGCTATAAATCTCAGATCTCTATCTAATACGATCTTGCTTAGTGCTCTATATCTTGCAAACACTTTCTTAATATAGATTCTAGTGATATCTTCTACTAATATCTCTTCTATATATGCTATAAAGTATCCCTACTTTATAAGCTTGTCCACTATTACTAAGATTACGTTGTAATCTTGTTCTGTAATAGGATCTTTTAACTTTGGTAACTTAATAATAAAGTCCTATAATATAACTTCCTATGGTCTTTCTGGTATTTTAACAGGTTGTAGCCCTCTATACAGCTTATGCCTCGTTGGTTTGTTTCTTTAGCAATCTAGATATTCTTTTATAACTTATCTCGCTAGTCCCCAGATTCCTTAAACGATATATTCCTTTTAAAGTTTTAATACTAAGCCTATAGCTCCGTTGTGTTTTTAAGTTAGTCCCCTATAGAATAACTTAATAACCTTTTTTGTAATAGACCTTGGAATATAGGTTGCTTCTCTATTCTTATATTGTTCCGTGTCTGGATTCTTTGCCTATGCTTTTTAGATTTTCTGCGTCTAATTACTCTCTAGTAATTTATAGACCTGCCCTTCTCTAGTTGCTGCAATCTTTGGATAATTATACCTAATTAATCCGTCTTAATCCTTTTGTAATAAAGCTCCTGATAGCTTTTTATTATTTTATAGTTTAGCCTTTCTACTTAGAGCATCTGCTCGTGCATTATTTATACCCTTAGTGTGCTAAATCTTGAAATGGTATTCTATAAGCATTTCCGCCCATCTAACCTGTCTTTGGTTGAGTTTCTTTATTATTAGAAATCCTATAAGGTTCTTATAGTCCGTTTTAACCATAAATGGTTTCTCTATACCTTATAAGAATGCTCTTTATTTCTTTAATACTATAACTATACCTAATAACTCCTTGTTATAAATGTTATAGTTTAGTTCTAGTGGTGTTATCTTCTAACTATAATACGCTACTGGATGCTATGCGTCCTAATGCTTCTATAGCAAATATGCTCCTAGTGCGAAGTCTAATGTATTTATCTTAACAACCGTCTCTAACTTTGGTTAATAGATCTTAAGGATTAGTTTTTAGGTAAACAACTCTTTAAGTTCTTAGAACAGCTTCTTCTACTTACTACTCTAAACCTATGGTTCCTCCTTTTTCGTTAACCTTATAAATGGCTCGATGCTCTTTAACTACTATGCTATAAACCTCCTATAGTAATTGCAAACCCCTAGGAACGATCTTAACTGCGTAATGTTCTCTAGTTCTTACCAACTTACTATAGCTTTAACTTTCTTTGGGTCCATGCTGATTCTTCCTAGCTCTATAATAAATCCTATAAAATTAGTCTTTCTTATAAAGAACTTATATTTCTTAACTGCTACTAGTATTTATTCTTTTTGTAGTCTCTCTAAGACCCACTTAATATGTCCCTTATATTCCTTCTCACTCTCTAAGTAGATAATAATGTTGTTAAGGTATGCTATAATAAACTTATTAAGGTGTTCTCCTAATACGCTATTAATTTGTTTTTAGAATATTGCTAGTACGTTTATAAGCCTAAACTATATAACTAATAGCTTATATAGTCCTTCCTTTAACCTAAAGGCTACCTTCTATTTGTCGCCTTCCTTGATCTTGATCTAATGGTACACCCATCTTAGATCTATCTTTATAAAGATCTTCGCGTTGCCTATCCTATCTTAGATTTTGCTAATTAAGGGTAAAGGATACTTATCCTTTCTGGTAATGCTGTTTAACTGTCTATAGTCTATACACATCCTGAGTTTTCCGTTTTTCTTTAGGATAAATAATACTGGATATTCTACTAATAACTGTAATAGTCTAATATATCCCTTTTATAAGTTCTCCTGGACAAACTCCTTAAGCGCCACTAACTCTGTTTTAGTAAGCTTATAGATTAAAAAGAACCTTAGACTTATTCTTTCTTCTAACTCTATCTTATAGTCCTATGCTATATACTCTAACAGCTTTTTACTTTCTAGTAACTATAACTTTTTACCATACTTGTGGTATCTCTTTGGTACATAACTTAAGCCTTGCTTAGTCTCTTTATATATTGCTCTAACTTGGTACTATACTAACTTGGCTTGCTATTGCGTTTTATATTATTAAGTATCTCTGATATTAACCTAACCTATAACCCAATTAATCTTTAAATTATATTCCTATAACTAAGGCATTCTTAGTATCGCCTTGTCCTTTCCTAATGGTAGGATATTAAAAGACATTCTAACTAGTCTCCCTTTAATAGTTAACTAAATAGGTCCTATTTTAAGATTAATAATGCCTCCTCTATAGGCTATCTAATCTCCTAAAATTGTTATAAGTGGATATAAGTATTCCTTTTATCTATATAGTAATCCTATCCTCTCTACTATTACTAGTAATATATAGTTTCTTATTACTCTACTGTCTATTAACGCTTTGAACTGCTAATCTTGCCACTTAACTTATAAGTTTAGGTATTGTCCTTAAATTCCTTTAAGGGTCTAAGGCTTTACTACTAGTTCCCTCTAGTTCTATAGGCCTCCCCTTTTCCTAACTATTAACTGCTAGATTCTATTTGTACTTGGTCCACTTTTAACTAATACTTAGTTTACTTCTTTTCCTCTATATGCTATAGATAAGTGTTCTCTAGGCAATCCCACTACTGTTATTCTTCTAGGCATTCTTCCATAAGGAATCTTCTGGGTTAAAGTATTAGGTCTCCTTAACTCTATACTTCTACTAGGTGCTATCTATATATATACTTAGCATCTCTAAACCGCTTTTCCTTTAGTGCCCAATATATCCTTACTAGGTACTTCCGGTTTTTGTCCTTTGGTGCTCTATGTATATTATATACGTTATCTATATAAGCTATCCACAATAACGTATAATATGCTAGGTAACTTAGGTTAACTCTTAGCTTGTCTTTATCCTTAAGTTTAAACTGATACTGGGTTAACCTAACCACTAGTATTTCTACTGCAGGTATTAAGATTTATTATTCGCTTCTCCAGTCCCTAAATCCCTCTTCTAGGTTCCTTAATATTATAATTAATGCTCCTTTAATATAACTTATACGTTTTTCCGTAATGGGTTAGTCTTAGACAACTTTTTCGTCTATTTATATATAAAAGTCTTCCTATTTGTTGTTATATTATTGCCTATACCACTTTCCGTATAACTAGTTTAGTATATATGGTCTATCTATAAGAAAGTACCTTATTATTACTGCATTATAATATCCTTTAGTATGTCTTTCTTTAAACCTAACTAGAATATCTAGACCTTCTTCTTATTCTAGTTTATCTAACCATTTTACTCTAGATGTCCCTGCACTAGGCCTATTAGTGACTCTTTATATAGGTGCTCTGTCCCTTATATAACCTGGCATAGCTAACCTTTTATCTAGCTTTTGCTCTTGCTATATAATAATTCTTTACCTAAACTTATTTATAGTTTCTTGTTTTCTACGTCTTGTAGCTAGATCTTTAAAGTCATCTTACTTTCTAATCTTAGTATTGATTTTTTAATCTTTAGGCTAAATACCGTGTTTACCTAGAACTACTATAGTCCTTATTTATTTCTCAAAATCTTGGCTCCCTAATAACGTTCTTACTTATTCCCTAAACTTATGGTTCTTGAACTTGCGTTTTATACTCATTCATTAGTTACTAAACTAAGTTGCTGCTCTTTCCCATTAGTTTTTGTCTATTATAGGCTTTTAAGCTGTTTTTATCACGCCTTACAAGTCTAGAGCTTTTCTTATCTCTTCTTAAGAATCTTAGACCTGTGGCCTTTTGCCTTTTATAAGTGGTAAGCTAGCACTAGTAGTTATCTGCTTGCTTAATTGTCTCTAGATATTGCTCCTTCTATCTTATAAAGTGATAGAATTTATATTTAATGGTATTATAATACCCGTTACTAATCCGCGTTCTATAGTGGTTTTAGTCTCTGCTTCTATTGCGTTATTAAGGTATAAGCGCTCCTAGTTAGCCTCCTTTTCTTCCTTATTACTATTAATTAATAAGTACTCTAACTCTATTATTATTGTTGCTAATCTTTATCTGTATATTACTTTGATATCTTAATCCAGCTTATAGAGTTAATCTTATTCTTTATTTAACTCTATGGTTCCTTTAAGCCCTCTTAACTCTAGCTCTTGCGGCCAATAGCTTACGCCATACTTAGCGTCTTTATAAACTTGGCATGCGTTGTTATAACAAAACGTAAAGTGCTTAATTAAACACTCCTTAGTCCTATATAACATCCCTATATCCGTGTTATTGTACTCTAATAACCTAGTGCCCTTTACCATGTAGTTACTCTAACTACCTCTATAGTCTCTGGCAAAATAACCTTGTTTTCTATAATTTATACAAGCTTTATTTTTAAACCATTTTTCTTGTTATGGAGTCCGCCTAAATGTTTTCTGCTGCTAAGATCCCTGGTTTAGCCTCTGCTTTCTAGTCCTATAATTACTTAATCCTTAACCTCTAGGTTTCTATAGTTTCTTTATCTATCTCCTAGATTCTTTAGTACTGCTTAGGTCCATTAGCTCTACGCCATTCTATAGTTTTTGGCTCTATGTTTGCCGATGCGTGATCTGCGCCTTATATAACTATAGAACACTATCTTGCCCTTTCTTAGCTTATTCCCTTTAATAGATCCTATTATTAATCTTTATTAATTAATCTATTAACTCCCTTAGAGTATCCGCATCTTCTATTAGGATAATTACGTCCTGGACTTTAGCCTTAAGTCCCTATTTATACTATGCCATAAGCGCCCTGTCGTTCTATTCAACCTATATAGCTAGTGTTTAAAACTGTGTTGTATACTCTATTACTAAGGTTCGTTGTGCTAGGTTCTAAAGCTTTCGTTCTACTATAATTGTTACCTCTAGGTCTCTAAATATCTATATTAACCGTTCCGCGAACCCGTTCTAACTGGCAAATATATACCGTACATTTTAGTTAGTAGTTATTATGCCATTAGCCTATATTTTGGTAAGATAAGGTTTAAACCACTTAAGTGCTTATCCTGTTAGGAACAACCCTGCGTACGCCACTTAGTCTAACGATGTTGCCAACTTTACTCCTTTCTGTATAACCTTGAAATGTATCTGCGTAAGGAACCCCTTAAGCTTTAACTTCTCCCCTAAGAACCGTTTAATTAAAGGTAACTTGACCTTTACTACTCTAATTCTATTAATGCGTTCTTTAAGTATCCTACTATTATCTTGTAAGTAATTAACTATTTCCTATAACTGACCTCGCGTAACCATCTGAGAATCCGTATCTACTATACTGGTATCTCTACCTAAGGTAGTAGCTGCCGTCAATGGTGTTGTGACTGGTGCTTTAGGTGGCATGTTATTCGACTCTTATTTAATACTGTAACTTTAGTAGTAAATATGTAACGGAACCTTATAGCAAGAACTACGGTGGGTCCTATTATTGGGCTGGGTATGTAGATATAAATAGGTTAACAACGTAATAACTAGGGGAGTAGTTACCTAACAGATTAACTCTAATTGTATTCTAAGATTTACTACGAAGAGAGAACTATCTAGGTAGGGACTATAGTCCTTTAAATACACAACTATACGCCTAAGAAATCCCTTTGCTCCATAAGGTACGTGTGCTCTGTCTACTCCGTCACAGATTACATAGATTACATAGATTATATAGATTACATTACGTAACCTCGGCTACTATTCCTCGTCACATGGTTCCACTGGATCTATCCTAGACCGTGCCTATATCAACCAACTAGCTTCCGCCGACTCCTCTCCAAGTAGTCGTAACATCGTACTTAAGCTGTCCGTAACAGTTAGTATAATAACGGGTTAATAGAGATATTATATACGGCAGTAATAAGCTTATTAATTTTAGGGGGCGGCTCTAAGTCCGTAGTGTAAAGCTAAGGCACAGATGGTTCTGTTATAGGTAGCATGCTAGGGGCTAGGTTCCTTGCTTTTAGAATTATTTGCTATTAGAACTAATTATAGGGGTTATTCTTTAACTAAGGAAAATCTTACAAGCGGCGTATTAGGCTATTAGGTTTTGTGCCTTATACTCCCGGCCTATATATAATTTTAAAGTTAAAACCAAAGAGGAACTCATTCTAACGTGCTTAGCATTAGTTTAGCTGCTTTATAGTTACAAAGTATTTAAGATTGCAATAATCTGTAAGGACTTTAGTTAGCTAGTTAGGTTCTACTAAGGAGAGTTCTAGTTAGAATTCTTTAAACACTTATATAATTACAAGGAGTTCTTTATTATAGATCTTATAGTTACACTCTTATGGTGTAAGCTTAGACGAGTAGAATATAATTAGGTAGAGGAGACTGTTATTACCTATCTAGGAGAGGACGCCTGCGTTAACGTGGTCTAAGAAGTTGGTTTTAAGATAGAGTTATCGTCCTGGTGTAAAGTAAGCTAGGATAGGTACTTTAGTAAAGGCATTTTTAAGGTCTTAGAACGCCTTCTCGCAGTTAGGCGTCTAGGTAAAGCGTAGATATGTTTTTCTTCCTTTCACAGAAAGGCCCTTTGTTCGCATTATTGCTATAAGTAGTGCTACTACGCCTAAAAAGTTGTATATAAATTTCTAATAGAAGTTAGCAAAACCAAGAAAGGCTTATACGTCCTTAATGCAGTTAGGGGCTTGCTATTTGGTAATTATGCATACCTTCTTAGGGTCCATACGGACACCCTTAGTAGTAACAATTAGTCTAAGGTATTTTACTTCTATAACTAAGAATTCGCACTTCTTTAAATTAATATAGAGGCCTGCTTCCCTAAGGCGCTATAGGACCTTTCAAACGTACTTAATATGCTTAACAGAGTCGTTATTATAAATAAGTATGTCGTCCAGGTACGCTAAGCAGAAGTCGTTAATATAGTCCCGTAAGGCGTTATTAATATAGCTTTGGAAGGTGCCTGGGCCATTGCATACGCTAAAGGGCATAACAGTATATTTAAATTAGCCAAAGCGCGATACAAATGCGGTTTTCTATTCGTCACCTTTCTATATTCAGAAATAGTTAAAGGCGGCGATAATATTAAGCTTAGTATAGATTTTGGCTTAACTAAGCCGCTTAAGGGTCTCCTATATAAGCGGTACTAGGTATTAGTTCTTAATCGTAATAGCGTTAAGTTCTCTATAGTTAATATAGAATTAGATACCTCCTCCTAGCTTCTTAATAAGAAGAATAGGGGCGGCTGCTAGTAATATATTGGGACAAATAAACCCTTTGTTAAGGTGCTTATTAATATACTTTTTTACAACTAGAAGTTCGTTTTTTGACATTAGGTAGAGTCTCTTATAAGGTAGTATTTTTCCTTATTTAATATTAATAGCATGGTTATTAGGTTAATGTGGGGGGAGTATATCTACGCCCTTTTATAAGCACATGTTAATAAAGTTATAGTACCTTTTAGGGAGGAGCTTGCGGAGTTCCTTATTAGTAAGTCCCTTTTTAAGCTTTATAAACTTCTTAAAGTCTAAGGTTAAGAGTTTATTAAGTTCTACAGGTGTGTTGTCCTTTAGGAGGTCCACCAAGTCTATTCTATTGCTATAGAGGACGTGATCCTGTTCTTTATTGAGTTTGTATAGCTATAAGCAGGAGGCTGCTGTAACAACCCAGCTCTTCCTTCGTGCTATGCGATAGAAGGCTGCGGCACTAACGTGGTAACAGTTAATTGTGGGTGGTGTAATTAGAGGTTCTCTAGGTTGATATCCTAGGGAGTAGGTAGAGGCGGCTAGACTATGCCCTAAGCAGGTCTCTCTGCAGTAATTAGAGTTAAAGGTTACTTCTCTTTTATTTTAGTTAATAATAGGGTTATACTACTCAAGCTAGTTTATTCTAAGGATAATAGGGTAATTGGTAAGTAGTGTAACGTAGGCCCAGAGCTCTTCTTGGTGTCCGTTTATGTCTAGGTAGAGTTGTGCCATATAAGTAATCTTTTATACAGTACAACTACCGTTAGCGAGTTGTAGGGCGCGGGCTTTAGTAAGGGGTAAGGTTAGTAGGTTATATTTACGCATAAATTAGGTATCTATAAATTTATTAGTAGCTCTACAGTTAATTATAGAACGGTTTTTATATTATTTTTTAGCAGTTGTTTCTATTATAGGTAAAACTATCTATTTCCGTCCGTCTATTCTTACTAAGTTATCTATTAAACAGGCCAATATGTAGATCCCTTTATTATTAGGGTGTCCTAGCTCACGACTTAGGGCTAGGACTAAGCATTTCCTGCTACTTCTACTGCTACTGCTTCTTTATCTTATATGGTAATGGTGCGTAGCAAGGTATTTAGTGTTTAAGGTATAAAGTTAGGTATTAGGCGGCAATTACTAAACCTAGCTATTAGGCAGTTTGGGTTTTTGTAATAATAGCCTTCTTAACGGCATCTATAGCAGCGCCCTAGCTTCTAAAGTAGCTTACGCTCTCCATCTAGGAGTTTACGTGGGAAGGTTAGTATAGAGAGGTTAATATTAGCTCCGGTAATAGTATTAGTAGTAGGCGTTGGTAACCTAGTGTATATAGGTATAGTTGGCCCAGAGGGCTTTTATATAGGAGCCTTTAGGCAAGGGTTAGCAGTAGAGATCTAATTTAGCCGTTGTTTAATCTTCCATAGGGCTACCACTATGCTGTAAACATTATTGTAATTGTAACTAGCGGTAGCGTGACTAAGACAATAGGTAACCTTTTTAAGGAGGTCTTTTTGGTCTTTAGCGTTATCTTAGGAGAGGACTCTAATGTATTCCTAGAACTTAATATAGAACTCGTTAAATGACTTAGTAGGACTTATCTTTAGGGCGCGTAGTTTAGCTCGACTAATAGCCACTAGGTTATAGTCACAATATATTAGGTTAAGATTGTTAAGGACCTTATAGTAGGACTACCACTTCTAGGGGCTATTGGTCTCCTATTAGGCGAAGAGTCTGTTAAATAGGGTACCCTTTATACGCCCAATAATATAACCAATCTTGGTATCCTCCCTAGGAAAAAGGCAGGCGCTTTAGGTTAGTTTTTTGCGGATTTACATCTTCTAGTGACTGTATTCCTTGCGGTCTCCCTAGAAGACTGGGGGATTAGGGTATTATATATTAGACCCCACAATTACGGCTTAAGTTCGGTTGCTGTTATAGGGGTTATCCCTATTAGGTAAAGCTGCTTAACGCTAACTTTCGGCTAAGTGTTAGGTGGGTAAGGTTACCAAAGGCGTAGAGACTTAGGTGGTGTAGTGCGTAGTAGGGAGATGCTTAGCATTGTTACAGATGTGCTTATTAAGCTAAGACTATAGGTATTTAATTATGCCCTTCTTCTTAGTAGCCTAGGCAATAAGTACAATCTTAGCTTTCTTTAATTATTAAACGTTGCGCTTAAATATACGGAGGCTATCTTTAGTCTCTTAGTGTATATTATTAGCAAGTGCCTTACTAGCTTATAAGTCTTGGATAATATCGTGATCTTAGGCAGCACACAGTTTAGCTTATATAAGCTTTAAATAGTAGTTTTGTAGAAGGCGGTAGTATTTATTAGGTTCTTATACTACTATTTATACAAACATCTTGGCGTCTTGTATTTTGATTTTAATAGGTGGCTGCCCTTTTAGTTGCTTTTCCGTGGCTGTGTAATTAATAAAGGATAAGATATTGCCGGTGTCTATCCTATTAAAGTCATCGCTATGGCTACCTGTGCCAATAGGGGTGTACCTATTCTGCTAGGCTGTTTGACTCTTATTATCTTTAAGGTAGTGCTAGGTGCTTGGGGGTACTTATAGTTGTGACTCTTCTAAGCCACTAGGCTTGCCCTTAGGGGTTAAGGCTAGGGTTAATAAATTAAATTCTCCTAGGATTAATTGGCGTCGTAGGTTAAGTTGGGGTATTGGGTTGCTCTTTGGGCTTGACATAGTGGCTAGTAAGGAATATCGTCTTACTATTATGGTGCGAAGGTTGCTTGTAGACACGCTGCTTCTGGCAGCGCCTACAGTATTGTAGAGACGTAGAATTGGTCGTAGGCTAGGTGTTGGTGGTAAAAAAGGCGCAACGTAATGTCACGAGGCGTGGAATAGTGGCTGCTGAACGTATGTATTCGAGGAGTCTACAAGACGTTACGCAATCGATTGTAAGGATCGAGGGCGTAGGAAGGTGATATACTACGCGTGGCTGACGTAAGCTGTACGCGAAGCGTACACGAGGGCACGGGGTTCCGCTAGGGAGTCTCCTATGGAGGCTCCTGCGGCGGCGTTCCGTGACACTACATTACCAAATATAAGCGCCCTTAAGGATGGAGACTAAGGGCAGGCATCTAGAAGAAAGTGGATAAAACGATCTTATCTACACCTTGGATTAAACGCATCGTTAACTGTATCTAAAAAAGAGAATAGGAAGTAAAGGAGAATAATTAGAAGAATATAGAATCTATAATTAATTTTAATTCTAAAACCCTAGCTTCTACTAAACTAACTAGCTATACTGCCGCGTTTAGTACTGGTTAAATTCCTTTTAAACTCTAGAACACCTAGATACTTAACCCTAGTGTAGATACCCACGTCTATAATAATAAAGAAGACTTTACCTTCTCCTACTTAGCTGTAGAAGACAACTACCTGATTGCTAGCGGAAATTTTAAGAAATTTTAAGTATATAGAATAGTAACCATTACTGTTAATACACCTACTAGGAAGTTAAAAATAAAGCTATCCTATATAGCACTAGCACCTACCTTTTTTATAAATATTATAGCACTCTTAAGAGCTACTAATAACGATATCCATTTTGACTTAGGATAAAATTTGCTATACTGTCTAGTAACTAGCGAAATAGTCTGCTATGCGAAATAACTGGGGGGCCACTAGGCACTAATGCATAGAGAGCCTACGCCTATAAATACCCTAGATTCGACTTAATTAATATTCTTAACCTTTAAGAGGTACTAGCCTAGCCGTATAGCCCGTAAACTAATTGGAGCCATAGCTACAAGATGGCATAAAATACTCGGCTATACAGGACCTAATGCTATTAAGCAGCTTCCTAAGCATATTATTGGCGCAAAGCTAACCAAATTAACTACTAAACGAGCACCGCTTAAAATTAAATATAAAACTTGCTTATTAGTAAAGTATATACAGCAGATCTTTTAAAGATAAGAACATAAATTTCCAGCCACTTGACCATTTAAACGGCTAGTATTTAATATTATCTACCTTAGAGTACTAGGATACAACGGCGATAGATACGTTATGCATTTCTATTATATATATTCTAAATTTAACTTTATGTTTACCTCTAAGAATAGGGATAAAGCTACCATCCTACCTACCATTTATAAGACTTACCGTTTAATTAAAATATAATTTTATTAAGACGTCTTCTTCTTCTAAAGCGATAATAAATAAGTATTTAGACAAATGGAAGATACCCTAGAGATATAGTGTATAGATAAGGGCATTACCTTTAAATACTAAGCACTGTATACTAAGGAATAAAATAGCGGAGCTAAATAATCTGAAAAAACCCTTATGGAACAATTAAGATCTATATAGCTGGAAGCATCTTTACCCCTATTTTTAGGACTAGAAGCTTTCCTTGCTGCTGGCTATGCCCTTAATTAAACGCCGAATAAGCAACTAGGGTGGAAAACTCTATATAAGGTCACCTATGGCAAGCCGCTAATACTTACCTATATGTATAAATATGGTTGTAAGACCTATACGCTAAATAAATAAGTTAGAAAAGGAGATAAGCTAGCTCCTTATGCATTAATTAAACACCTAATTGGCTATAATTTAACTAATATCTACTAAATCTGGATTCCAAGCCTTTATAAAGTTATTTAAACTAGAGACGTTATATTTAATAGGAACTCGTTCTACAACCCTAAGGGTTAGAACATTAACTACCTACTAAAGGAAGTATTAGAAGACACTATTTAGATAATTAGTCTACCAGAACCTCTCTATAAGGACGAATTTAAGAATAAATCTATCCTATATAGACCTACCTTAAATGCAGATTAAATAACTATATTAAGCGACTCAGCAGAGCCTCCTAAGGACATTGAATAGCTACTAACTCCTAGTAGGACGGTATCTCTAAATCTGCTAGAAGTAAGCGACATACTAGGAGGACCTTAAGACCATATCTTAGATATAATTGAAACAGGTTCTACCTAGCTAAGCTTACTAGAACTATCTAATAGAGCAACTAATACAGCTCTATAAGCTAATAAAGTCTTGGCTAACCCTTCTACCAACCTTATCCTACTAGAAGGTTCTAAACGGATTCGACGCTAAGCGTATGCAGTAGCATTAGCCAATCTATCTACCCTATTTAGTTACTACGCTGGCTTTGCTATAGGACTAGTTAAGCATATCAGCCGAACTAGATCCTTATCCTTATCTCTATATTAGGATAATCTTCTCCCTAAACTAAGGAACCTTAAAGAGCTAAGAAAGCACCTTTTAACTACCGGTTTTTAAAAGGCTATAGAAAAAGAATATAATAACCTAAAACGCTAAGGGACATTTGAGACTGTCTTAAAGGAAGAAGTAACTAGTGACTAGATCCTTCTGCTAAAATGGGTCTTTAAATATAAGTTTAACAGTAACGGCTATCTATAAAAGCTAAAGGCTTAACTGTGTGTCTATAGAGACCTATAGATTACTAAGGAAGAGACCTATGCAGTAACCCTAGCTGCTTGAATATTCCGTGCCCTTATGGCTATAGCAGCCACATTTAATTTGGAGATTTAATAGTATGACGCTATAAACGCATTTATGAATGTAAGACTAGATAAGCTAGTCTACTGTTACTGCCTAAAAGGCTTTGATTAAAACGGACATATCCTAAAGCTACTTATGGCGCTATATGGATTAAAGGTCTTACCACTATTTTAGTACAAAGAGCTTACTAGTATACTAGCTAAATTCGGATTAAAGCCTATCCTAGGTATAAACTGCCTTTACACTAATAGATAACTTATTGTCTTCTTTTATATAGATAATATTGCTGTCCTATTTACTAAAAAGGACCTTTAAAGACTAGAAGAATTTAAAGTTAAACTGCTACACCAATACAAGATCTATGCACTAGGAGACCTATAGTGGTTCCTAGGAATCCAAATTAAACAAGATTGACTAAGTAGAAAGCTCTAGCTTTGCCAAGATTCCTATATTAAAAAGATAGCCAATTAATTCAATATTTAACCAGAAAGATTTACTAAGTCACTACTTCCTACTAAAGAACTGACTCCGTCTAACCAGCAGACAAACCCTTAAAGAACTCTAGTATATTAGCAACGAGTCGGTTCCCTTGCGTACCTTGCTGTATTTGGAAGACCTAATATTACAAAGACGTATTTAAAGCTGGCCGAATTCTTTATAAATCCAAATTAAAAGCCCCTTAATGTAGCAAATTAAGCTATTGCCTACTGCCTTAGAACAAAATCTATAGCTATTAAATACTCTGGCGAAGTATTTGGAGCATACGTCTACTTTAGAAACCCCAAAGGAGAAGACGTCACCTTTTACAGAGTATTTAACGCAGCATTTGCGGACCATAAAGATACTAGACGGAGCTCTTAAGGATACCTTTTTATGCTATTTAGAGGACTAATTAATTGGAAGGCGACCCTATAAAGATTAGTAACTTAGTTAACTACTAAAGCAGAACTTCTCTCCCTGTCTATAGCTACTGTTGAGATTATCTGGTGGCAATGATTCTTTAAAGCAATTAGCCTTAATTTAGAACGCGAATTTACCCTGCTTTGCGACAATATGCAGACCGTACGACTCCTAAGATAGGATACACCAAAGCTTGACACCAAGCTACGACATATTGACGTCTATTAGTATTGGCTTAGACAGGAAGTCCAAGATAAAAAGATTGACGTCTAATGGGTCCCTATGGCTAAGATGCCTGCTGACGGCCTTATTAAGATCCTACCCTGTTAAAGGTACGAGGCATGGATAAAGCAATTGAATTTGGTGGATATTTGATATTAAATTGCTACTGCATCATCTAACAAAGACTCTTAAATATCACCCTATCCCTTTACTACTCCTAAATTGTATCTCAAATTTCCTATTTTGGTATAGCCTCTACCTTTATTTGTTTTTCTATAGCTTTGACTACACTGTCAAATCTAGGGGGGTGTGTAACCGACTACCGACACCATGTTAGATATTACCTTATGACGCACCAACGTGCCTTTTTGACATTATATGTTTCACTACTTATTCCTGTTACCTATTTCTTGACATTATATGTCTTACTACTCATTTCTATGACGTTGTCTACTGCGGATGTTGTCGACATCGACGTCATCCTCTTGCTACTCACCTCGTGTATATATAGAGACTTTAGAGCTACATTCAAAATCAAGTCGTTCACTCAATTCTCCCACACTGCAAAGCTTACATATAGCGCATGCTGCATGTACATAGCTGTGACAGCCACGGTGAACCGTACAGGAGGATAACGGATGCTGCAAGATCCAAAGCCGTTCTAATACGCATTAACTTGCCGATGGTGCGCATTTTAGGGTCGAAGCTGGAAATGCGGTCAAGGTATTTCTTCAACGGTTCGGTTCTCGAGCGAGGTTTATAACAGACATCTAATCCTAAATTCCAGCGGTTGATCTTATCTTGCAAATCAATGGTATCATCGTTTAACTCCCGGGAATTTATTCGGACGGTGTGCCCGACCCACGAATTTGGACCTTTTCAACATTCAATCAAGAAGTCGAGCCAACAATCCTTACCATCTTCGAAGTACTCTAGGCCTTACTCAATCTCCATGGAACCCAAAACCAAGGCCCATAAATAATGGGGAGTGCTCTCGACTTTGTCTCCCTGAGAAGCCAGATACAGGTCCGAAAGATACTTCGAAAGTCCCTCAATTCTTGGCAGACGTTTCTCTATGGCGGAAATTTTTCCATCTTCCGGATTTCTGTCGCTTCCTGGATCGAACGAAGCGCAGAATTTGGTCCGACAGAAGTCCCAAAGGTCGGAAACCATCTTTTCCAATCTTGATACCATCTCTCTGAGTGTAGTATTCTTATAAAGAGCGAAGCAGAACTTCAGCATCCAGGTTTCCGGTTTTGGGAAGCGATCAGATCGCCGCGACTGAGCAACTGTCTGCAGAATTCTGTGCCACTCGCGGTAAAGACCACTAGATAGTTCGCCTCTAAGATTTCTTTCATCATTGAAATAAAGCATATTCTTGATGCTGGCATTGGTGCAGCTGATATTTTGGACCCTCTTTTTCAACCCTTTAAACCCGTCATCGCCTAAGGCGCATACGTAGGTAGCATCCGGGTAAGGCTCGCCGTCGTCTTTACACCACAATCGAATCCAAGCCTTGCGTTTCACTTCGCATGTTTCTTGTTGGCAGCTGTACCAAACTAGCAAGTTCGTAACAGTCTTTGAAGTCGTTGGCTCGCTCATTCAGTTTGTCTACCCTACTGGCAAGGAAGCTCAGCAGGCTGGCGGTTGTGCTAACAATCGACAGGATCGACAGAGGTTCGAAGACCATGATCTCTACTAGGTGACACACGACTAAATGAGGAGTATTTTTTCCTAATATAGACAATAGCTTATCTCAGTAAGCGACTCAGCCGGCAACCAGATAGTAAATATCGCTAGTACTTAAGTAGTATAGCTTTACCGGACCCTTACTAGTGTGATATAATTAGGGTTAGTTAGGATTACTTAACAATGCTGTCTTGGTTGCCGTCCTAGGGCCTTTGGTGCGAAAATGTATGGGTGTCGACTTATTAATTAAACGCGACGCTACTAAAGAGCAATATATCTCCACTAGTTAACTAGTTAACCACTTTAAAAGGTAATCGATTATATTTTAAGGGCCGCTTTATTGATCTATATACTTATTTATGCATTTTAGCTAATATAAAGTTCTAAAACTACAGGTCGAAATTTCTTGACGCGTCTTATTGTGCCGACTCGTACGCGAATCCTCTCTCAATACCTCGAAGCAAGCGGTATTACCAACGATAACGTAGCGACCTACGCTATAACCCTTTGACCCCTCTAGCCTCTTCGACCCCTCCCAAGGCCCAGTTATATACTGCCCGAATGAAACCTGTTGGTAGGGGGGGAGTACTAGGGCAGTCTCTTTGAGCTCGGCGACGTGCACGTGCTAGGTCACGTACCACCTTGTAGGGGCGATTGAGCTCTATAGCTTCTCCCTCATAGAGCCTTTCATGTATATTTTCCGCCAGCCTAGTTAGTGATCTGACAAAACGTATACCGACCAGTTCTGGAGGCCCATGTTAGATGGTTTTGAACCCTAGAATGTCAAGCATCAGACGGTTCGATAGAGCTTCGAGCAGAGCTTCGAATAGAGTTTCGATAGAGCTTCGATAGAGCTTCGAGCAGAGCGTTGTGTAGAGCGTTGTGTAGAGCCTTGAGTTCGTGCAGAGCTTTGTATAGAGCTTCTCTATATAGAGCTTGTATTTAGGCTTGTTTTTTGAAGGCCTTGTAACAACTTTGTATAGAGCTTTGTGCAGGCGTTTGTACAGACG
>Ga0307507_10004824_pt1 | contig 23191 bp, 24 predicted proteins | sample 7_EM_MG_FD_207223 | JGI IMG/M metagenome (GOLD analysis project Ga0307507, IMG submission 207223) | Populus trichocarpa ectomycorrhiza microbial communities from riparian zone in the Pacific Northwest, United States - 7_EM | ecosystem: Host-associated > Plants > Roots > Unclassified | place...
TAATCCATCTCAAGAAACTTTGTCTCTGAATCCCGAGATTTGCAACCTAACCGAGATGGCGAATGGCCAAAGTTTTTACTGTACCACCTCTTCCTGAGATGGCGAATCGTAAAAGAATTTACGGTACGGAGGTACAGGGCCTAAGTTTTGTAGGTTCCACAAGCGAAGTCTGCCATCCTCATCCTGTGGAACCTACAAAACTTAGGCCCTGTACCGGTACCTGTATTGTGATGACGTACTGGTACAGACACTACTGAAGTGTAGCGCCACACCACACACAGGACCGTTTGGTTGGAAGTATTTTTGTGCGGTACTCTGGTATCACACAAGCATCAGCACGCGCATATGTTGGTCATGCTTGGCCGGCGGAGCCTTTGCACTTGCACTTGCACTTTTCTCTTCGGCTCTGATAGCATATCATATTACTCGTAACGTTGTGACGCTTGCAAAACGAACCGCTATTGCATGCAACCAAAATTCTAAGGTTCTGGCCAATTCTTGGCTGTATGCAACAATAGTTCGTTTTCGAGATGTCACGGCATTACGAGTGTACATTACTGGTATTGTCATTGGCTCTGAAAGGCCGATAGAGTACTCGGGTATTGCACCTCGCATTGGAACCTAGACCGGGCAGTATTTGTACGACAAATTAAGTCCCCCCAAGGGTTCCTCATGATTTTTATGCACAGGGCTCCTACAGTACTCCGTGACCAAACAGTCCGTCCTTCGCACGTGGTTGTTATAAGGTCTTGGGACTCAATATCAGATCCCACAGCCGCCAGCTCGATGATGGGAAACATGCCACGACAGCCAACCTCAAAACATAAGTCAATGGAAAATGAGAAAGGGGGTAGGGAGCAAACCGCCTGTCTCTCCTTTTCCCTTATCCCCACAGCCACACCCCCGTGCCTAGACCGTGCGATTGCACAAAATAATCTACTCGAGTAGTGTGCAGGGGGTTGTCGAAAAGTCTGTCGAACTGCCCGTTCATAGGCCCAGTTTGTATGCGTACGAACCGTTGCCAGACCACACAATTGGTGGGTTTCCTCAAAATTTGGTGAAGGAAAAAAGTCTGTCGAACTCTTGGCGCCAGGCGAGAGAAAACTCCGTGCTCTGAGTGGCCCAGAAGGCCTAGAGCCAATGAGGGGGGGGTTCAACAGACTTACCCACAACCCCCTGTACCGTAGCCTGCCTACCGTATGATAGCATGGGTCTCGAACCAGAGTCCCCCACGGAATACCACTTCTTACACTTTTGTTACCCGAAGCCTCACCACAGCATTATTGAGGGGACAGTTGTACGGCGGTTAAAGAGTATTTTTTTTGTCGTCCCCGAAAACCAACGGCAATTCCAGCGGTCGCTGCTTAATCTAGGCGTAATGCCATCACGTTCTGGCCTGAGACATGCTCGGAATACCGGTAGGAAGAAGGACTTTTCCTACTGTAGCCTTCTTCTTGTTCCTCAAGAGTCTCTAAAGTCGCAATAATCTATCGAAGAAACAGCTCGGCAATGGATTCTTAATCCCCATGAAAAGCACCGGTTAAAGTTTTGGTCTGGTATCAAATGCCAGCAGTTGTTACAGATAAGGGATAAATTATGATTTGAGTCCGAACCTAGTCTTAGCGCTCAGATACGCACAGACAATTGGCCATCAATTTTTTTTGATTCCCGTGTTCTGGTGTTCGAGCAACTTCTTCTGCACACAGACGCACGGATAGTGGTGGGCCATTCATCTGCCACCCTGTGCTCAGATTCTCCTTGTCTGGGACAAATACCAATCAATTGGGTCATGTCAACCAACCGGGACAAGCCGTGAGCGCTCGAGCAAAAGTGCCAGTACTCGAGTAGGCGGATTGAATAAGCAGGGATTGTATCGAATCAAGAAAACCATGCCCAAATAAACTCGGGGGTGCGAAGCAGTTCAATATCGGGTGGATGCCGCTGCAGTTCCCAAGCCCTGAGAGTGCGAAGTGACGTGTAACTTACTAAGACACACGCCCCGCAGCCACAGCTGCGCACTCAAAACGCTCTCCTAGCTACGGTATCTCTCCCGAGGGCAGATGCTTTCAGATACTATTATCATCATCACTCAAGTTCACGGAGTCAATTAGCTTTGCCTTCTTCACCGCTCGGTTATACAAGCATGCAATCCTCTGAAAACGTAGGGCATATCCTCTTCGCACAACCTTGCGAAATTCACTTCCAGGAGGCGAGAATGTCTTACATATGTACATCAAAGTGGAGGCACACAGGTTTTTATTCTGTTTCTTTTTGTTTTGTTTTCATCATGGGTCAGCATAGTGGCGATAACCGAGTGTTCTTGGTAAGACACCCTCCAGCCTTGTTTTATCGCCGGAACGTGATTGTCATCGGTCCTAAGGCTAGCGAATGGTTTGCTTTAGGCCCTCACAGTATTTGGTATAGTGAGTGATAGTCTGTGACAGGTCGAGGAGGAAGCGATGACTATGGGTGATTTTTCATGATTGGGATCTTAATTTTTCGAGGGCAGAGTTGAGCACTTGCTTTCTGTTCGCTAGGTATTGCTGATTGAGTGCTTCGACTTTCCCACCCAGGACAAGAGTGTTGGCGGGGGTGAGGAGTAGTACTCCTCTGGCGACGGTGACATTTTTCAGGACCATCTACTAGAATCGTTAATATAGTCTTAAAGCATGAAGGTAGAGGAATTTTATAACAAGAACCTTGGTCCCTATCGGCATATCAACCTGAATCCCCTGCACATCGTGAAGCTCAATTCCATAAACCCCCCTGCCCCCAGCGTCCTCCATGAGGAGCTTATGGGGGCCAGTTTTCGCAGCAACCACAGGAGGCCTCCCAACAAATCCACCTTCCCCACCATCACTCCCCTCCTCTTCAGGGGCCAGTCTTATGACTTCTTTACCCTTCATAATTTCTCCCCTCTCGCTCATCTCAATCCGATCGATCTGGTTGATTTTAGAAGTCCCCATATCCTCTATCCCCGTAACCTGCACAGCGACAGGGCCAGGGAGGACGGTGCTCTGAACATCCCCATCGGTAATATTTACCGGAAAGCAGAGGTTTGCGTGTGGTTGCAAAGACTCCGTAATATCAGAGGACAATATGCGGAACTTGAGCCAGCCGAAGAGGGCAGGCCCAGTGGGGATCTGGCGTTGAGAGGAGAGGGAGGAGAGCAAGGTTTGCAGGTATGTTGGACGGATATGCAATGAGTAGTTTGTAGAGAAGTTCCGGAGGATAGTATCTATGGGTGGTAGTGGCATAGTCGGTAATGGTAATGGTACTATTGTGAGTCGTAGTGAGGGGGCGGTGTTAATGACTGGGGTAGGATAAAGAAGGGAGAGGAGAATGAAAAGAAGAGGGCCCCGATAAGAATGTAGCGGCAATTGCCGTATTATATATGAGGAGCCTCAGGGTTAGGGTACTAATTCCTCAACTCTCAGGACTGGTAACGTGACTTGGCGGTAGCGAATAATTCACGAGCAACTACGCGAGTAAGTTATAGCATTAGCAACTCAATACATAACTTCAATCATTGAACCCTCTTTTTTATAGTAAAGTTGTATGCTTTCAACTCAGAATAGTCGGTCGAAATACCTAATCTATTGTTCATGATTCTCTTTTGTCAGAGTACCCTTCAGCTCGCTGCGGGCGAGCCCCAACCAAAATCCGCCCAATATACTAATCAGTTTCCTTGAACAAGTCAACAACAATACACATTCCCCCTTATAACCTACAATGCCATCGCTCTCACAAACAACATCAGCCATCGCCTCAACAGCAGCAATTCTGGTAATATACTCATTCATCATGCCGCTATTTAATAGTAACAAGCTACCCGTCGAGGGCCGTGTACGTTCCTTCCCTTTTGTATCTACCGGGTGTGCAACTTCAGCTGACAGAGGGTGTGATATAGCTCGTTGTGGTAACTGGAGGATCCCAAGGCATGGGTTTGTCCGTCGCAAAGCTATTAGCTTCGAAGGGCGCGAATGTAGCGATTATTGCGAGGAATAAGGAGAAGCTGGATAGGGCTGTTGGTGAGATTCGGGTGCCGTACCCCTTTCTTTTAATTCTGCTCTGGTGAAGTGGATTGTTAATGAAGTATTAGGCATCGGCAGCCAAAGAAGAGCAAAGATTTATTGCAGTGAGCGCGGACTTGACGGGTGCTAGTGAGGCTCGGAGGGCTTTAGAGGAGATTCGAACTTGGGGTGGGGCGCCAGATATCGTTTGGACTTGTGCAGGTTTGATCTCGTGATGCTTCTCCTTTGAAACGAAAGAACAAGGCTGATGCAGCTCCGGCACGTAGGAGAAGCATTCCCAGGCTTCTTCAAAGACCAAGACGTCCAATTGCTCGAAAAACAAGTCCAAACGAACTACCTATCAGTTCTCTGGACTGCACACGTGACCCCCCTTCCCTCCATCCACTGCTCCCCCCTATTAGATGGAGGCTAAAGCCCACCCAGGCTGCTTTGAACATAATGACCCAATCCCCTCTCCCGCCTCAATCCCCCAAACGCCACCTGATCTTCACCTCCTCTGTAATGGCCTTCTACCCACTAGCTGGATACAACGCCTACACCCCCTCAAAGGCCGCGATCCGCTCCCTCGCCGACGGTCTCCGCCAGGAATGCCACCTATACAACATTGCCGTACACGCCTGCTTTCCCGGCACCATCTACTCCCCCGGCTTTGAAACTGAGCAGCTTACGAAGCCAGAGATCACCAAGATTCTCGAGGGTAGTGACGAGGGGCAGTCGCCAGACGAGGTTGCGAAGCAGTGTGTTAAGAGGCTGGAGAAGGGGCATGCTTTGGCTGTTAGCAGCTTTATGGGAGAGACACTGAGGGCGGCGAGTTGGGGAGCTAGCCCGAGGGGGAGTTGGGTTTGGGATACAATATTTGCGTGGATTATTAATGTAGTTTGGTTGTTCATGGGGCCAGTTATGGATTCTGAGGTTGTAAAGTATAGGAAGAAGAAGGGAGATGGTGCTTTTTACTCTGCTCCTAAGGAGACCTGATGTAGGAGGTTTAAATTTTTTTATGGTTGGGTAGCTGCGGTAGCGTAGTTGGAGGGCAATAATATATTCGGGTGGTTAAAACTAATTGATGCCCTACGTTTTGCACTGCTCGAGCAGACTATTGGTTAGGTTAGGAGGCCAGGGCTCAGGACATCCAGAAACAAAAAGATGTAACCAAGTGACAACATTCCATGCAATATCATGCTTGATATTAGCATACCCCCACTTAATTTAGCCTAGATATTCCGTGCTCAGGCCAGAATATTGACTTTGGCAGCCCAAGTCAACCATACATCTCTCTAAAAAAGATCACCATACAAGTATAAACAAAAACCAAATCCCCCACAGGTTAACGCCTCTTTTTTGAAGGACCCCCGAGACCAACTCTATAAACTCCCCAAATATACCCCAGCCTAACAACACCCAAATCCCAGGCCATACGGATAGAGTCCTGAACCAACCGCATCTTCGTCCCAGTAACTTCGTGCCAGGTGATCGGAACCTCCACCACAGGAACACTCAAGTATCCCGCCAGCAATAAGATCTCAATATCGAAGATCCACCCCTCAGTGTGCATGAATGGGAATATATCCTTGATCGCGGCTCTAGAGAAGAGTTTGAACCCGCATTGTGTGTCGTGGATATGTCTGATGCCGAGCGTCTTGAGGAGCGTATGGAACGAGTGCATGAGAAAATTACGGATGAATGAACGCTGGAGAGTGAGGGTTAGGGATTGTTCTCTGCTTTTAATAGTAATTAGATGGAATGGGAGGGTTTACTTTTACAACAGCATCCGTAGTGACCATGTGAGCTCTACTGCCAACTGCAATGCCGAAACCGTCGTCCTCCACACTGCGCAATTCTTGCAACAGGGACTTTACATCGCTAAACTTACTAGCCCCGTCAGCGTCCGCGAATACAGCGTATTCTCCACGAACATGTCGCATTCCATGAGCCACAGCACCGCCTTTGCCGCGGTTCTTCTCGAGCACGCATACCCGGATGTCCCCTTCTGTGAACTCTCCAGTGTGGATTCGCGAGCGGGCCCAGTTGAGAGCGACATCGGCGGTAGTGTCGGTGGAGCCATCATCCACAATGAGAATCTCCCAGCCGGTGGTGACACTGTTACCATTGGCGCCCCTGCTGGTTCGTTTCTTGCCTAGGCCGTATTCGTCATGAAGGAAGGTTACAGCTTCAGCCAGCATAACTGGCAATCTTTCTGATTCATTGAATGCGGGAACTACTACTGAGAGGGTAACCTCTGCTTTCTCACTCGAATATGTATCTGGTAAGGGAAGTGCCGATGTGGTTTTCCCGTCCTTGGTGACAGTCCGGTAAGCTCTTTCTGAGTTTGTCTCGCGACGAGGTGTATGCGCGACAAGTAGGATGAGGATGTAAGACTAAACACATCCAGAAGCTCAATTAACCCCCCTAAGACACTGCTACTGCCTTGAGAAATGAATTAGGTTATCCTACAGTTAAAATCCCAAACCCAAGAAGCCCTAGAAACCCGCAGAGAACGACGGTAAAAGAGGCATTCTGCAAGCTAGATACCAGCAAACTGAGAGGTGCGTTTTGGCCCATTACGGGCGAATTGAGGATTCCAGGAACTTCGCTAGCGACGTCGTGGCTGGCGGTACAAAAAAGAGAACAAAAAAAGGCAGAATAAGGGAATGAATGCGGTCAGAAGCTGAGGGAGTGTGATGGCGGAGAAGACGAAGAAGGGAAAGGGTTGTTGGGGCTCTGGTAAACTCGGAGTCGCGAAATAGGAGAGGTGTTCACTTTTAGAGCCTCATGGTGAGATTCTGTGAGACAATGTTACAATATGGGTGGTTCAGAATCCATGCAACGAAAGGTTACCCGGCTGTGAGGCAGTTCCGTGGTTTCCTTCAGGGGAAAACGGTGGCTATATGTTCTTGAATCACGGGCTTTGCGCCCAGACAGGGTCGATTTCAGATGCCCGGCATCGCAAAACCTTCAGCAGCGCCGACCTTTCTTGGCGAAACCCCGTATAACGCGAGAAAATACGGTATTTCCATGTTAACATAAAGTGCTAGGAGGGGTAGGGGGGACAGCAAGCACGGGGTAGTTGTGGTAGTGGTGAAAAGTGGTGTTTGACTGGCACTACGATAAATGACGAAATGGTTAAGGGCGGAAAAAAAGGTAGATGTAACTGCGTCTTGAGTACAGTATCGGAAACGCAGTTGCAATGCTCTTCAAAATAACGTTTTCTCTAACTTTAGAATGTGGATCCCAAAATCGATTTCCTGTTCCAACTGAAGTCTATTCCATATGTGGGAACAAAATGGGACTTGATCATTTAGAACACCAGATTGTTGCTATCCCAGCGCTAGCTACCGGGATAGTAGATGTGAGACCTTCAATCATATAGCATAGCCAACTTAGAGGGTATACAAGAAATGTGAAAAAACCACCAACAGCTTATGCTAGAGGAAGAAGAGGATGCTGTTGAATGTTGTGAGCGCTTGGGAAAATGTGGCTTTCCAGCTACCGGTACTGTGGAAGATGCCTATGAGCACACTCCTCATATTAACCAATAGCGAATACTTTGATAGAACCCTTGGCAAATACTAGGTGGAGGACAGCTTCTATTACAGGCATCCCAAAGTGAAGTTAAAATTCAATAAACAGTTAGGCTATAGGAGTGGCTTTCTGAAGAATGCTAAAGATTTATATATGATTCTGGGTTTGGGCTGCTCCTCGCAAACACCGTCCCTGGTAGATATTGTGATAGAATCGAAGTGCCCAACTCCGTGAAAGTAATTCTTATTCATAAAATGGAAATTAATCCTGGGTGGCTAGCTTGTTACTAACGGGGACTCCTGTATCTCAAGAGGCAGCAAAAAACGATGCCGTGTGAATTATTCCTAGACGGACTGCTGGAAATTGGTTGTCTTAGAGAGGGGTGCTGTGGATCATAGAACAAACGGCGACCGACCGTACTCGTAGTGTTGTAGCATTTTTGAAGAATTGCTATTGCCAACTACCTAAATCCAAGCAAGAGGGCCAAATTTTGGTGGTATGTGGTAGAAGTAGTAAAAACACTTCAACACCACAAGTACTCGAGTATTGGCTATATGCCAAGCCTTAGCTTAAGTTAGTTTAGCTCCCGCATCCTTGGCCTTTGCATGCTACAAGCATCCGGTAGCTGTCACTATCGCTGGCCATGCCGGTATTATACCGGGCCGTCGGAGAGCGTGGGGAACTCAGTTTACAGGCTGCTGGGTACAGTACTGTACGTAGGGAATGTTATTTTTTTTCTCCCCAGATGCGAATTTTGAAATCGGCAGCCTTGTGATACTTGCGCCTAGATCCTTAGCAACAGCGTAGTAATATGTGAGCTGGTGACTGGTGTGCTGATAGGAAATGTACCTACGCAGGGATGAGAAGAGGCATCGTTTTACGATCCACTTACCATCTCCCGAGATTGCAGACCCGGACCTGTCAGCACGACGCTGGCAACGCAGGTACGTTTTCTCATCGAGTTCCTCGTTTCTGCCCTCTGGGAGTGGCTGAATTAAATCGAGTCGACCGGCTTCTTCTCTCAAGACCCTGGATGTTCACACTTGTTGGAAACTATTGGCTGGTCCAAAGGACCTTTCGGGGTGCGTCACGGAAAAACAAAGTTCCGGCCGTTGGCTAGGCAACACCGCCAAACAAACAGTAACACCTTCCCCCACCATTAGAGCTAAGCTAGCTCCACAACAGGTACAAGTGCCGGTATCTTCTTGCATCTGATTTTTTCCTTCACCTCAGCAGCTTCCGGTGAGCTACTTTTTCAAAAAACAAAATGGTCGGCCGGCTACCACTCAGACTTGCTGCAACAATAAGTAAGTTCTTGTATATTTTACCCCTATTTTTTGACGGTGAAGCTAATGATATTTGCACGGTCAGTATTCTTTTTTTCCTTTCTACTCTTTATTTCCGGATGGATCCACCAACAGAAATCACTCGCAGCTCTTCAGGCGGCCCTGAGTCAGCCGGTACCTACTCCATATGTGGCGGAATCGTCGAAGCACAAGCCAAAACCACCTTTTCAATTAATTGATCAGACTAATAATATCCCGGTGTTGAGGTCGAAAAAGAATCTAAAAGCTGCGCATTTCCAGTTCGTGCAAGAGAAGGAAAATGTGTGTCATAGCTTGATGGTGCTAGCTGAGCTGGCGAGGTTAGGGACTCAGGCGGATAAAATACTGCTGTATCCGAAGAGCTGGGTCGGGACTGAGGAGGGGACATGGAGTCGGCTATTGAAGGCTGCGGGGGAGAGATTCAAGGTTAAAGTGAGGGCTGTAGGCGATTTGGATGGTGAAACTCGTGAGCTATTCTTTGCATCTGCGGAAAAAAAGAGGCAAAAGGAATTACATACTAACGGAAAAGAGTGGGCGGCGCAGGCCCCTCCCTCCTCCATGCCCTCGCGGAAACCAGGTATGACCGGATCCTCTACCTTGAGCCTCTAGGTCTTCCTCTCCGCAACCTCGACCACCTCCTCTACGACACCCTCACCGCTCCGATTGTTGGCACAAGGTCTTACTGGCTCCCCCAAGTAGACCAGCAACTAGGCCCCCTCTCCGGCCAAGTCCTTCTCCTAACACCTTCCACCCGCTCATTCGATCAAGTCAAACAGGCTCAGATACAAAACCCTAAAGACGGTTCTATATCCATTATAAACAACCTCTTCTCCTCCCACAGCCTGATTCTCCCTCAGCACCCCTACGCAACAAACATCTTCGAATTCAGGGCAGTCGATCACAGCAAGTACACCCTGAACGACTGGGACCCTGTAAAGGTTAGTGAGGAGAGTTACTACATCAGCTTCATGGACAGGGGTGCGCCAATGCCCTGGTTCACCTGGGGGCAGGAGGTCATGGTGAATATCAGGCCCAAGACCTCTGACGATGCGATGGTCTGGAAGGCATTGTATGACCGCTGGGCACGTGTTAGAATGAATGTTTGTGGGCTAGATCTTGAATACTTGAAGTAGAATTAGGGCGTACCAAAAGGGAGAGGTTTGTCAAATTGGTTTGTCTTTTGCTTTTTGTTTTTTGTGCATCGTGGTTATTTGAGCGTGCATCGTGCCAGAAGGCAATTATGATTGGATGGCGTTGTTTGCTTTGAAAGGGGGTTTACGAGATCTATGATTTCTCTCGGGTTCTTTTTGTTTTCACTTTCGAACTGCATTGTGTTTTGGGGCTTCTTATCGCTTCTTGGCTTTCGCTGGAGGTGGCGGTTTGGGAATGGAGGCTTAGGTAGGTACTTGTACAGTACCTTGGGTGCATGCTACCATCATGCATAGATATGATACTATCATAGAAGCTGGAATACATCAAGTATTTTTTTCACGCCTACTTTTCTTCCATTTCTATTAGAAGTCTATGGGGTGCGTGATGATATCTAGAAAGATACTCAAGTAGATCGCACGATAAAGAGGCGTTAGCCTAGCTTAGGCTGCCATAGGAGCCGGGACAATTGAGCCTTAAGCTAGGGCGTTGGAATTGCCTCTCCTAGTCGGGTTTGTTTTGCCTGTATTTTCCGTTTTTATTTGTCTTATTATATAGGAGAGGGCTGAAGGCCGGGATGATTCCCCTCCATTTTATCCAAAGGGGGAAAATTCTGGAAGTCCTGTTAGTATGAGGTTTAATTATTCCAGCTCTAGCTTCTCCTATGCTTTTCGCTCTGCAGGATAAGCCAAACAGAATTGGTTACTGTCATACCGTATCATATTGTCTTGAATAGGAGAGAAACACACAAGGAGGTCATATTAAGGAGGGTTCAATCACGTGACATTGGGGGGGGGGGGGGTGGTCGGGAAGCAGAAGAGTGATAAAATATGAGCTTGTGTACTGTACATATACTATGGTTTGATTACTGCCGTATCATCGTGATCATCAAACGGTGGGCAGTCTTCTCGTGCTGCTCTTGCTCGCGCAACAAGTCTTAGTTGGTAGTGAAGTAGGGGAAAGGCGGGTAGGTCCATGACTATATTATGGACTATATAAGTGGATACTTGGGATGAGGTTAATCAGTCGGTCTTTTTGCTACTGTTTACTTTCTTTGCCGGTCGATGGGTGGCTGTGACAGCAGCTAACTATCGTTAAAGGATGTAGATATGGGGAAATTTACGGGGAAATAAAAACCAGGAAGTTGGTGGAGTTAGTGATGGTAGGGGAAGGTGAGGAAATCCTGGAGGAGGATGATAGCAAAGCTATTGACTACGGTATGTCATTGGCCCTCCTAAGGGGTTAAGAGCGATAATACTGGTCACAGATGTCAAGTGAAATTGTGCAAGGGGACGTCTAGATCTTGATATGACATCTTGTCACGTTTTTTCCTTGGACTGCTCATGATAATATAATAGTATGTATTTGCTAGCACCAATAGAATGAGCCTGCACCAACATGGAACGTTTCTCTTGCAATTTGTATAGTGTTTGGTAAAGCGCAAAGCCAATCTTCTGTTTGGGATAAACCCTAGATAACGTAGTATAATATGATCATCATATCATATCGCTAGGATAATTGACCATAGGATTCTGAGGAGTTTAGCAGGTGCTGGGGAGGGATGTTTAGTGTTGGGTAGTAATAATCCTCTTGTTGTGAGTTCCGCGGGCTTGGATGTGATACCAGGGTTCGACTGTTCTTGGGCACCAAGATTTTCATTTTTTTTCAAATCCACAGGTGCTTCCGTCAGAGGCGTGCCCTACTCTCTGCGGGCTGTTGGGTGGAAAGAGGATACAGCATGGTGTTTCGAATACCCATATTTTCGGTATATTTATTGCTAAGGTTGCAAGGAAAGTAGGTGGCGGACCTGTGGGAGAAGGGGGGGGGGATGGAGAGGAGAAGGAAGAGGAAGAACAGGAGGAGGATGATGAACGCGAGTGGATCGGTAACGGGGAGAAAATTTACTCGCGTATTTCCTAAAGCGTCAAAGGCATCGTTAACAAAATATTTTTAGTGGTTAACTTGATTGTGAGCGAGACTAGAGAGGGATAGAATGGAATATTGTGGAATCTGGTGGCTTATTCCGTCGACAGGCTGGGCCGCCTTCTTTTCCTCCGTGGTAGCTTCGGTACTGTTTACTCAAGATAGCTCAGTTTTAATCCCCTATCCACCCGTAGCCGGAGCTGCAAAGACAACAGGCGGATAGGAAGTTGAGCCTACATTAGCCAGCAAGAAGGCACCTGTGGAACTGAACTAGATGTTGTATTACGGTTTTTGCGGTTACCGGGGAATAACCTGTGGTACCTTGGGGTCGAAATTCCCTAGGATCCGGAGGTGCGGCATCGCCACACACCGGCGGAGAAGAGGGGTAAAACGTGACGTCCATGTCTACCGGAGCTTGACGGGAAAAGGGTGGACGGCATACCGATATAAACCTCGAGTGCTTTTTTCTTCTTCTCGCAGCTACCGTATTTTGGGGACCTGACGCGGTGCGGTATTTGTGTATAATGTCATTGGTATGGTAAGTGTTTGTGTAGACAATGTAGTGCTGCCGTCACTTGCAGTTTGTGATATGGTGCAGTTGCCCAGTTGGGGTCGTCGGGTGCCGTGATCTCATTGTTATATAGTTGTCAGTTAGCGGTATTAGTGAATATTGATTGAATTGGGGTTTGCCTTTGTGTCCCGTGTCTTCGTCTCGCGATACTACTTGCACGGAGATAATCGACGCTCCGCTGGCGTTTTTATAGATGACTCGTTGTGGGCTCCGGTGAGGGGCTATGCTAGAAGAGTATCGATATGACTATTTGGTGATGAAGGAGTTGAGGGGTTATTCTGGGCTGGTGTTGTGAGGAAAAAAAAAGGGACAATCGTCATTTCCGCTGGATATTGGTGTCGATCGGGAAGAAACTAATTTTAGGGGTTAATATGGCGGGAAAGAATACTGAAAAGGAATCCGATGGCAGTGCTGATTACCTCTCGAGATTTCGGAATCCTATCTGAGAGGCTAGGATACTTTCCGCCCTGTCTTTTTAACGTGTAGTGGTTCTTCAAGTGGTAGTCTTGGGTATTGTTTTTCATGATTCCCTTGAGAGGTTTTAGAGTCAAGTCAGCATTTACCTGTGAAAACTCAAATGAAAATTTTCTGGTAGCACTCTACGAGAACATTCTTAAATTTATCTCTGATCCATGGTAGTTCCCCCAAACTTATCGACTAGGATGGAGCCTACGCCATCTTAGCATTAAGACCGCTGTGGTGCCCCTGGTGTTTTTCCTGGCCTAGGGCCTCTTACCCACTAGTATCCCACAGCATATAAACCCTGACTCCCCCAATAAAGGTCTTCTATTGATATTAACGAAACCAAAGAACAAAAAAGACAATCGAAGATGACATTACGGCAGATAATGTTTTGTATGGTCCTCGTGGCTGCTGCCACTGGCTATGCCTTTCCAATTCAACAACCCGAAGAAACCCAGCTTGCGCCTGCTGTGTGGCCTGAAGCTGAGGATTTGGTATCCACATATTTCAAACGACAAGGTACGATTTTCTGCAAATCCTGCTGAGCGATAACCTAACCTAACTGGAGCTGGATAGCTCAACCGAAGCCTCCTCCACGGCTAGACCCGGCCTCGACGAAGACGAAGGATGGCGAAGTATGGCAACCGCTAAGGGCCAATGAGAAGCCGAAGACGGCGGATCCGCTACAGCGAGTGAGGCAAGACGATGTGAATGAATATATCAATTAAGGGGCTTAGGGTGACGGATCGAGATCTGTTATAGGGGACCCGGAACTCCTTTCGTTATGGGACCACTGTTTTTCTTAGTATTCTAGCACATGATACTTATGCAGCTTAGAAGAAAGGGGAAAAGGAAAATTGTGATTCTTATGCTATGCTTCTGGTTATTTTTATGTTTGATTAGTGTGAAAAATAGTTCCGCATTCCTTTTGGGCTCCTCTAGCGTGATGTAGTCTTTGTGTGTTAAAAAAAGCTGCACACGCGGTTAGAATCACAACTAAAAATTCACTTTCGTAAAACGCCGGCGGCTTTTTTGCTGTCATTTCTATTTCATCGTTAGCTACATTTCAGCGTCTCTCCGCTTTTTTATCTTTGCGAGTTTCCTCTCCTCCTTCATCCTCTTTCGAGCGGCATTCTTGCTCTCCCCTTGCTCTTCTTCAGCGTCCAACCATGTCTGATACGCCGCCTCACTAACGTCATCGAGGATGAACTTGCCCAAGACACCAGCTCTGTACCGTTGCACTAACCAGTATGCTGTAGCGTCAAAGTCGGGGGCTCCCCCCTTCAAAAGCCTTCCGGTTGCCTTGGCTGTTGCGGTAAGAAGCTCTATTATGTCGTTTGTAGGATGATAGTAGTCGGAATACAGCGAGGGGTCTCGGAGGTTGAGATGGAATAGGAGGTAATCGGCCAAGGTGGTTGCGTCCAGGAGGGAGCCTTTAACACAGCCCACCAATGCTAGGGATAACATCGTTTGTGGATTCGGCATGTATGGCACAAAAACACCTGCGTCCGTTCGGAGAGTATTAAGATTATGGATAAACGGAGAGAGAGACAGGGGTGAGGCTGACCAGGTGAGTCCATTAGATACACCAATGGATCATCCGATATCTTTACTGTCATCGAGACCTTCCTGGTTACTCCAGGCTCGCCGCCTGTTATGGCGGCTTTCTTTGAATTCCCTGTGCCCACTCGACGCATGGCATTCAGCAGAGTGGATTTTCCCACATTGGGCATTCCGACTACAAGCATTCTTGACCCAATCATGTTGTCGGCTGTTGCTGCTGTGCCTATAGTCTTCATGAGCTTTTTGCTTTTCTACCTCATGGTGGGGTCTTCTGCTCTTGGAATTGCATGGGAGAGAAGTGGGAAAAAAGAGGGGAAGCTACCTTTGGCATAGTCAATGATCTTTTGAACGTCCTTACGATCTTTGCTGTCTGAAAAAAAAACTTTGTGGGGTTTGTGCCATTTCCTGATGGTTTCTTGTGCCTAGGTATAAATGCCGCAGTCAGCCTTACGAACCCTAGCCCTCTAGAATTAGTTTGTAGTAGTGCGGGCAGGATCTGCTTTAGTGGTGCATGGTGGAAGTGAGATGGATATGGTAAGTGGGCTTGGTGTATAGCTGAGCAGATCATATCCCCCGTTATCGTGCCCAATCAATAATGCCTCTGGTCCACACAGTTATTGGGAACGTAAGCATTGGGAATCAATGCATACACATGCTAGTAATAGGTGTAGGAAGCAGAAAATAGAATCACAGTAAGGGATGTGATGAGAGGAAGCTTTTGCAAACCTTCGGATCCAACTCCTCGGCCGCCAAGTCTTTTTTGGTATAGACTATCAATCTTTCCTTCTCCTGCAAGGTTTCTTCAAACATTGGATTGCGGGACGATAGCGGGACTCGGTAATCCCGACACTCAATGATCAATTCCACTGAAGATACAAGCTGCTTCATCCTATCTAGCCCTGCACGATGATGGCCAAGAAAATATGACGTGATGAGATTTGAGGGGTAAGGGAACTCTCTTCGAGGGACGAAAGAAGAGTTCTGTGTGTTCGGCGACCCGGGGCTCGGTGCGAGCTTTGGCGCGATGGACGGGGACCTGGTATGCATACGCACGCAAGTGCCGAGTGATTGATGCGAATACACAAAACACCGTGCAGGAGGCATCATATTTCGAGCAGGCAGGAGATTCATCTTGCAGATAAAGTGAAGAATGCAATAAAATCCCTCCTCCACCAAAGGAGCTATGAATAAATAAAGATTGCGAAAAAATCTGTTGATTGCAGGGCCTTGTGTACCGATTGCCAGCAGTCTGGTAAAGCCCGAGCCAAGAATATCTTGATATCGCTAGTATGCCAAGCCTTTCACTAGGGGGTTTTGTTCCTCGTTCCGGGCGAAAAATACCCGAAAACAGAGGGGGGGGTGTGTTTAGACGGACGGTCGCTGTTGCAGCGAGTTCGGCAACTCAGCAACACCGAAAGAAACGTCTGGACTTGCCGTTTTCCCCCGGTCCATTTTCCGGGCCCTGACATGTATTGAAACTTAAGCCTCAGTGGGAGTGGGCCAACAGCCCAGGATAGATTATCTGCCATAGTCAGAAAGCGAATGTCCAAGAGAGCGAAGCGAGAGAAATTACCGAATATTGGTCCTGGTCTCTTTGCGTGAGGACGCGTTTTTTTGCCATGATGCGCAGGAAACCCTGGAATTGCGGTTGAGTGGTTGTCTGCCTTGTGCCAAGACATGTAGGCCCTTTTCTGTAAGAATCTGGCGGGAAATGCTCCGTCACGTCAAGACGGATCTCTAGGGGTACAATGGGGGTCCGGTGTGAGTTGTATATAAGGTATTCGACCTTGTTAGATCCTGTATCTAATTCAGAGCCTTTTTTGGGGACGCTCCTAAAGTTCGCAAAGACTGGGAAATCTTCAGTATTTGCTTTTCGCACTTGGTATTCAGGTATTGAGGATTGTGGCGACCCGATAGAGAAGTTGCTTGAGGACAAGGAAGCTGGAAAGTGTTCCTACATCGGTCATACGCAACAGCAGAAGCTTTTTATTTTTATTTTTACGGTAGAACAGGGTTGCGCAGAAAAAACTCGGTGCTATAAAACTGGCATTTCAACTTTGAAGGCTAATATGACTGCGCTTCTAAATCCTTGATATTCCGGCCTCACTTCAAGATTGAGACCAGAATACGGTAATCAAACTGCTCAGGTATGGAACTGAGGACCAGAAAACCAGAAAACCTCTTTGATCTTGGGCGGCGGCATTCTATGGTGACAGGGATCATGTTTTCCGGTTTTTACTGACATCTGCGAGCACAGCCTTTCATCTTAGCCACATGTCGAATAGCGTTTCTTCGAGCAAAACCTTACTAGCCACACTCCCCGACGAAGGGCATATGGATACCTCCCCGGCTTCCACTGCACTAAGCACCGGCTCGGAACTTGTCCCTGTTGACCCGGAGAAGGGGCTTCATCCGCGACCAGACACAATCCCCGCGTCAGGAAAATCTAAATCGAACAAATTTCACTTCCTTCGACCTACAGTTCATGGGATTGTAGCATTATTTCGGGGCGAGGGAGCCCTAGCCCCATTTCGACTTCTCAAGTCAGATTTCAAGGGCAGGGCGAAGATATATCACACAGATTGGGGTTTCAATCAATTGGTTCTTGCGTCGGCTGTTTTTGTCTTTTTTACAAATCTATTACCTGGGATCACGTTCGCCAGTGATCTCTATGTGCTGACGGGGAGGAACTACGGGGCGATAGAGGTTGTGTTTTCCACAGGACTTTGTGGGATTATGTTTGCATTGTGAGTACTAGTAGTATCGCACGTCATACTTTCCAAATGACCAAGGCTGATTAGGGATTTTCAGATTTTCCGGGCAGCCCCTCACCATTTTAGGAGTTACTGGGCCTTTCTGTATTCTTTCTGAACGTATTTATGCGCTATGCCATGAGAACTTCCATGTAAGCCACGCGCCCTATTAAATCTAGCTGGTCGAAACCTGTCACGGGTCTAGTTGCCATATGCGGGTTTCGTTAATTGAAGATGGTATAGATACCCTATTTGCCGTTTATGGCTTGGGCATGCATTCATTCTGCTTGGATGCATTGGCTGCTGGCAATATTCAATGCACATGACTGGACAATGGAATATGTTACCACGTTTTCCACTGAGATCTTCTCTTTACTTAACTCTGTTATCTATTTTCATAAAGCGTGAGTAACACCCATATCCGTCCCCATATTCCGGCCATGGATTAACACTCTCTAGGGTGCAAGAGCTCGAGAGATCACATGCAAATACCTCCTTTGCCTCGTTTCTATATTCAGTTATCGGCTGTGTTGGAACGTTTTTGGTCGCAGTGACTCTAAGTACAGCAAATAGCTGGGCTCCGCTTTTCCATAGATATGTTAGGATGGGGTTGGCAGAATATGCTGCCGCAATATCAATTATCATATTTATTGCTATACCTCAGATTGGAGAATTGAATAACCTAGATCAGCAAAGGTTGCCTGTGTCCAGTAAGCGGCGCCCCAAATCCTTCACATATTATCATTCGCACTATACTCACTAAATGTGCAGCATCCTTCCGTCCAACTTCCCCCGATAGGACTCATTTCATCGTCGAATTCTGGACTCTGCCTGCGAGCTGGATATTTGCTGCCGTAATACCTGGTCTGATCATAACCACCCTTTTCTTCTTCGATGTTGAGGTGTCCACTATCTGTGCAACGCTCTCTCGATATAACATAAGGAAGCCGGGTGGATATGCTTGGGATGTAGCACTTTTGGGTATAACAACAGGGCTCTGTGGTATTCTCGGGATTCCGCCAGCAAATGGTCTTCTTCCACAGGCACCTCTCCATTCCGAAAGCCTGCTACACAGCGAGGAAGTGGAGGTGAATGGCGAGATCAAAACTATCCAAACAGTCCATGAGCAGCGATGGAGTCATCTTTTGCACGCAATCGGGATCATGTTATTTTTGAGCCCGCCGTTCATGCATGTTCTCGGGCTCACACCTACGAGTGTTCTTGCAGGGCTGTTCTTGTACATGGGCGAACAAAGCCTTAGCGTTAATCCGATCTTGTTCCGGTTCTTCAATATGTTGACGTACTTTGCTGGACTTCCTCATCGTAGTTGTCAAAAAGGCTAATATGATCCTTCCAGGCCATCGAGCGAGCTCCCACAATTGCCAGACGGGATTAAAGGCTATCGAGGAATACACATGTATACCCTTCTCCAAATCGTTATCACAGCAGGAGTCTTCGCCATCACCTTTACTCCTGGCGCCCCGGTGTTCCCGGTGATTATTGTCCTCCTAGTCCCAATCCGGCTGAACTTGATGAATAAATGGTGGAGTAGAGAGACTTTAAATCGTATGTTACATCCCCCCCATGAAGAAGAAGAGTAATGCTAATGTCCCAGCAGACGTTGATAGTTGGGCATGCAAGGAGGGCGATTTCGACACTGACGATGCTGGGGACGGATCCCACGATGTGAGGCACGAGGCATGAAAACGAGAGCACGGGTTTGTAACATATTTCCTTCATTATTTTTTCTCTGCTTCCCTTAGTGGGGTGTTCGAAGTGGAGAGGGTAAGTTAGATCTGTTATACACGCCAGCTATAATTTTTCAAAGAGGGGAAAAATGACCCCTAGACTGTATATACCAGTATCCTATCAGTTGACCACTTATCCATCCAACTCTTTACATGAGGGGTTTACAAAAAGGGAGTAGAGTAAATAGAAGCAAAAATTTTCACACGGCTGACTTTGCCAGCGCGTACGGGCACGATATCATACCCGTAGAGCACAAGAACCTACCGCGCTGCACGTACCCGTGTAAGGCGGTACTCGTACAAATGTTGTAGTAGATGATATCATCCTTTGATAGGGGTGCCCTAACAAGGATGTACGCCGCGGCAAGTCACTAGCCAGAAAGTAGGAGGGACTCCTGATCGCGGTATGGTATTCAGCAGGAACTTGCGTGCCCGGTATGTGTTGCATGCTAGGCTTTCCGACCGGTGGCAGCCAGGAGGGGGGCTTAGTTTGGTACGGTGTGTGGCGAGGCGATCGGAGGCAGTAGTGTACCGATACCGCACTGGTACGATAAGTGAAACTCATGTTTCGCGGATGAGGTGGGTTTAGTACTTGTTCTCGTAGTGTGGAAGCGTTTTTTTTTAGAAGAGCTACTGTTGCATACAGTATTATACCATCCAGATCTAAGTAGAAAAGCCAAACCTCAGTGGCAGTAGCAGTGCATTTTTTTTCTCTCTTCTTTTTGCAAAAAAAAAAAAAAGAGACGATTCAGCATCAAGAGTGCAGGTAGAGAGAGAGAGCATGATATCCTCTTCGTAAAATCGGGGCCGCCCTCTACCTGAGAGGGTAATAATAACACCATCTATTCAAGCAAGTAAATTCTCCGTAGGAACCTTCGTCACCATCAGAAGGGCACAGCCACGCCCCTCCAAGCCAAGTATCGCTCTAGGGTAGCCTTCGAGCCAAAACCCCGCGAAATTCGGCATAAGAAGGGATAATCAAGGGTAGGAAAGTTTTTTTTTTTCATACTTGCTCACTCGCTGGGGTTGTAGAGTGGGATGGATGGTGTGAGCTGCGGGAGGGGGGAGTTGCGATCCCGATGGACACGAAAGGTGTCAAGTGGGGGGGCCAAGGGTAGTTACGGGTACCATGGTTGCTCGTAACTTGCTAATGCGGGTGGAGCGGTTAGGTTGGTTGGTGCTGAGCTGGAGATCCAGAGCATGATGGCCCGGCTGCTGTTGCGATTGGTGGGCATCGTCGTACAATTTATGTTTCACCGTCCAGCTCCCACTTTTTAGATATTAATCTTCTCGGTGGGGGCTGTGAGCCACACCGCGGTTTCTTATGTTGTGACCACTGGTGTGTGGACCCCAGGGTTAAGCTTCACTTCGGTGGGGGTGCGTGGGGGAAATATTTCCTTCTCTTTTGGGTATTGGATGTATGTAAAGTACTGTAAAAACTCTTGAAATCCACCATTTCCGTCAGCCCTGTGATCTCCAGATTCTGAGTCAAAAACTCCTGAGAAAGATAGAGAACCTGTATTGGGATGCTTCCTGTAGAGATACGAATATATTATATTTATGAGAAGGATTAGCATTTTCCTGAGATGGCACTTGCATAAGATCAGCCTACCGGTACAAGTACTGGATGCGTTAGATCTCACTAACCGGTATTCGCAATCCTATTAACTTGTCAAACTAAATCTATCCAGGACTGACTGAGAGGGTGGATTTCAAGAGATTGTACTGTACTGTATTTTTAATGGCCCCCAAACCTCAAGTGCAGCTGGAGGATGTGCAGGACACGAGTGACCGGAAGCGGTAAGATCCCGTCTTTACAGCGGTTGCTGGAAGGCGGACCGCTAGAAGTGAATCTAGGAAAATAGGTAGTATTCTTGAGAACATGCCTGAGGTAGAGATTAGACCGACATGCCGCAGGTGAAGCTTGGAGGCGATCCAGGTTATTTAGTGAGGCATCACAAGCCAAAACACAAAAATGGGGGTCCCCTATGACTACCAATGCGCGGATTTTGCCATCCCCTGGACTGGAAAGGCATTGAAAATTTTGTGCCACCCCTGTCAGTTTTTGGGACAGGAGTTAATAGGTGGTTTCTTGCTAATAGCTAAAGTTTCACGGATGTGCAGACTTCAGACCATAACTAATATTCGCTGCGTGATCGCGCTTATGCGGATATCACTGAGGGATGCCGGTGCCGGTACTGAAGTTGTAGTTCAAAAACCCCTTAGTCATCAAACGGTATGCCTCAAAAGTTGGCAGGGGCAGGACAATGGTTTTAGTGTTTTGCCGGTCCAGGAGATAATGAGCTTGAAGGAGACATTAGAAAATAATTAAGCGTCTGAGGTGCAGAGTGCTAGCACAATTTTTCCCAGCCCTTACCTTCTTCATAGAGAAAGCAGTAGGAGGCATTTGAAGCAGTGGCCCCCTGCACTCGAGTACAGTACAATGACGAGCAGTCAGGACCGATCGAAGCAGGGGTCACAGTGGGTTAGGGTTTGGCAGCAACAAAATGGAGAGGAGAATGGTATTGTGATAATTTTAGGAAGAAATGTCCGCATAATAATAATAATAATAATATTATTATTATTATTATTATTATTATTATGATAGCAACATTAAATTTTAGACTACGGTACCGTATTAGCGAGCGAAAGACGGGAAGGAAAACTATTGTGGGTTGCCAAGGAAACCCTGACATGACAACCCATCACTCCTGCTGACCATCGGCCACTGGCCATAGTGGTGATCAGGACCGGTCAATACATCGGCGCCAACATTTTGATTTAAAGTGATGGAGGTCGATTGCATGTATCTTTTTACATAAAAAAGTACATACAAAAGCCCTTCCTATTCGAACCTTGCAATCCCCACAGCCACCGCCCGGCCACCGCATCCAATCAGGCACTGGTCTTGTTCCATAGGTATAAACGGTGGTTTATCTTCAACTACTGGTAGGGGAAGGTCAAGTTCGTTGATTGGCTAGGTCAGCTTTCTATGAGTGTCATTCCCTTAATCGGTGATATTCGAACTAATTATGGTGATGGTCTTGCCCATTACCACACAAAAAGTGAGTGAAATTCGGTACCGATGAAGGATGCGGGTGCAGGAGATCGGAAGAAAAGCTCACGACCCTTCCGTGGCCCGTTTGCAATGAATGACAATCATGTCTCGGATGATACTGTATATCCACTCCATGTGTACCCGATATTGGTATCACCAGGAAGTAAGGGCTAAACGGTAAGTACTATACGGCCTCATACCGCGAGAAGCTTGTTTCTGGAGCGTGCAGGACGCAGGCTTGGGGGGGGGGGTGTTTTCGGTGTAAAGGTTATTATATTGACCGACGTGTATGATACCGTGATGCGAGGGGAGAGAGGGAAGGGGGGGTTTTGGACTTTCATGAGGTATTTGAAACACTTTTTTTTTTCTTTCCTTTCCTTCGTCACGCCTCCCCAAACTTCCGTCTTGAGCGATGAGTTTGGAGGCCTTACTAGCAGTGTCGCCAGTCGTCCCGTCCGTCCAAGACGGAGTGAGGACGACGAAGGACGAGACAGACAAGATAACCTTATGGCAAATGTAATATGGAAAAACAAATCGAAAGAATATTATAGTGTTGTCATTGTTGTGGCAGTAAGCAAGAGTGAGATTAGGAAGGTACTAGTATGACAGTTGGTGATAGAAAATCGTTGTATGAGAATTTAATTTGCATCCGAGTATTCCTATGATTGTGTAATGTTAGCTTCTATGAATATTGTCTGTGAATAAAATTCACCCCGGATCAATGAAGAGGGACAAATTTCAGCCATGAAAACATAACTCCACCATTAATCCCCAAATCGATAAAAACAGGAACAAAAAAATTAAAAATGAAAGTACAGAGTACAATACCTAGTAGAAATTAATGTTTGAGCAAGAGAAGGCTTTTTAAGTGGTGTTGAAAGTGCACAGCGTGAGTGGTGAATTTTGTCGATAGACAATAAAATTAGAGTTTAGCATAAAGCTTGGACATTCTCTCTGCCGCAATAATCAGAATTGGATTGCTCCTTCTGTTATTATTCACCAATGTCCATGGCTTGCAGTGACTGCAATAGGATTTGATGGAATAGCCATACTCAACATTAAAATTAATGGAATAATTTTATTTAA
>Ga0307507_10004825_pt1 | contig 23187 bp, 22 predicted proteins | sample 7_EM_MG_FD_207223 | JGI IMG/M metagenome (GOLD analysis project Ga0307507, IMG submission 207223) | Populus trichocarpa ectomycorrhiza microbial communities from riparian zone in the Pacific Northwest, United States - 7_EM | ecosystem: Host-associated > Plants > Roots > Unclassified | place...
TTTCCAAAAGTGTGGATCAGAGCGGATCGGAGTGGACCAGGTGGACCACTGGGACCACGACCCCCTTGGTGGACCAGGAGCGTTCAGGACCACCTTGGACCACGCTCCGACATTTCCCTGCCGAAGTGCTATATTCTCTTCTTGCCGAATTGGCAATGAGTTGTACCAACCCACTATAGTGTAAGGAAAACATCATGACCATTCTATCGTTTCCCACACTCATCTATTTCACTCCATTCATAACTCCACCTTTCAGCATAACCACAAAGGAAAGACAATCCCCAATGCATCTCCGTCAATCCTTTCAATCTATCCTTTCAAATGCTGAACAAATGAAATCATCAAACCCATTCCGCATGCTTCCTGCCTGCCCGCTTCCGTAAACTCTAACATAGAATAGGGGGGAAAAGAGAAAGAGAAAGAGCGATATCGTACGGTGCTGTACAAGACCAAGACACCCGCTGCCAAAAAAACAAGCCTCAAGATATAGACTCTGCCTAAACCTAAATATATTCTATGATGGAAGGAGAGCGAGTGAGAGAGAGGTTACTAATTCAAAAGAAAAAGAAAATTTCTAACTTATTCCGTAAAACACGAGGAAAAAATATCTGAAAGCAAAAAACAAATTAGCATCTCAGACCACCCCACACTAAACTCATACTCACGCGACACTAACTATATCAATAGGAGACGATTTCCATGAGACAAGGTGATAAACCCCCGGGGACTAGGACATGAGCTAATTACTGGATACATCGGGCCTGCAACAGTTCCCCGACCCTATGATGCTGGTAATGGGCTGCTAGCTGGAGAGGTGTGAGGTCACCATTATTGGAGCTATTGGGGTTAACATCTTTCCGCTCCAACAATAGCTTCACTATTCCCTCATGGCCATTCTCGGCAGCCTACGAGAGCGGTGTTTGGCCATACTTCATATCTGGGGTGTTGGGGTTGACATCTTTCCGTTCCAACAGTAGCTGCACTATTCGCTCATTGCCATTCCTGGCAGCCCACAAGAGCGGTGTTCGACTATACCCCGCGTCTGGGGCGTCAGGGTTGACGTCTTTCCGCCCCAACAGTAGCTTCACTATTCCCTCGTGGCCATTGCCGACAGCCCACGAGAGTGGTTTTCGACCGGATTTACTTGAGCTATCAGGGTTCACATATCTCCTGCCAAACAGTAGACCCGCTACTTGCGGCGTCTTCTTCCATCTACGGCCTAGGCTCCCAGGATTGACAAATTGCGGTCCAAGAAACAACCTCACCACTCCTTCATGTCCACACCCAGCAGCCCATGAGAGTGCCGTTCGGCCATCATTCGTGTCCTGCTTATCGGGTTGAATATGTTTCTCTTGCAGGAGTAATCTCACTACCTCTTCATGCCCACATATTGCAGCCCATATAAGTGGCTTTATACCCTCACCATCTCTTTTGTTCACATCCCATTTGCCCATCTCTGTCAAGGTGTTTGCGACTTTGGCGATGCCAAAATACGAGATACAGTGCAGCGCCGAAAATCCCTTTCAATTGGTAGTACTGGACCGGGTAAACACCAGACCGGCGAACTCCTTCCCAATCGACTCCCAAAGGAGCTCGGCAGCTATATGACTATCAAACCGATCAAGGAGCTGGAGTGCAAGTGTTTCTGCATGATCTGAGAGCTCCGCTCGCATGTGGATTCCCCAATATAAAGAAGAATACTTAAGGAAGGGCGTGTCTCGAGGGTCAGGGGGCGGGCCATTTGAACGATCCTTGATGTGCTGGAAGTTGAGATATGTCAAACAGGTTTCCGCCATCGTAAAGTGAGCTGCGCCAAAGAGGTCGTGACGTGTGCAGAGATACTCTTGGGGGGGTATAATGGATCAACCTAACTGTTGAAGTATCCTTTTCTATGGTGGCAAGTCCTTGGCAGCAGGCTAGCATGGTCGATATCGCAGGGATATTATCGCTCTCGAGATCATTTGACCCTATTCGGACTGCTAAAGCATGACGTAGCTCATCCACCTGCAAAGACCGCCTCGAATGGGTGATCCACATCAGAACCGCCATACCGTCTCTTTCTTTTTCCCCGCCCTGAGCCTTTATCCTTCTCAGCGTGTCTCCGTATGCCCCCCCCAAATCTAACCCATTCTGCATTGCTCTGAGCCTTTCTCTCCTTCGATATATAGTCGTCTCTTGTAGAATCGTCTCGATGCTTAAGGAGGCCAGCAGGAATCTAAATACTCTATCTCTCAGCACACAGCATATGTATTTTTGTTCGTATTCCCTGCGTACTTACATTTCTGAAACTGTTTCGGGAATCTTCTGTACGATTTCTTCCTCTAAACTCTTGTTCATGGCGCCCTTCATCGCATCTTTTTTCAGTTTCTCTTTGAGGAATGTGACGATATCATGCTTAGTGGCTGTTATGGATTGTGTTGCTGCCCTCCCCAGGAGATGCTCCTCAACCTCAGCCTGAATTTGTGGTCCCCCGGTCATAAATAGCCGAGTACCGGGGACCTTTTCGAGGATTTGTTTGAGTAAATCGAGAAGCTCCACCCGATATATATCCGGATACTCGTCTAGGGCGTCAATGCATATAAAGGTGGGCCGTGAGGACAAGATATCCTTCAAGTACTCCATAATTTCTGAGCGCACTAGCTTCTGACTACTAACGACCCTCCCCCGACGCCGATAATCTTTGACTATTCTTTCCGGAACCTCATCCAGTCCACAGACAACTTGTTTCAGCACTGAGCTTAGAATCGCATTGGGGGATTGTCCCGTCTGAACGGCGAAGTCGAAGTAGAAGCACGCAACACCAGCGTTTTCCCCCAGAGCCTGCTTGCACAACGTATCTATCACCAGCGAGCTAACATTACAGCTTATTAGCAATACCCTTCTTTCTCCAAGCCTCTTCTCTCTTACCTAATATAGGACTTGCCAACCCCCGGCCCTCCATAACAAAATAAGGCTCTACCATCAGACCCATCCTCACCAATACCACAAAGCCAACTCTGATATTCCTAGGTTTGTAAGAGCCAGTCTCCCACCTCCTCAACCCTACGGGTTCGAATGTCGTAGTGCCGGATATGGGGCTCAAGTGGAGATAGCCAGGCCAAAATTCCGGAATCCTCATCAGCGACCGTGCAGTTATTCCACACCTTGTTAAAGGAATGGTTGATATTAAAAGAGTCGATATTACAGCTGATATTGTGAGACATTTTGGTATATTTCGTTGGTTTGAAGATTGTAGAGAATGGTTATTGAGTAATTTTATGCGGCAGAGCTGGTTGATATAATTCCAGGGAGGGCGAAAACAAGCGGAAGCGATCCCCATTTGAAAGCAATCCACCCCGATATATCATAATAGCACATGTCCATTTGTGGGGAATCCATGCCACCCCCAATCTCCCCATGCCAAGGGCTAACAGTGCCACAATACGTCTGCTCCGGCAATTGGTTTCTTAAAATGTTATTAATGTAAGTCTAGTGACATTGTAAATTGGACTGCGAATTGTTTTCAAATAAGATAGCATAACCGGGGGACAACGAACAGAGAGGACAGCTAACAGCCCTACCGGGTTTGGCCTTCTTGCTCTATTGCTCGCTGTGCCTCTCTGTTCGTTGTTCCCTCCGCTATGTTGCAAGATGAGCCAGCGAAGCCATCGAGGTCTCGAATGAAATATAGAGGATAAAGATGTGTCTACTCATCCCTCGTAGATCGCCCACCGGGATAAAAAAATGTTCACACTGGTAGCTTCATCTTACTCACCAGCACTCGCGCCGCGAATGTCCTGAGACAACGGGCGCAAGCACAATTTCCCACAACACTCAAACATCGGAATACCATAATAACTCAGGTTGATGCCAAAGCCAAAATGTGAGGTCCATTACTACATTTCTGGCTTCTAGAGAGAGAGAGAGAGGGACTCTAATATAGAGGCCTTAGTATCAATGGATATTACGGCTGTGGTTGCGACTGCAACAGCCATTGCAGTTACGATGCCAGGTGAATTTTGCGGGGGATTGTGGTTTTGCCCGTTGTCTCAGGACTTAGGGCCCGTTTACCTATAGACGTTAGTGATGGACACGATCAGATCATGATCGATTAATGATCGATCATAAAGTGCTCGACCATCTCGATCACAAGGCCCTCTCGATCAGATCATGATCGATCATTGTAACTATGATCTAATCGATTTCATCGATCATGGTACTGCTCGATCACTCACCAGTAGATAGCTTCCTTTGTGAAACTTTTGTTGAAATTTCGTCATATCTCCTAGCATATTTCATGACACTACCGAGTATTCCTTTACTTAGTTTGTGTTTCGGCTCCACCTGTACACCGCTTACATTACTACAGCTAAGATATATTTTATAGTGTTTTATTGTTATTTTAGGATTTAGCATGTGCTCTCCTATCCTGTGTTCAGGATTTTATGCATCTCTTATGCACCATTGTTGGTCATGATATTTCTAATATTCTCATCACACCCTTATAGTTTCACGTATATTGTTTTAGATTTACTTGGAAGGATCTCAGGGTCAAACATGTTCGCACTTATGTTTCTTACATTGTTTTCCCTATATTTTTCTTGCATGTATGGGAGCGCACTTTCTCATAAATAAGGTTGCTACCCCCCACCTCGCTTAAGAATAATAAGAACCAGAACTCCTACCAATCTGTTCTACTACTACTATCTCTCCTTGCTTAGCGTGCCCTGACAGCACCCCTGCACCTGTCTAGTGTTATCCATATAGAATAGATCGCGCTCAGAGTTCACACATTTGAACAACTTTAAGCCCACCCTTCATGTATTCCAAATTCCTCTCTTCAATAATAATGATAACATCTAACTAGAATGTATATACAAGTTTCCAAGTCAAGAACAGCTATCCATTTTAAGACTCTTTGATCTCAGGTAACCAAATACTCATCCAAGAATAAAGGTGAAAAGCCACTAAATTTAAGCTAGATTTTGGACCAGGAATAAAAATGACAAGCCACTCTGTATTCACAGGTAACCCACTCCTCGATCACTGGATCATGCTTGAGTAGTCCTAATATGCAATCATGGTCGATCACTCGATTGCTCGATCATGCTCGATCATGACCCCCATAATCTGATCGATCATGATCGTGCCCATCACTAATAGACGTCCGTCTAACAGCCTGAAACGATGCCGACCGTAAAGGGAGGCATGACAGTTGGGGAGAGTGCGGGGGAGTAGATGGCGTTTACCTAGAGTAGGCCATGTAACCTTTGACGGTCTAGCTACAAGAATCTAAGACTGTGGGAAATTGATAAAACATTTTCGCACCCTTTATCAGATAAAGGGTGAGACGCCACCGTCTAGCCCAACTACCTATTACAAAATTTATTTCTAGGAATGGACAGGCAGTTAGGCGTGTGTAAGGGGGACAGAATGGTTGCGTTTTTATCTAGTGTTTATCTAGTATATAGCTTAAACCCCGTTTATCTAACCGACATTATTTGACGGTCGGAACCGTCTCTGGTTGCTAGACGGTCGTCTATAGGGAAACGAGCCCTTATTCTCGGCGCCAGTAGGGATGGAAGAAGGATCTACCGACCTGGGATATTCGGAGTATTCCTGCGGTAGAAAGGCTGCTAGTGTGACTACTCGGGCTCGTTACCGTCGAGAAGTCCTAGTCTACCGCCCGGCTTGTCCACTGCACTCTAGGAGAGCACCTCTCCCACAGCCTGACCCTTGCTCTGCTCTATGGCTCCTAAGGTTTATTAGACTTACCTCAATTCTCGGCTTGTGAGGGGCTATTCGCTTGCTCCCCATTCCATCCCACCAACAGGCTTACTTGCTAAGCGTATTTTTTCTTGCTAGGCGATGCATGATAGACGGTGAAACACCACACGGAGAACTTTTAGTCAAACTGCTAGATGAGCGCGATAAACACATCTCCAGGATGCTGTTATTGTGTGTGATACCCTTTCACAACCAGCCTTTTGACCCTAGGGTCTTTACAGGGCTTAGCTATTCCTATTACGGATGCGTCGAGATACCGGCTGCTTTATTAGACGCAAATAAATGAAATGTGCTAACGACTTGTGTACCTGGCAACACAGCGATCACCTGGGTTGCTCGAAGGGTATGAGGGAGTGAGAAGGATGCTACTGGCACAGCCCAACCTCAGTCCCCCCAGAGCCAGTCGCTTAGGCTAAGCGTCGCTCTCCCTGCCCGCCGTGAACCGGAATTAGTCGATCGTCAGAAATGCCGCTTGAACGGGACCATGACGTCAATATCAACACACTTGACACTCTGTATCACCGAACCCCGCTCTCATAGGCCGGGGGTAAGCATGACATAGTCGTAACAGGACTGCAGGAGCTTCACAAGGTCAATCCCGATGAACCGGAAAAGTGGAGCCACAGAATTTCTTTGCTAAATATGCAGTGAGCCTGCAATTAGCTGAGCTCTTCTTCCCTGAGCCATCCTCACTATTTGAACCTCCCTCTAAAAAGGCTAGTAGGCTTTGAGATATTAGGACGAAACCTAATACTTCTATCTCTTTCTGTCAGACATAGTCTCCTCACAGGGGAACAAACCTGGAGGAACAGGATTCTACTCAGCCCATAAAGATTTCTTTATACACAGAATGGTGAGTTATTCCACATGCCTGACCTTTAGATTACTTGCCCGGAATGTCTTGTCATCTATTTGGCTCCCCCACATCGCCCCAGCCCCCCAACTTCCTATTTTTTAGGTGCTCTTCCTTTATATTTTGTGACCAGTTTTGCCTATAGCCGTATCCCATTAGTGTTTATCCATATCCCCTCCTCTGTGTGTGCACCGTTTTTATTTGCATTCTACTTCTCATTGCCACCGGATTAAGTTAATCAACAGTTCTTGACGATTAGCTATTGTGTCATTACATAATTTAGACGCTAATCTTATTGCAATATCAGAGGGGTGGATGGAATCTTCATAGATACAGATCTACCTTGACGTTAGCTTAGAGACATATAGGACCCACAGCAGTCTAGTCTGCCCGTCTTTGGGGTAGGAGACAAACTACGGCTCATAGTCCGTCCCTTCAGTGGTGCTAGGATGGGCTACGCCCCAGAAGGGAGACAAGACGGACTGTTGAGGACTATAGTCCTAGCGCTTGGACCTCTGTACTAGCCCAAGTTGAAATCATACACCTCTAAACTAATCATTCGAGCATCATGAGACATCACTCGTGCCGTCCTCCAACATCCCCTCCAGCGCCCCGGACGGTCGGGAACACTAGAGACATATCCCACATCTGTGAGAGCTGGCACAAAGCCGTAACCAACGGAGAAGGGCCCGTGGCACGTAGTTAATCAATTAGCTTATTTTTTTCCCTTTCCTCCTGTTCTTTTCCTGTCTCTTCTCTGCCACCTATTGTTGGACGCCCACCTGCGTACTCTGTTGCAAGATAAACTTCTCGCCTAACGAATACTAAAGGCACCGTAGCCTTTTGCTTCCGCTGCCCTGCTTGAAACATTACAATTAACACATAGTGCCTTCACGGCTTAATTTGCCCCCACTTGTACCGATCTTCACAGGTTTTGCAAGTCTCGGCTACACACTCAGCAGGGCGGAAGCTTTTCTCACTGTGTCCACAGCGGAGGCGCAGTTTAAGGTTAATCTACGAGTGGGATACTAGGTTAAGGGTCAGCTTCAAAGGCTAACTTATTACCAAGCCCAAGACCCCACCGGGATATCCGCCGATCCACCAGAGCATTATGCACAAAGGTATCAGTGCAGTCCTAAAACCGGGGATGGCCGTGCTAATATTTTATCTCATACTCCATTGAACACGTGATGTGCTGGCGTGACCCTCGGGCTTGAACTTTAATTACCTTTTGAATAAGATGGCAAGTAATCGTACTGTCTTGTGTCCTATGGATACCATAACGCAAGTTCCGGCTACAAAGTCCATTTCCTAGGGGCAGTAGGTTTGATGGATACCTGGACGAAAACCTTAAACGTGAGGCCATAGCTGCGCATGAAGAGGACTGTGTGCGGGAGTATGCTACTCAGGACCCAAGTAGATTGTGTAATTTTTTGATCTGCAATTGGGCGGCTAATCGTATTCCTAATGACCCGAATCAAGGATTCCTTTCCCTCCCGATATTAGATGAGGAAGCACCTCTGCCCACCTACTACACCACCTAGATCCAGAACACTCTGTTCAGGGCAAGATTGCCAAGTTAAAATAGTGTACAGCGTGGTGCCATATCATATCGTATCAAAATTTAATGAATATATTTTGTTACGAATTGGACGGTTTTGGTTATGCAGCGGAAGATTGTTGATTGAGTTGTCTAGCTAGCTAAGCGAAACATGAACGGTATAGATATACCCAAACCCAGTCACAAAACCCATGATACGGAATACACACATCTGCGTACAACCACGCATACGCAGTAGTGAGAAGGAAGCATAACAACTTCTCTCACGATGTCCTTACCCGGACGACCAGATCTCAACATATTTTGTGAACCATAATGTCGAGTGAGAATGTGTGATGTTAGCGGGACGGGCGGCGACACCCGAGAGCGGCAACAGAGGCGCCCGACACGGATCGCTCCGGAAAGAAGTCCGTCATTCTCTGCAATCGCACCAGTGTACCGTATTTAGTGGAATTATTATTAAATCTCCCGCTAGGGCATTGGAGCCGCCTTTGCTGATAGCTTGTGATAAGGTGCCGCGCTTTGCTTTTTTTTTTGTCTAGAGCTTCGGTAGGCAGTTTTCACAGTGTTTTCGCCTATCCGAAAGACGGGTTTTTGAAGGTCTTAGCATGATGTTCAATTATTCTAGTAAGTACAGAATTGTGAACCACCTTTCTTAGTCACGCCCTGGTACCGCTCCCGCCACTGTCTGTTTTTCCATGCCACAATATATCAATCTCTCTTATGCAGCCCTTAGGCTTCGAGAATTAGTTTATCGAAATAAGAATATCTAATAAATCATTATATCTCTATTTATTCAGAGAAAAAAAATAACAGAAGAGTTATCATTCTATACAACCTTAAGACACCTCTTGCCGAAAGTAAATCTCAAGTAAATACACCCTACATAAGACCGAATGCATTCTATTACTGAGCAAAGATAAAGTGGGAGATTGTTCGGAGGTGCGAGAAATGTTAACTGATCTAGAAGGTTTCAACATAATCCCTGAAACTCCAGGAGTAAAACTAAGGCAGAGCAAGAACAAACATGCAGACCTGTCCGTACAAAACTCGTATTCGTCCCAGACTACCTGGACCAACAAATGCCAATTTCAAAGAAACAATATCCCAACTTCCAGGAAATCAAGCCAGCCTAATTACTGGATAGGTAGGGAGTGTCGGGCCTGTAGCAGCTCTACGACCCTATGGTGCCGATGTTCGGCAGCTACATGAGCGGTGTTTGGCTAAATCTCGAGTCGCGGGTGCTGGGGTTGACCTCTTTCTGCCCTAGAAGTAGCTTCACTATTCCCTCATGGCCATTCAGAGCAGCCCACGAGAGCGGAGTCCGGCAGGATTTACTTGAGCTGTCGGGGTTGACATCTGTACATCCCAATAGCAGCTTCACTATTCCCTCATGGCCCCTCCCGGCAGCCCACGAGAGTGGTGTTTGGCCATAACTCGTGTCCGGAGTATCGGGATTGACATCTGCCACCCGCAATAGCAGCTTCACTACTCCCGCGTGGCCATTCTCCGCAGCCCAGGAGAGCGGAGTTCGGCCAAACACTTTTTCTGGGGTGTCCGGGTTGACATCTTCCCTCCCCAACAGTAGCTCCACTATTGCCTCATGGCCATTCCTGGCAGCCCACAAGAGCGGTGTCCGGCCGAATTTACTTGAAGTATCGGGACTGACGTCTTTCCGCTCTAACAGTAGCTTCACTATTCCCTCGTGGCCTTCCCCGGAAGCCCATGAGAGCGGTGTCCGGCCGGATTTACTCGGGCTATCGGGGTTGACTTCTTTCCGCCTCAGCAGCAGCTCCACTATCCCCTCGTGGCCCTTCTCAGCGGCCCACAAGAGCGGTGTTTGGCCATACCTTGTGTCCGGGGTATCGGGGTTGACATCTTTCCTCCCTAACAGCAGCTCCATTGTTCCCTTATGTCCATTCCTGGCAGCCCACAAGAGCGGCGTCCGGCCAGATTTGTTTAAAGTATTGGGGTTAACATCTTTCCGCTCCAACAGTTGCTTCACTATTCCCTCATGGCCTTCCCCTGAAGCCCACGAGAGCGGTGTTCGGCCGGATTTGCTTGGACTATCGGGGTTGACGGCTTCCCGCCCCAATAGTAGTTTCACTACTCCTTCGCGTCCATTCTCAGCCGCCCATGAGAGGGGTGTTTGGCCATATATCGTGTCTGGGGTGTCGAGGTTGACATCTTCTCTCCTCAAAAGTAGCTTCACTATTGCCTCATGGCCTTCCCCGGAAGCCCAAGAGAGAGGTGTCCGGCCGGATTTACTTGAACTATTGGGGTTGACATATCTCCAACCAAACAATCGACCCGCTACTCGCGCCGCCTCCCCCCACCGGCGACCTGTACTCCCAGGGCCGACAAACCGCCGCCCAAGAAATAACTTCACCACTCCATCGTGTCCGTTTCTAGTAGCCCAAGAGAGCGCTGTTCGGCTAGAATTTGTATCCTGCTGATCAGGTTGAATGTGTTTTTCTCGCAAGAACGACTTGACTACCTCCTCATGCCCATATCTTGCAGCCCATATGAGTGGCGTCATACCCCCACCATCTCTTTGGTTCACATCCCATTTGTTCATATTTATCAAGGTATTTGCCACTTCGGCGATGCCGAAGTACGAGATACAATGCAGCGGAGAGAACAGCTTATCGCCAGGGTGATAGGCAAAGGACAGCCCCCCATTGATCGACTTCCAGAGAGATTTGGCAGATATGTGGCCATCAAACTGACCAAGAAGTTCGAGCGCTAATGTTTTTGCGCCATCTGAGAGCTCCATTCGCATATGGGTTCCCCAATATAAAGCAGAATATTCAAGGAAGGGTGTGCCGATGGAGTCAGGGCACGGGCCGGCTGTGAGATCCTTAAGGTGCGGGAAGTTGAGATACGTCAAGCAGGTTTCCGCCATGGCTGAGTGAGTTCTGCCAAAAAGGTCGGGATGTCTGCAAAGATACTCTTGAAGGGTAAAATGGATCAACCTAACAGTCAAGGGACCCTTATCCACAGTTACAAGTCCTTGGCAACAGCTTAGCAGGGTCGATATCGCAGGGATATCATCGCTATCGAGATCCTTTGACCCTATCCGGATAGCTATAGCATGACAGATCTCATTCACATTCAAAGGCCTCCTCGAATGTGAGATCTACATTAGAACAGTCATCCCCAGTCTTGCTTTCTCCCCGCCCTGAGTCTTCATCCTTCCCAGAGTTGCTTCATACGCGCCTCCCAGGTCCAAACCGTCTTCGATTGCTCTAAGCCTTTGTCTCCTTCGATGTATAGTTGTCTCTTGTAGAATGGTCTCAATGGTTAAGAAGACAAGAAGGAACCTAGATGAAATATCTTTCAGCAAATAGCTTGAGATATTTTTATGAGTGTCCCCTTTCTACTTACGTTTCCGAAACCTTTTCGGGAATATTCTGCATAAGTTCCTCCTCTAAACTGTCGTCCATGGCATCCGGCATCGTGTCCTCTTTCAGTTTTGCTCTCAGGAATATAGTGATCTCGTCCTTAGTGGGCACTATGGATCTAGTTGCTGCTCTCCCAGCAAGATGCTTGTCAACCTCACCTTGGACATGCGGTCTTCCGGTCAGAAATAGCCGAGTGCGGGGGCACTTTTGAAGAATTTGGCTGAATGAATCGAGAAGCTTCACGCGATGTCCTGCCGGACACTCGTCTAGGCCATCAATGCAAATGAATGTACATCGTGAGGACGAGATATTCTGCAAGAGCTCCACAATTTCTATGAGCGCTAGCTTCTGACCACCAATAACCTTCTCTCGATCTCGGAAAGCTTTAGCTATTTTTTCTGGAATCTCGCTTAGTCCGCCAACAACCTGTTTCAGCACCGAGCCAAGGATAGCATCTGGGGATAGCTCATCCTGAGCGGTGAAATCAAAATAGAAGCACGCCACGCCAGCGTTTTCCTCTAGGGCCTGCTTGCATAACGTATCTATCACTAGTGAGCTAACATCACAGCTTAGTAGCAATACCGTTCTTTTCTCGAGTCACCTCTGTTATACCTAATGTAGGTCTTGCCAACCCCCGGACCTCCATGGCAAAACAAGGCTGAACCATCAGATTTACCCCCACGAATACCACTAAACCAATTCCGATATTCCTCCGTTTGTAAGAGCCATTCCCCCACCTTAGCGACCCTACGGGTTCGAATGTCGTGATGCCGTCTTTGGGGTTCGAGTGGAGATAGCCAGACCAAAATTTCCGGCTTCTCCTGGACCGTGGTGTAGCTATTCGACGCATTGTGAAAAGAAATGTTGGTATTAAAAGAGTTGATGTTGTCGTTGATGTAGTGTTGAGACATTTTGTATTTTTTGTTGTTTGGAAGGTTGTAGAGGATAGGTTCTTAAGTAATTTTATGCGGTAAGTTAGTGTCGGTTCATCTGGGAGAAGAGGAGGCGATGGTGATTTTGAAACCTTGTTGGCGAAGAGCTGGTCAAATCAGTCCACCCGATACAGGTATAATAATATTATCTGTGAAACCAAGGGAGTATGGGCTGCCGTACAGTATACGCAAAGCCCAAGCGGCTGATGGTTGAATGGGGCTGTGATGCGAGTACCGGTATGGTCTGTTGACAAATTTAACCGTAGATCAACTACCGGTACTCGAGTAAGGGGCCGTTTACCTATCCGTCTAGTTTGTTGGAGGTTCGTTATTCTCAGCTGCTCACCACATACATATTTTCCCATTCCCGGAGTCACACGAAACGGCACCACTTTCATCCGCTACACTTCATCCCTCACCAGCAGTTTCACTATTGTTAGCTTCATACTTGACCAAACATCCACCCTGCATACATAGTGCAACAACCACAAACACTGGATCACCTACTATGAAACGCAAGCAGTGCTGATGCCGAACAACAATCATATCCTCGGTCACCTCGGATAGAATTCGGCACTACAGGATGAAAGGAAGCAAGGCGGAGCAATCTCATGCAAGATCAGGCATGCGCAGGCAGCATGCAAGGAAAGGAGGTTTTCTCTGGAGGAGGATATAAGGCTGTCTTGTTTTCCGCTTGTTCACTCGTCTTATCAATTCTTCATCGCATTCATTCGTTCTCTTGTCAGACGCTCTCCTATTACTTTGTTGCGCTTTTGTTCTTTGTTTCTCAGTTCTCTTATTATAACATCTCTACTCGTACCAATAAAAGTTTCGTGTTCTTCGGTCATCCAGGATTACATCCGCTGTGCCCCATCCCCCCAGTTAGTTGTTTAAAATAGTTAAGAGATTTTGGTGGGGAAACTAGACGGTGACGTCTCAACCAACCTCCTACTGTGATAGACGGGGCAAAACTGTTTACCTACTTTTCAACCGTCCTATATTCTGGCTGCTAGACGGTCAAAACAGGACGCGGCTCCAGAGGCCGTCTTGGTACCCCCGCCTATCAACACCACCACAATCCCCCTCACCTTTCATGCTGGGGAATCACAAAATAGCCATCAAACTGTTTCATTTTCCTTGTGCACTCAGCTATTACCTTTCTCATAATCTGGTGCCAGTTCAAAGACATAATTCCCATGTTGTGTTTGTGAGGAGGTATTGTTGTTCCGTCCGATTTCTCGGTTGCTGAGCGCTATTGTCAGTGGAAAGCCTCATGGTTGCCAACCTCACGTTAGTTTATCAAAAATTTCACACTAAACCGTAGTAGACGGTCTTTTAGGTAAACACACCCATCCCTTCGTCTGTACCGAATTTCACTCACTTTTAGCGTTGAACTAATGGGACGCTTGGCACATGAAAGGTGACGATAGACAACACACCAAGATAATTGAAAAGTACTTGTACTTGTACCATAGTCGGGAGCAAATCTACATAGATAACCTAGTCTCCATCATGGCCATGCTGAGCAGTACCCATTTAGCACTATTCTGAGCACTACACTGCTTCTGAATTATCAAGTTTTTTGTATCATGATGGCCGGAATAGGCTGGGGTTTGAGATATTCAAACGCCGGTACCACCCTTGATGTTCGTCATATGATATTTACATCATAGTTGTCACAATTATTCCTAACTTTGCTCTTTTCAGCTACTTCACCACCGATCGCTTCCACTGCCAGCGGGACGCGCACTTAGTGCGAGTGCTTGAATACAGTTTAAGGGATCTATTCTCCCTACACACCTTGCACCGTCTAGCCCTCCTTAAAGGTCGGCACCGTCTCCGGTTGCTAGACGGCCGTCTATCCCTTCGTTTGATTTCGCGGTTCACCCTAGCAGTGTGGCAACGACACTTGGGTGAGCGCGATGCCATATAGAGTATCATTAACTATGCAATTATCCACTATCCGGTAATCCTCTCGCACCCATCTGGATTTAAAATGGAGGACACTAGCTTATTCCAGTGATTGTGAGTAAATATACCCACATAATGTCGGGTGGGTACAACCCATTGCCAATTGGGCAAAGCACGACGAACCCAACCGGGGGGTAGGCCGGTATGCCTGGGAGGTTGGTGGATTATGGTTTTTCCGGTTTCCCAGACAGTGCGGGGTGATAGCTCTCCCACGCAGGACCTATCGAACCTTACTACACGAGTCCCCCTTTCTGCTTCTCCATACCACATCATCACCACTCTTCTGACAGCTCTCGTTCGTTATTTCTCGAATTCTGTATTGCCCTAAAACCACTATCTCTACCCATTCAAAGCCACGCCTACCCGGTTTTAGCCACTAGCCACCACGACAAATACACTATGGCCCCCAGAAGAGCTTCAACACGTGGAGGCACCTCCACACCGGCTATCAGGCGAAGGGCACCAGCAGGAGTAAGGAAGAATACACGTATCCGACAAGCCCCAAGCCTTGATGTCCAACAACAAGATCCGGATTACAGTAACCCCGGGACCGAACATTGATATCCCCCATCTAGCAATAGTGAGGAACCCGAGCCGAGCACCCCCCACTACAGCCAGTCCTCTCCGAACAATAAACCGATACATATCTCGCATTCCCTGCCCGCTAACACGATCTCACCACAGCCAGCCACCCCAATATCACCAAGCGATGTAGATAGCCACACCTTATCTCGCTCCCCCTCAGATATACCAATCAATCTCAGTACGATGCGTGAACTTCTCCGCTCATACGAACAGAATATTGTTGACTTAGTGGTCCTCCAACTCACCTCAAATAACCACAATCCCCAGAGTCCTACCCCCCAGCATGCTCAGCAACTCCCTATTCCAACCGGAGGCACCCAGCCCCACCAACCTAACTCTACACAGAGTAGAATAGCTACACTAGAAAGCCAATTGGCCGAACTCGGAAAGCACAGCGAGCAGGGCCTGGCTGATGTGAGGGAACTGAGGGCTCTCGGTATGTATGACCCATCCCAGTCCCTATTCCCACACGAGAGTGAGAGGGAATCAACTATCGCAGCCTCACTGGAAGTAGTATTCCCAGGGGTTGAACGCGGTACCCGGGTACAGAGTATCGAAAATAGGTTCAAGCCAACAAATATCTACCAGCTTCTAGCTAGTGAAAAGAAGCCAGCCGAGACACAACGAACGATTAGCATCTGAGGCATTGAGTTTGAGCAAGCCGAAAGGGATGGAAGAGAGAGCGAGTATTGTATCAACAGCTTCTTCAAAGCCTGAGCGGCCTACTCAGGAATCCTGGTGAAGCTAGCACCACCCTTACTCTAAAGTGAGGTAGCAACAGCCACGGCTATATACACTGTGAACCTGTACGACTTACGGGAAAAGTATGATTGGGAGGGAGTGAAGCCTTACCACCTCCGATTCCACCGGAAGAGGGTCACAAGTAGAAACAGCATTTACCAAGCCAGCGAATGGCCACTCCTCGACAGTGAGCTTGTAGCCTCAAAATGCCTGGCGCACCCAGCGCCACAAGGCCCGTGGCCACAGAGCAATAAGCCAGCCACCGGATCCCTCTGCCGAATACACGAGATCCCTATACGGGAGAATGTCATGGGACTAGCATACCGGCCCATCGGCAGCAGCCTTAGATTAACTTTGAGCCAAGCCCAGCAGGCGAGAGGAAACACGGGGTCCGTAAAAGCTATAGCACCACCATGCAGAAATTGAAACTAGCTGGAGTGCCAAATCACCCACTGCTGCTACGAGCACGCGTGCATTTCCTGCTGTAGCAACCACCGTGCAGCGCAATGCCCCACAGGGACTGGATACCAAGGGCCCAATAGACGTTAGCTGTCCAAGCTACCCTACTTTTCTCATGCCATTTCCTAGCCACTTCCTATATACCTAGACTGCGTATTTCCCCTTCCAGAATACTTAGCTCACTGCTACCCAAGCAGCTCATATCTCAATCACTCATTTAAAGCAGACACCCTACAGCCCAAGCAATAGTTGCCTGCCCCCCAAACCTAGCATAGCATCCACACACCCTAATACATCAATGCATCACCCACTATTTAGCAGACACAGCCTCCCAATGTCTACCGGGCAACTAAGAGGAGAAGGATGGGTCAAGCTTACACAAGATTACCCAGACCCCGATGTGATCACAGCTGACTTGGGCATATGCACCTTCAGTGCAAGAATAGGCTATGAAGGTTACTGCAATAGTACCACAATTCAGCCCAACCTAAAGACTGCTATAGCGGAGGCCCCAACCCTATCAGCCGATATAGTATTGGAGCTTAACAAATCCCGCGTAGAAGTCTTCCGTGATCTTAATAGCTTACCAAGCCACTTCACAGCATCTCCGCTAGGCCTAACCGATAAGGCGGAGGGAAGCCAGAGAGGAATCCATCACCTATCTTACCCACCAGGAGATATGAGTGGGATTAATGCTGGAATCCGAGAGCATTATGGCGCTATTCAATATAGCGGGATCGAAGACGCAATTCAGACGGTTCAAGGATTTGGAACAAACAGCATACAAATTAAGCCCGACTTCGACTCAGCTTTCTGTTACATACCGCTATCGCCAATAGACACTCCACTCCTCGGGTTCACAGGGGAGGACACATTTTATAGAGAACGTTTCCTGTCATTGGGACTGCGTACAGCTCCATATCTGTTCAACCTCTTTGTGGAGGTTTTCCATTAGATTCTCGAACAGCAACCCAAAACAGCGAATATCAGTACTACGATAATTCACTATCTAGACGATTTTTTGTTTGTCTTAGACCCAGGAGGGATAGCCAATCTCAAGATATGTAGCAAAATATTTACTACGCTTTGTGCGCAAGTGGGATTGCGGATAAAAACATCAAAAAAGTGAAGAGGGGAATGCCGTGAGCTTCGCCGGGTTGGTACTCGATACCGGTAACATGGTAATTCGACTCCCCGATAACAAGCTGCAAAAAGCACACAAAGTTATCAGCAAGGCATGCAACAGGGGAGCCCTCTCGCTGCACGATATCCAGCAGCTTACCGGATATCTAAACTTCGTCCCCACTGTTGTTCCTCTAGGAAGGACATTTCTTAACCGCCTCTACAACATGGGGCTGTATTTCCCCCCACAAGCAGCTAAGTACTATAAACGGCGGATATCCGGCGAGGCGCATAACGATCTTGCCTGGTGGTCTGAGGTACTACAGTACCCACCGGGAAGATCAATCGCAACCAGAAGGCGTGATGTAATTAGAGCCTGGTCCGACGCTGCTAGCACTCAAGCACTAGGGGGATAGTACTACCTTGGCCAAAGCCAGGTACACCCTGGACCCGATTCTGAGTTCTCAATACCAGTACCCCTCTCCATAGCCAAGGGAAGAGAGCACATCAACACGCAAGAAGTGCGTGCCATCGAACATGTTCTAGAGCATTGGGCCTCCAAGCGGAAAGGAAAAGCACTTGGAATGCATGTCGCCAACCTACCATTGGCCCATGGTATAGGCAACTAGACCATCCCAGGAGGCTTCATGTAAGGCTTAAGGAGATGCTTGTTGCTCGCTAGCAAATACGACTTGGAAGGGTAGGCATTATGGGTCCCAACAAAGGAGAATGCCCTAGCCGATTCGCTCTCACGATCGGAATATAACAGGATAGCTGACCTCACACCACAGTTACTACACCCAATATGCAGCCTCCAACAACATGGATTTCTAACATACAGGACTCGGGATTGGCAGGGGTAGCTGCCTACTACCTTTGGCGTGGGCTCGCCCCTTCAACAAGATAGAACTACGACAGTCCAAGATCCCTTTTTTCCCTCTTCCTCTGACTGGCTGGGTACCAATACCTAAATGGAGGTTGCTTTCCCGCAAAGGCAACATGGTTGATAGAATGGTTATGTTCCCTAGCTGGAATAGTGAAAGTCAAAACCATGAAACTTTAACTAGCAGGTATTAAGTCTTACCAACTTGATCTCAGAATCGAGTGTGCGGCATTTGCAGACCCCCATTTGGAATGAACGATCCAGGAGATCAAGCGTGATCACCTGGAACCAGACCGCCGGATACGAACACCGCTGACCCGGCCCCACCTGTTACTCATCCTCCCCCATCTCTTACGCTCTAACTACAACGATGTAGCTACCCCAGCCACTTTCACACTTGCATTCGCCGTCTTCCTCCAAGTTGGGGAGTTTACTTACAAACAGACAGACCGCACGCTGGGGGACGCATTCCCAAAAGTGGTTTCTCACAAAGAGTAGCGTCAGAGTACGAGGAAGAGGAGCATATATGGAACTCACTCTGCCATCATCGAAAACAGACCCATTTCGGAAGGAACTTAAGCTGACTATCGCCGCAAGTCTCGACAATGCCTGCCCCGTGTGTGCCATGGAAGAGTACCTCACCCGCGATACCCACCGGCCCTGTCCAGCATCCCTGTTCTGTATCGGTAGTCTTGAACAGGAACTGTTCTCTCGAGAATAGGTTGTTCACAAACTACAAGGACTCGCCTCGACAGCTGGACTGGGTCACGGTATGTGGAACAGCCACAGCTTCCGCGGGGGCGCCGCCACATAGGCAGCGCAAGTGGGGATCCCTAAAACAGAAATCCAAATACTGGGCCGCTGGAAGTCAGATGCCTACAAGGCATATATCGAATACTCGGATACAGAATGAATTTCACTCTCTAAGCGGTTCCAGACTACCCAAGCTACCACTCTCCAACCTTAGAGTTCAGCCTGCCTGAACATGGCCCAGGGCCCTTACCAACCGCACGGCAGGCCAACTCAGGCCCTACTCACTATGCCTGCCTACATGTGGGAAATATCAGTGGTAACGATCTCCCGTGGCAAGGGCAGTGGCTTCCCATGCACCGCCTCCGACAGTGGAATCACATATGCATCTGGCGCGGGGCACATGTTTATTGTCTTTGGGCCTTATTCTATTTTGGGTTTTTCTTGGGTTCTCTTTCCGTTACTTTTAGCCAAGTTCTCCTAATACATTTACTGGTCTTTGGAAAATTGGATGCTGTTATCATCATGGCCATGCTGAATGCTACTGATTTCGCTCCATTCTGAGCACTACACGGCTTCGCAAACAAGAGGTTGTCCACATCACGATCACAGAAACAGGCTAAGTGTTCAATGCTGCGAATGGGTTTAAACATCACGGCAGTTTAAGGCATACTTTGCCCATTACTAACTAGTGATTGCTGATCACAACTCTAGTGCAACGCTAAAAAGCTGTGAAATTCGGGAACACACAAAAGGATAGGTAAACGGCCCCTAAGAGGGACAAACTTCGGCCATGACAAGAACACTCCCCCATCAACCCCACTATCGTTAGAGCCAAGAAAAAAAATCAAAAATGTATGATATGCATAGGGTAGAATACACAGAAGAGATTAATATTTGAGCTAGAGAAAGTTCTTTAGGCCGTGTTGAAAATGTAGAGTGATGAAGGGGGTTGCGTTGACAATCAGTGTGCCTAACAAAAAAAACAAAAAACATCATATTGCACAAGACTAAGACACCCTCCGCCTAAAAATAAGTCTTAAGAGAAACATTCCAGCGTCTAAGCTTAAATATATTCCATTCCTGAGGAGAGGGGTGGGGTTGCCCAGGAGTGTGTGAGGGGGGCTGGCTTACTTGTACCTGGGGGGTTTTCACTTTAGTCTCTAAAACTCGAGAAGAGCTGAAAGACAAAAAGCAAATAAACATCCCAACCGCCTCTCACAAAATCCATATTCATCTGATGGTAGCCTAGCGTGCTTCAAAGTCGCGGGAACCTTGGCACAGTTAAGTGAAATTTCTCACTCCAAGGCTGATCTTGTGAAACAAGTCAATTCGAGAAAGGGCGTCTAGCGACAACCAGTACTTTGTAAGCATCGGAGGCAACGATTGGGAGAGTGCAGGTTTGTGCAACACCAGAGCCTCCTAAGTGGCCACCACTCTTTCTTCAATTCCTACGGATTTCATTGTCCTCCAGATTCCCACTACCGACAATCCCTTTCTCGCTCTCATAAAGAAAGGGATTTAGATAATAGGCTATAGCGCTAATATTGTTCTAGCCACCCCAGACCAGCGATAATATCATCTCATTCAAAATATCTATCTCTTCCGTATGCGCCTCCAAGTTCGTGGAGAGTACATATGGGCCGCAAAATCTCTAATAAAGATAGCCAAATCTATCACATTCTACCCTAGTAGAGGGAAAAAATAATAGTTATTCTACCGCACAAGACCAAGACACCTGCTACCTGAAATAAATCTCAAGATATATACTGAGAGAGAGGTTAGCTTATCCAAAAAAAAAAACCTGCTTACTTCATCCCTAAACGCCAGGAAAACAACCGAGAACAAAAAAAAATAGGCATCCCCGCTCCTCCCCACAAAATTCATATTCATCTGAAAGAACCTGTAGAGACAAATGAAAATTTCTACGAGACAAGATCTTAAACTGCAGGGAATCAAGCGGGGACTGAATTACCGGATACTTCGGGAATGTCGAGCCTGTAGCAGCTCCACGACTCTACGGTGTCCGTTTTCGGTCCCTAGCTTGAGCGGTGTTTTACCGTATTTATCTGGACTATTGGAGTTGGCATCCCCCCGTCCTAACAATAGTTTCACTACTCCTTTCTGGCCATTTTGGGCAGCTAACGAGAGCGGTGTTCGGCTATAGTGCCATTCTAGGGTGTTGGGGTTGACGTCTTTCCGCTCCAACAGTTGCTTAACTATTCTTTCATGGCCCTCTCCGGCAGCCCACGAGAGTGGTGATCGGTCATCCCACAGGTCTCCGGTGTCAGGATTGACATCTTCCCGCCCTAACAATAACTTCACTATTCCTTCTTGTCCATACTTGGCCGCCCACCCGAGAGGTGTTTGGCCAAAGGTCGGGTCCGGGGTGTCGGGGATGACATCTTCCCGCCCCAATAGTAGCTTCACTACTCCTTCGTGTCTATTCTTGATAGCTCACGCGAGCGGGCCGTAGACTTTTGAACCATTGGGGTTGATATCATTCCACCCTAACAGGAGCTTCACTATTCCCTCAGAGCCCTCCCTGGAAGCCCACGAAAGTGGTGTTCGGTCATCCTACAGGTCTCGGATGTCAGGATCGACATCTTCCCGCCCTAAGAGTAACTTCACTGTTCCTTCGTGTCCATGCTTGGAGGCCCACCCAAGCGGTGTTCGGCCAAAGGTCGGGTCCGGGGTGTTGGGACCGACATCTTTCCGCCCTAACAATAGCTTCACTACTCCTTCGTGTCCATTCTTGACAGCCCACGAGAGCGGGCAGTGATACTTTGAAGTATTGGGGTTTATATCTTTCTCCTCTAATAGTAGCTTCACTACTCTCTCGTGACCATTCTTGGCGGAGAGCGGTGTTCGGCCATCGATCGGGTCCTGGGTGTTGGGGTCTATATCTTCTCGCTCCAACAGTTGTCTCACTATTCCTTCGCATCCATTCTCAGCAGCCCACGAGAGTGCCGTTTGGCCACAATTCGTGTCCTGCTGATCAGGCTCAATATGTTTCTCTCCCAAGAGCAACCTCGCTACCTCCTCGTGCCTATATCGTGCAGCCCATATGAGTGGAGTCATACCCACACCATCTCTTTGGTTCACATCCCATCTGTTCATCTTTATCAGAGCATTTGTGAGGTCGGCGATGCCGAAGTAAGCGATACAATGCAGCGCAGAAAACGGCTTATCGTCGAGGTAGTAGTAGAAGGGTAACCCCTCCAGGATCGACGTCCAAAGGGATTTGGCAGATATGTGACTATCGAACTGATCAAGAAGCTCGAGCGCAAATGTTCTCGCGCCATCTGAGAGCTCCAATCGTATGTGGGTTCCCCAGTATAAAGAAGAATACTTGAGGAAGGGTGTGCTACGGGGGTTAGGGTATAAGTGGGCTGCAAGATCCTTGACATGCTGGAAGTTGAGATACGTCAAACAGGTTTCCGCCATCGTCGAGTGAGCTCTGTGGAAGAGGTCGGGATGTGTGCGAAGGTACTCTTGAAGGGTATAATGGATCAATCTAACTGCCGAAGTACCCTTTTCTATGGTGACAAGTCCTTGGCAACAGTCTAGTATGGTCGATATCCTAGGCATATTATCGCAATCAAGATCGTTTGACCCTATCTGGACTGCTAGGGCGTGACATATTTCATCCACCTGCAAAGGCCGCCTCTAATGGGTGATCCACATCAGAATATTCTTCCCGAGTCTTTCCTTCTCCTCACCCTGAACCTTTATCCTTTCTAGCATTTCCTGGTATTCTTTCCGTATGTCTAAGCTATCGTGAATTGCTGTCAGCCTTTGCCTCCTTCGAGATATAGTCATCTCTCGTAGGATTGCCCCAGTGTTCTCAACGGGGCAGTCCGTCCGTCCTGAGCCAGGACGAGGACGGACGGCAGTTTGTCGTCCCGTCCTGTCATTTTCTAAAGTTGCCCGACAAGTAAGAATCCAAGACGAGGACGGACGGCATTGTGTCGTCCCGTCCGGTCTTTCCCGGAACTTGCCCCACACATCCGAGTGAAGGACCGTGCCCCACCGTCCCCCACCATCCCCGGCCGTCCCGCGCCGTCTTCCGCTCTTTTCCGTTGTTTTCCGCTCTTTTCCGCCGTCCCCTCGCCGTTTCCCCCCCCCCCCCCCCCCCCCCCCCCCCCCCCCAAAGGTAT
>Ga0307507_10004826_pt1 | contig 23176 bp, 4 predicted proteins | sample 7_EM_MG_FD_207223 | JGI IMG/M metagenome (GOLD analysis project Ga0307507, IMG submission 207223) | Populus trichocarpa ectomycorrhiza microbial communities from riparian zone in the Pacific Northwest, United States - 7_EM | ecosystem: Host-associated > Plants > Roots > Unclassified | place...
GGTGTATATAGGCCTAAATACCCCGCGCGGGACTAACAAAAATCCGAACCGTGTACCAGACCTTCTAACGAAGGTCTTGCCAAAAGCGGCTAGCGGCTTGGCAAGGTAAGCCTTGGCAAGAAGGTCTAGGAACGAGACAATTTTTCCGCACCGTCATCCAAGCTGATGTAAGCGTTACGTAAGCAAATTATGATTGGATGATCGCCCGGGTCCAAGATAACCCAAAAAGCCGCTTGGAATCCCGCCGCAGCATCTTTCAAGTAGCAGGATGCTCACATCCCCCATCATTGCAGCAATATCTCCTTATTCCAAAGGCCCTCCAGGAGTGATGGAAGAGAGGCGGCAGGCAAGTCAACAGGGCAAGCCGTTGAAAACGCAGCTAGCGGATTTATTAGTTCATGAGAAATTTTATCAGCCTCTACCACCGCTTTCCGCTGCATCCGGAAGCTGAAACCGGACGATATCCGGAGCCGCAATAAGAAGCTCAGCGCTGGTGTCAGCTGCAAAGGCACATGAGAGAATGAGACAGCCGGCGACGCGGCTTAACGAACGAGGCCAAAGCTGCCAAACTGATGGCTCATGCAACCAGGGCTCTCGCAAGCCCAGATTCACCCCCTCGATACCGATCCCATTTACCACGCAGACTATCGACTGCCCCACAATGCAGAGCACAAACGTCGATTCGGGAATATCTTGCAAGGAAGCGGATCGTAACAATCAAACGAGAGGTCCAAGACTACTACAATCTGGTGCCACGTGTATACTCTAGCAATTTGGACTGGGCGGTAAAAATCTCTTAGGAATACCCAAAAACTCATGGGAAAACAAACGAATCTTATAGGGTAGAGACTTGCCCTAAGAGGGCTAAGAACACTATGGGAGGCTGTATAGAGTGGGCGGGATGGGAGTAATGCAACGGGTAGGACGAGTTATGGGAAATGACTTATTATCTGTTTTCCTCCTTTGTCCTATGTACCATTGAGATTATCTGAAATGCAAATGTACGCAGAACGGTATATGGTGATAGTCACTCCCAGATCTACAATAAACTTTAGTTTGAAATATCTTTGCGAAAAGCGCCCTTTCAAAAGCGGCTGTCAAGCGCAGCACCTGCGACAAGCCTAATGAGAAAAGAACAAACTAAAGCCAATCAACTAGTAGCGCGGAGACCCCTAGTCATGCACTAGAGAACCGGGTTGTTGCGCACGAAAACCAATAAAGCATTCGTTTCGCCCGGTTTACCCGTCTCACTTTATCTTTTATTAATTTTATGAGACATTCCTTGCCGGGTAAAGATGTAATCCATCGATTACACGAAAACATTCTATATCGTCGAAGCACTAGGTAAGGCTGAGGACGCTTTCAAGCTTAACCACAACTCTAAGTATCTCATTAAATCCAGTAAGCTGCCTAGGAAAAGGTTAAGAACTGCCCGGCAGACGACCCCATTATTTTAATACAGACGTAAATATGTACTCGCCTTGACTCTAGACGCAGATTTCGACTATAGGCGTAGTATTATCTGGGGTTTAGACGAAGAAAAGTCTAACATTTAGATCGATATCGGCAACAAAAGAGGAATTAGCGCCGTACACTTTTGGCTTTATTAAAACTAGTAGGCACTTTTACTAAATTGCCTATTAATATTTAATTACTTAAGTAATGGAACCGTAGTTAATAACCATTTTTTTAACTGCGAAGAAAACCCCAGTAGGATACTCGCTGTATCTGGCCTAACAATCATTAAGGCAGATAGACAGGTAATAAACAAAAAGCCATGGTTCGTTAACTTGTCGCCGTGCTAGCCCCACTACTGTCATCCAGGGAACCGTATGCTATGCACTTTATAAGAGCCGTGTGCGACTTCGTTATTATAGCTCAGTATCGCACCTACGACAAGGAGACACTATAATATATGTACTACGCCCTATATCGAATTGATATGCTTAAAGGCGCTTTTTAAGGTTTCCGTCCGAAGGCAAAGGATTCTAATACTGGCCATTTCAACATACTAAAATTCCATGCCCTCGTATATTTTAAGGAAAATATCCGCCTGTACGGATGCGCAGATGGGTACTATACCGGCGTAAATAGCGAAGCTGGACACCGTTATATTGTTAAGGCGTTTTATAACTTAATAAATAAACGGGATTTGCTATCTTAAATCTGCTCTTATAACTTAAGACGGGTAGTAGTACTAGTAATGGAAGAAGAAATAGCTTTCGCGAATAGTAATTTTGTATTATAGTCTTCCCAGCGTCTAGAGGTACAGGTTACTTAACTAATAAGGCACTTGGCAGTTATAAAGCTTTAGTGGCCTTAAGAAGACATAAATAAAGTAACAGATTTTATATAAAGGCGTCTTGGGCTAAAAACGTGGCTTTATGTATCTTATGTGGTAGACTACTACAAAATCCCAGGGTTTTTAAACGCCATTGCGGTATTTGTCCAAAAGTATAGGCGGAAACTATAAGGCGAACGTGCCTAAAACTCCGACATGGACCGGAAAAAGAAGGACTCCTTATGGGTTAAGCGCCTACTTATTAAAATATACCTATTTATCTACTGTTAAAAATAAGACAAAAAAAATGCGACCGACCTTGAGGGCTAAATTAGTAAGGTAGTATATTGTACACTAAATTGGCAATGTTCTAACTAGTAAAGGCGTAATTACATATGGGTATAAAAGTATATGGATAACCGTAACCATATTGGAAAGGGCCATACGCCGTTAGGTAAAAGACTTGTAGGCCAGCTTTAGCTAATTACTACTATTCTAGATATTAAAAGGCTAGATAAATACAGTGTATACATGTAATATATTAGAGCTATGGTAGAGCTGCTTCAGCCGTTAAATTATAAACTGCCATATCTAATACACGGCATAATTGAGGTAAAAAGGTGGCCCCGCTCGAATAGGCAAGTACTTAAAGGTGGTCGCTTTTATTCGATGCTATCTATTCTACAAAGCGCATATATTATTTCAGCCGCTATTTCTTATCTAGATTTATACTATGTTAATAATTATATTAATTGGGACTAATATAATACTCTATACTTAGACAATTTTCTTAAAGAAGGAACTCGTATTATATTATTGTATAAAAGTCAAAGCAAATGACAAAAGTAGATAACCTAGTATAGTACCAGTAATATATAATATAGTAATAAAATTGTATAAGATTGTATGAGATTATATAAGATTATATAAGATTATATAAGATTATTTTAATTTTAATAAATGTTTAAAAGTATTATTAGCTAGTATACTATAGGCTAAAAATATAGTAAAAAACCATTTATGTAATTAGTGTTACGGCGCTAGTAGAAAACGGTGGATTATGGCAGTAGATTGTAGCGGACAATCGCAGACAGTTTTAGACAATCTCGGACAGTATTACAGTACTGGCAAATTGCCATAGAAAAGATTGCCGCAGATTGCGGTTATATAACGCGAGGATTATATAAAACATTAAGTGGCGCTACTTTTCTTCTCCTTTCCTTTCTCTAGCTTTGGATTCTTGTTTATAGACATTCCAATTATATAGGCTTACGCGTCCCTCTTACCGTGCTTATGCCTTAATTAACTAAGTCGCTAATATTATCCAAAGCTCATTATTACTCTTTCTTCCTAAGAAGGAACTTAAATATATCTATTTATAAGACTATAAATAGGATAAGGATATATAATAGGACCTTAAGGACATTACTAGGACTATAAGGACAGGACAGACCTAAGAACTAAAAAAATACAAACAGAACGCGAAACCTAAAAATAGGACACGCACGGACTAGAACCCCTAGAAAATAAACAAATACCAAAAATTACCTAAAACCCTTACCACTATGCTAAGAAATATAGTAGCTAGTAAAGCTGCTATAGGACCCGTAAATACCTCTAATGGTAAAATAGTCGCCGTCTTGACCCCCTAAGAAAAGCTCACAGCAGCTAATACTGAAATTAAATGGCTTTAAGAGCTGCTTAAAACCAGAGATACCCCTATACCTAGTAAGGAGTTATTAAACACCTAAAGACTTGCTATAGTCCTTAAGGCCCTAGCCCAATATATAGCATTAGCATTATTACAGTCCGTAAAGGTTGTAGACCCCCTATTACTTACAGACGGAACTAACCCTATATTTAATAACTAGAAGCTTTAATTGCAGGATAAGCTTAAAGTTAATGCGGACCACTTCCCCACTACTTAAGCTAAGATGGCCTACGTCTTTGGCTGTACTGGCGGAGACGCACAGATGCACCTATGTCCGTGATACGCCTAGGACTTAGCAAATCCCTTCCTCTCTAGAGATGAGATAATTAACCATTTGTCTTCTATCTATAAGGACCCCTTTAAGGTACAGAACGCCCGCCTTAATTATAAAGCTCTTAATATAAAGACGATGGAGACCTTTTTAGCCTTCTAGACCCACTTTTTATACCTAGCCGGCTAAGCCTAAATTCCCCATAAAGACCTAATGCTAGACCTCTTTAATAAGCTTACCCTAAACCTACAGCGCGCTATACTGCTAGTTTTTACTACTGTATAGACGCTAAAGGTACTTACAGACCACTGCCTATCTATTAACTAAGGCCTCTGTTGAATTAAGGCATAAGCTAAGCAGTATAAAGCTAGAAACTCTTTAAACTAGACCGCAAGTACTGTATAAACGGCCTATAACACTCTAGTATAATCTATAACTCCTATAGCACCAGCCGTATAGCCCGCCGTTAATTCAGCAGCTAGCCATGCAGCTAGTCCTGCTATAGGTCTAGCGCACACTCGGCCTATATACAACAACCCCTATAAATAGGCCTTTAGCAATTAAGGAGCTTGCTTCTTATACGGCCAGAAAGACTACTTTATAAAGGATTACTAAATAAAGGCGAAAACTAGCAAGGTTTTGTTAATTTAGGAGGATAGTGCAAAGTTAAAAAAAGAGGAACCCTAGAAAAAGACTCCTCTCTAGGGTTAAAAGGAATTAATATGTTATATATTAATCTAGGTCGGCTAGTTAGTAGAAGAAGCTACACTATCCCTTATACTTTATTTTGCAATAGATATTAAGTTTTAACCTCCGCTTTAGCTGACTCTGGAGTAAATACCTTTGCCTTAATAGATACCCAGTACGCCGTAAAGCTAGCTAAATTTTTAAATACGCCTCTTAAGGAACTGCCTAAACCAGTTCCTATTTGCGGGTATAATGGATAAATTAGACCACCTATTATAACTATCTTACGGATCTATTTCCGTATTAATAAATAAAGGCAGTATAATATCCCCTTTCTTATTATAGATCTAGGAAGCCATAATATAATCTTAGGAAGAAAATAGCTAGCCTATTTAGGCTTACAGCTTGACATATAGAGTAGACAGCTTATCTAGCCCAAATCTCTACCCCTAACCCCTTCCTTTATAAAAGAAATCAGTATTATAATAGAAAACCTTATACGGCCCTAGATTAATACTATTTACTAGGCCAATGCTATGCGTAGGGACTAGGCCTTTAAGAAAGATATACAGCTTAATCCGCAACGGATTTGTATACTACACCGCCCCTAGACTACCTATATTACGCCACCTGCACTAGAGATCTAGGAAATTAGTAGTAACCTAGCTAAGTTCCCTATAGAGAACTTAGGCCCTATATAGTTATAAAGGAAGGCTAGGAATACTAGACGCTATACTAAACTAATAGACTAAAAGAATAACTTATGGAAAATGGAATGTAAGCTAAGGAAGACTATAAACCTTATACTGCAAAATATAGCCTAATAAAAGTCTGTAAAGAAACCTACAGACCTTCCCCTAGTTAATATCTACTGTATTAGCGCTATAGGATTCTACTAAAACTTGGTTTAACCTAATACCATTACCTTTACCACCAGCTTATATAAAATTAATTAAATAATTAAGGAAAAGGAAAGCGAGCTTAGCAGATAGAAAAGTAAGCTTATAGATAAGGAGCTAGTAGAACAAAAACTGCCCCATTAACACTAGAAATTTAAGGACATATTCTCTAAGGCAGCGTCCGATATACTTTTACCTTACCAACTATATAACCACAAGATTAAGATTAAGCCAGACAAGAAAGACACCCTTAGGTATAGCCCCCTTTATTAGCAATCTACTGCCAAATTATAGGCTATAAAGTAGTACCTTATTAATAACCTAAATAAGGGCTTTATTAAGCCTAGTTAAGCCCCTTTTAACTCGCCTATTCTCTTTACTAAAAAGCCAAATAGAGGACTTTATTTCTGCATTAACTACCATAAACTCAATAATATAACCTATAAGGACCGCTACCCTCTGCCCTTACTTAATAAGACTCTAGCCTAAATAAGTAGAGCTAAAATCTTTACTAAGCTTAATATCCGTTAGGCTTTTTACCGGATTAGGATGGACCCTAAATTAAAAGACCTTACTATATTTTAGACCCGTTACGGAATATATAAATATAAAGTACTTCCCTTTAGACTAATTAACAAACCAGCTACGTACTAGCAATATATAAACAATATACTCTTTAACTACCTTAACGACTTCTATACAGCCTACCTAGATAATATTATAATTTACTGTAAAAATGAGTTGGAATATGAGGAGCATATTTATAAAGTCCTATAACGGCTCTAAGAGGCTAGCCTCTAGGCTAATATTAGGAAATTGGAATTTAGTGTTAAGTGCATAAAGTACTTAGGGTTTATTATTAGTATAAACGGAATCAAGGCAGACCTAGAAAAGATAGCTATAATTAACTAATAGATACCCCTAAGGACTATAAAGGGGGTATAGTTATTCTTAGGGTTCTATAACTTCTACTAACGCTTTATTAAGAACTATAGTAGAATTACCCAGCCCCTAAGCCAACTTACCTATAAGGACCAGCCCTTTTACTTTAATACTGTATATAGGCAGGCCTTTAATAAGCTTAAGAAACGACTAGTCTCTATTCCCTTACTTGCCTACTTTAACCGAGAACGGCCCTTAATGCTAGAAACTAATGCCTTAGACGGCGTTATAGCTAGCATTTACTCCTAGAAGCAGACGGACAGAAAATGGTACCCTATTACTTACTATTCGAAGACTATAATAGATGCTAAGCTAAACTACCCAATTCACGACAAAGAAATGCTGGCTATTATCTCTAGCTTTTAGTACTGGCGAATACAGTTAAAAGGAGCCCCTAAGCCTATTTAAGTAGTTTCGGACTATAAAGCCCTAGAATATTTTATAACAATAAAGGCCCTTATAGCCTAGCAGGCACACTAGGCGGAGGTCCTATCCTAGTTTAACTTCCTAATTATATACAGGCCAGGTGCTACTAACCGTATAGATGCTCTTATAAGGCGTAAACAGGACCTAAATAACCAGGCAGCTATGAAGATCTTATTATAGACTTAAACGCTACTATAACCAAAATACCTTAACCTCTAAATACGGGCAGAACTAAATACGGACCCATTAAGCGCTAAGATATATCCTGTTAATTCTATAGAACTTAACCTTATTAATAAACTACTACAGGTAAACCGTACGGCCCCTTCTCTACAGGAGTACTGTAAAAAGGCAAAGGATTTTACCAGCCCATGGTCCCTAGAAAACGGACTGCTTAAGCACTAGGAACGGCTGGTAGTAGTAAAGGAATAGAACTTACGGACTTAGCTTATCGCCGAAGCACATACTTAGGTCTCTACGGCCTACCCTAGAAAAAATAAGACCTATAAGATTATTGGTGACCATTACTACTAGCCCGGAATGGTTATGGATATTAACCGCTATGTATAGAACTGCGACGACTGCTGTAGGTTTATAATTCCACAAGATAAGACCCTAGGGCTATTAAAGCCACTCCTAATACCAGAACGCCCCTAGTAGTATATCTCTATAGACTTCTATAAGTTACCTACGGACCGTAATGGATATAATATGGTTATGATCCTAGTTAACTGCTTTGGCAAGCGCCCGTTCTTAATCCCCTATTATAAGAATATCAATGCTAAAGAGGCGGCCTAACTATATATCCACTATGTCTACCGAATTTACGGACCACTAGATACTATTGTATCCAACTATAGGCCGAAGTTTATATTAGCCTTCTGGAATAAGTTTACCTAGATCCTAGGTATTAGGCTAAAGCTCTCTATGGTATACTACCCCTAGATAGACGGTTAGATGGAGATTATAAATTAATACTTAGACCAGAGACTTTGGCCCTTTATTAACTACTTTTAGGATAACTAGAGCGAACTACTACCTATAATAGACTACGCCTAGGTAACCCTACCCTATAACTCTACGGGGTTTGCACCTATTTAGCTAGAAATGGGATACTTACCTTGTATAAGCTTTGACTAGAAAAGACCGGAAGGACTATAGACTATGCGTAAAAAACTATCTTATGAGAAAGCATAGTAGTATACTAGACGCTTAGAAGAAGTATAAATAGTAGCCTATAAGAACCTAGAGAAGGCCCAAAAATTAATACAATAGTAGGTAAATAAGCATAGGCGCAAACCTGACTTTACCGTAGGTAATAAGGTCTGGGTTATAACAAAGAACTAAAAGACAGAACGGCCTAGCTATAAGCTAGACTATAAAATGGTAGGACTATATAAGATCCTTAATAAAGAAGGCAACTTATACAAGGTTAAACTCCCAGACTTAATTAAAGTCCACCCTGTTTTTTTACCAGATAAGCTATAGAAAGCTGTAAATAACCTACTACCTGGATAAAAGAATAAGCCTCCACTGCCGATTTAAGTTAATGGCGACAATAAATGGGAAGTTAATAAAATACTAGCCTGTAAACTAGTATAAGGAACGCTAAAATACCGTGTCTAATAGAAAGGTTATAATCTAGACCCAACCTGGTACCCTGCCTGGAATTTTATAGGTTGCCCCTAGAAGCTTAAAGAGTTTTATAACTAATACCCTAATAAGCTAAGACCCCTAAAGTATCTAGACAAGTAAATAGAGTACTAGTATAGCAAAGATAATAAGCTACCTATTAAGCATATAGATAAGAACACCCCACGGACATAAATACGGACATATAAAGCCTAAGGGCAGGCTTTTTCGATAGTAGTAGATTATAGCGGACAATTGCAGACAGTTTTAGACAATCTTGGATAGTATTACGGTACTGGCAAATTGCCACAGAAAAGATTGCCGCAGATTGCGGTTATGTAACGCGAGAATTGCATAAAACATTAAGCGGCGCTGCTCTTCTTCTCCTTTCCTTTCTTTAGCTTTAGATCCTTGTTTATAGACATTCTAATTATATAGGCTTGCGCGTCCCTCTTGCTGTGCTCGTGCCTCGATTGACTGAGTCGCTAACAATTAGCATATAATTTTAAAATAATATATTATATTACTCTAATTGCATATTAAAGAATATATATTTGACTTTTAAGATTATTAAATTGGTCAACTATGTGTTATTTGACTTTTAAATGTCAAGTTAAGTGTTAAGTTAGTTAACTGCGTGTTATTTGACTTTTTAAATGTTAAGTTAGTGTTGGTATATATGCTTTAATTAACGGGCACGAATATTACTGTATGATACGTATGCGTTATTAATTGTTGGATGATTAATTGTCTAGAAGTAAGGGGTTGCTCTAAGGTTAGGTTAACTAGCCTCGCTTCGCGGTCTTATAACTATGTTACATGACTAACATTCCGACACTGGAGCAACTCTAAAAAGAAGGCTAATCTATATTCTAAAGCTAAGTTTACTTTTAGACTTATTCGCAGCGTATATGTAATAGCTAGAGATCCAATTAATACGTAATAGCTTCCACGCTCCTTTTATAGGTCCGTAATTGCAAAAAGAATTGTTAGGGGTAGTAGGTTAATATGTTGCAAGGGCCGCTAAGGCGCTAGTGGTAAGTAAGCTAATAGCGATTTTCTATCCTGGGGATGGAAAATCCTAATTGGCTGGTTGAATTTAGGGTCTATATTGTTACAATTAGTTACCTGACGCTAAGCTAAATCTAGGTTTATTTGTTTAACCCATCCTATAACTTATAGGTTGATTTGGTTTGTATTAATAAGCCGTTAAAGAGCCGCGTAGGGCTTTCCCTTTATTATAGTGTTAGTAGGGTTGGCCTCTTCGTTAATTTATTTTACCTCTATAATTTGTCTCTGTTTGTAGGCTTGCTGGAGGCATATTACATTAATTATTAGGCGCTTTTCTTGGGTGGTTCTAAGTTATACTAAATAGTTATATAAGGACTTAGAATCAGTGCAAAGTATAAGTGGGAGGTTAATTTGTAGGATCTTATCTACTGTAGATTTAATCGCAACGCCAATATTAAAGCTGTGGGCTGTACTGTAGAGTTTAGAAGCTAGTACGCTCTAAGTAACTCTTTTGCACTTAACTAAGCTCTAATAGACGATGTTGGCCTTCTTTGTAGCATTAGCTAGTATAATAATATAGCCGATCTGCGAAGAGAGGTCCTTGTTGTTAGTAAACAACGTGTCCATAAACACTAGGAGCTATAGGGTTTTAATATCTAACTTGACGAACTTAAGGCCTCTATTGGCGTTCTCGATTTGCCAGTTTAGACGCTTGTTTAACTGTTTTATGTTTTCCTTATTGGGGTTAATTACCTAGGCGGTAAAGGATAAATTAAATAAGGCTTCTGGCTGGCAAACTAAAGCAATATATACACCTCTAGCGCATTAAGTGATATACTGGTTCTTTAGAGTTAAGGTTCTTATAGCTCCTCTTAATTCTATACTTATGGCAAGCTTGGTGCTAATTATACTAAGGTTTATGCATTATTATTCCTAAGTAAGTATAATGCTCCCGTTAGTTAGTAGCTGAATAACTCCACTGTTAAACTTAATGGGCGTATTAACGGTAAGTTATTCCCGTTCTTTAGCTATAAACTTGGCCTTATACAGCTTGTTTTACTCTATGTTTATAAAGGTCTTATCTACCAGGAATAGAGTATTATTGGTTTATAGGCCTATAATGCTAAAGGGTTTATTGCTCTGTAGGAGATAGGGGTTATATATAGACTGGTCCATGTGCAACTATTGGATGTAATATAAGTAATATATCTTAAACTAGTGGTTACTGGCTTCCGGTACTCTATAGAGTGGTTTTACAACCTTTAAAACGGAGGCCTTATTAATCCTAAGTTGCTTAATTAGCTTATGCGGAGGTCGTACGTAGAATTCTCGATTTAGTGTGGTGGTTGATTGTATATAGGCCTGTAAAATGTCTTGGAGGTAAAGTCGTGCCTATAGAAGCTTTATAGCGGCGATACAGAGAATTAGTTGTTGGCTGACTTATTAAATGGTTGGTGATTGGGTAAGAACCAGTTCCTTTTCTAAGTTGTTATAAGCTTGCACAACTAGTTAGGATTTCTTAAAAGCCTTATTAGTTCCCTTGTTCTTAATCTTATTAATAAATTGCGAATTAAAGAGTTGTATGCCTTGTAGTATATCCGTAAGTCTTACAATCTCAAAAACTCCCTTCTTAAGTAGACTAGTAAGCTCCTTCTGTTGGGAGGCGCTAAATTAAGTACTGAATTAACTGTTATCCTATAGGTAGATAGTGATGTCAGCTATGGCTATAAGTAGAGGGTATTTGCGAGGGCGTCCTCTGCCTTATTTTGGGGGTTGTTGCTAAGCTTTAGTAGGTCTCTCTAAGATAGTCTTAGAAAGGGCTAACCTAAATAGAGGTTTAGGTGGTAATTCTAGTCCAACGATTTGCTCCTACAATTTAGTTGCTTAAAGGTAGGGTTTTATAACCGTAGATTAGAAGGCTATAGGTCCGCTAGATAGTTTAATGGTGCATATTTCACCCTTAATAGTAAGTAAGGTAAATGGCCCGTCCTAATGGCCGCTTTAGCTAGTATTTCCTTCTCTCCAGACTAAAATAGGTGAATTTAGTAGGAGATTATAAATCACATTAGCATTAGGTCCGTTTCGTATATTTAGCGTGTTAGCGATCTGTTATTTAGCTCGTAGCTTCTATATCTCTACTATAGCCTTTTTAATTACAGCAGCGCGTTATATAACCGTGGGGGATAGTATATTGGATTTAACTATTTGGGGGTAGGTTTTGAAGACTAGAAGTGTAGGAACTAGTCCTCTAGGGCTAGCTAAATTGTTAATTGCTTTAAACGCTATTTGGAGTCCCATCTCCTTATTAATTTTGGGGATTTTAGTTATAATGATCTAATAGGCTTAGTGTAATAGACTGTGGTAGCGCTCTACTATTCTAATAGAGTTATGTGCTTTAACCAGTACTCCCTTTATACTGATTCCTATAATAGTGGCGTATTACTTAAATTTCTTACTAACAAAGTTCTTTCTGGTGTTATAGGTAATTAGGTCTAGTGGCCCTAGGTAGATATTAATCTAGCATATCTATAGAACGTCCTATATATGTTTGGCGCTAATGTCTTGTAGCTATCTACCAGCTTAGAATTGTGTTCCTTTATTAATAATATATAGGAGGGGTGATCCGCTAATGTATATAATGTTAATAATGATATTATAGTTAAAATTAATATTGTTTTATAGGGTAAAGCGGAATCTGCCTAGTAATTTGCTAAACTTCTAATAGTAGTGGCAGAACTTGGTTAGTTGCTTAATGGCCATTCTATCCGTTTCATGGCTAGTATAGTAGAGTAGTTTTTGCAATTTCTTAACTAAGGGATGTCTAAATTGACGATATAGGCGCCGTAGCTCTATATCTGTTAAGTAGCAGGGGTTTGCATTAAAGGATTTAGATAGATATAACTGTAGTGATAAGCTCTATAAGAGAAATGGGTGGCCAAACTGTCGCACTACTGGTACTTTTTTAGTGTGAGTGATGACAATATTTCTAAGGTTATTATAGTAGATTTAGAGTCTGTCTATATCTGCTAAGCAGAGTAAGAAGGGGGTATTTGTATGGATAATATGAAACTATATCTTGCCTATAGGGGTAATAACATCTGCAGTTTTAATAGAGGTAGCGATTCTAATACTAAACTGTACGTTAACTTATCCTTTAGTTGAGGTATTAAGTCTTATAAATTGGTCCGCGTTCTATAGTGCCTAGAATTGTCTATAACCGGCTATAGACTTCTTTAATGTACTAGTATTGATTATAATTCCTATAAATACCGTGGAAGTATAGCGTAAAGTAGCGGTTGTTATGTTGTAGTTAAATGGGTTAGTTTCCGTAGTAGGTTCTATAGAGATTATAGTAAGTAAGTAAGTGTAAGCCTTATTGGCTAGTTCTACGCTTGTAGAGGTTGCTTTGTCTATAGTAAGAGTTCTGAATAATATAAGGTAGTAGCTATTAGGGTCTTCTAATTCTTCCTCACTGTTGTTGTTATTAGTGTTTTTATTAGTGTCTGTGTTTAGCACAAGAGCTTTAAAAGTCTTATTATACTTATTGTTGTTGTCTCCTTTATAGTAGATAGTGTATTGTCTAAAGTGTTCTTTAAAGTTACCGTTATAGCCCTTATTATTGTTAAAACGTTTTTTATACTTATCTCTAGAACGGTTCCGCTCCTCCTCTGTGTGTTTCTATAAGCGGCAGCTCTCCTTTTGGCAAATATAGCACTTGGCCTTTAGGGATCTAATGGTGTTTTGTCTATAGGAGCGGGTTTGGTTACAGTTGTTACGGATGTTATAGTGGTATGTGTGATCCATAAAGTAGGTTCCTTAAGACAGTCTTATTAAGGCCTAGGAAGGGTGTTCCTTCTCCTATATAACTATAGAAGATTGCAACTTGCTAATTAACTGGGAGAGGTCTTTAGAAGGGTTGGAAATGGTAATATAGCATGCTGGTACTCCTTAGCAAGCGGTGACTAGCTTATTTGTAAGGAAGAGGTCTGTATAAAACTCTAGGTGTAATCTGTGGCGATGTTTTAAGAGCTTATTAAGGAGTAGTTGGAAACTCTAATAGATTTGCTTATTAGGGTTCTCGTTAATAATTCCTTGGAAGTTAGTAGCGTTCTATTTAGTAAGGTTTCTCTAATAGTACTCTGGTCCTTTAAAGAAGTAACGCATGTGGTTATATGCCTTAGTAAATAATCTAGTTAAAAGGCTGCTATTGTAGTAGTGATCCTGAGCAAGTCCCTTTAGTATAGTTGGGAGTGCGGTTATATAGCCTTTAGGAGGTAGACTAGCTCTCTTGCAGATATTATAGAAGATAGTTAACTTAAAGTTAAAGCTATTACTTACTCTATTGTATTTCTGGTTGTCTGTGTAGATCTTGGTAATAGTAGCTGCCTCTTTGCTGTATATAGGCAGGTGTATAGTAGGGTTGGTATTGGCAGTACTAGGGTGAAGATACTGGGTAGGAGGGGGACTAGGTGGGGTAGGAGTGGTTGCTAGAGGGAGGGTAGAGGCAGTTACTGTAGGCAATGATTGCTGATTCTGCGTCTGTAGGAGTTAAGTAAGGAGAGTAAGTAGTTAATCTTGGGTAGAGGTAGGTGCGGCTTGCTATTAGGTGGCGGTTGGTGCAGTTTACTAGGGTATAGATGCAACAGCTAGTTGGGGTGTTATAGGGGTAGGTATTTGCGTTCTAGGTGTTGTGGCTATAGCTATAGGCTGGATTGCAGGCGTTAGAGGTAGTGGAGGTAGTTGATGGCTTACAGGCGTCGGCACTGTATGGGAAGGTAGTGGGCTGTGGGGGGGGGGTTATAGGAGCTGAAGAGGCTATAACTAACGGGGGTATAGCTTAATTTGATATTAGAGCTGTTTGTGTTAAGTTAAGCTGTTTTTATAGCGCCACTGTAATTATAGGGCTGACTACCTTAAGAGCTTCTGTGATTTCCTTATCTGTCTATTTATAAGGTTCTTCCTCTTGGAGGAGGTTAAATAGTGCTTCTAAGATTGAATATCTGCTATTGTGCTTTCCTATATACACTCCTCTCTTAAGTAGATAAGTGCGTAACTTTACTCTTATGTTAATTCGCATGTGTCTAAAATCTTTGGTAGTAAAGCCTTTAAATTCCTCCTTGAATACTGTCTATAATGTGTAGTCTGTAAAGTTCTCCTATATGTGTATGTAGACCTTTATTGCTATATAGTTTCCTAGCTTATCTTTGGAAGCTATAATAGCAGTAATTCTATTACCATGCTTTAATATCTTCTCATACCACTCTATTGTAGTTATGGGTTGAGTATCCATAAGGTTTAAGTGGAGGTTTAAAGGTAAGGAGGTTTAAGGTTCAAGATTTAAGGTTTAGGGTGTTCTCTACAGCCTTAGGGCCTATAGAGTGTCCTTGGTCTGGGAGTTTAAGGGTTAAGGCTTAAACAGAGGTTGAGGTTAAGGTTAAGGTCAAGGGTTAAGGTTAAAGTTAAGGGTAAGGTTGAGGGTAAGGGTGTAGTTAAGGTTGAGGTTTATATATACGTTCTCTACAGCCGTTAGACCTGTAAAGTGTTCTTAGCAAGGCTGCTATTCTCTTAGTGATCTGCTGTATTAGCTATAAGGCCAATATACGCTCTTAAGCTTAAGTAGAAGTTATAGTCTTCTTTTTTAGTGAAACAGACAAGAACTAGGCGATTAGTAAACTGTTTCTAGTACTACTCCTTAAGCGCTAGCTATTGCGTATTTCCTGATCTGTACGTCTACTAATCAGTGTTGGTATACATGCTTTAATTAACGGGCACGAATATCACTGTATGATACGTATGCGTTGTTGATTGTTGGATAATTGATTGTCTAGAAGTAAGGGGTTGCTTCAAGGTCAGGTTAACTAGCCTTGCTTTGCGGTCTTGTGACCACGTCACATGACTAACATTCCGACAGTTAGGTATTAAGTTAGTCAATTATATATCAATTACGCGAAACGCGCTTAATAAACTTTACTTAAATCTTAGTCTATGAACATTTTCCTAATATAGATAGAAGAGAATTATATACTAGATATAATATAACTAATAAGGGATATTAAAGCTATAAAGGAAGCTTTAGTTAATATTAAAGGAAATTTTAAAGAATAGGTAAAGGACTAGCGAGATAATTAATAAGTAATAATACCGGTAAAGACGGAGAAGAAACCTATTATATATCGGAAGTAAAATTTTAAACTTAAAAAGGAAGATAAACTAAAGATCGACCTAAAATACCTAGTATACTATATACTATTATAGATCGTATACGTAGATAATCTATATAAAATATATAAGAGATTAAAGACTAAAAATAAGAAGTTCCTAAATAGAATAGATTAAACCCTAAATAAATTTTTTTTTAGGAATACTAAATTTATATACAAATAGTATTTAACCTTAGAATAGTATTTAGGAACTTTAATAATAAAACCTAAAAAATTCTTAATAGAAGAATACCTCAAGGGACGATAATAGTAGGAATACCTAAAGAACTAGTATCTATAATATATTAAAAAGAAAATCGATAAGAAGTATTAGCCGAAAAGGGACTAGGTTAAGGAACCTAAGTAATTAGGAAAAGGAGAGGCCTATAGGATAAGAGGGAGCTAGTAATAAAGCCTTAGACCCTTAAAGGAATAATAAGATAATACCTAAACGTACGAATTAAATAGCAATAAGGGAAATTTAAGGTACTAATTAATAATAGAGTATTAAGAAACTATATATTACTAGTAACGATTAAGAGGCTAGGAATACCTTAAAGATAGAAGAAGAATCTATACCCTTTAGTTAATATTTCGGGAGACCTAATAACGTACGGAGATAGAATAATATATATCAAAACGGAACTAATAGAACTAGAAGTCGAAGGAAGACGGATCGCGATATTCAAGTCAAATCTACTCTCTCAATATAGCCAACTAGATTAGTCGATCTTGGCACATTACATCAGCAGAATTTCATACGACCTAACCTCGGCTCAATGCCAATCGCGTTTGCACCGATACTACTTATACTCTGCTCAGTTGTACTTAGTTTTGATCAACCTTAAATTAAGCATACCTCAGGTTACTCGCGGCTAGCTCAGTCTCGCTCAGGGACACGATTCTGGGAAACCCCTTATATAATCATCAACTATGAGCGCGAACCGATTAGGGTCCCCAACCTTAAGCCCCGCCTTGCCTCTCCCCCATGCTGAATGAGATACAGGCCGTGTTTGCAATTAGCACGTTGTGCTTCATCACTTGTGGCTTGTAGTGCTGCGTGAATTATATCTAGATCGTTATGATGTATCTGCGTACTCCGTCTACCCAAGGCTGGTAACCTGGCGTTGGGTGATAGCACGATAAAGGATGAGGTGACAAGTCGGCCAATCAGGTTTCTTCCTGTCACAAGCCGTCTTCGAAGCCAAACACACGCGCATATAATATGGGTGGCACTCCCTAGTAGCTATTCGTGACTGAAGATAACAAGACAGGGAGAGGAAGCTATAGAAAGAAAGGAAAGAAAAGGTTTTATCTACCCCTCAACATGAACACGTCAGATACCACGTCACACACCACGACAGCAATCCACGTGACTAGGAACGGCGAGGTCCGTGACACTTCCATCTCAAGCAGTGTGAACAGCAGGGACCCGATTTCGGACCCCTAGTCTCTTTGTGACTGGTCTCTTTGCGTCTCTCCCTACTTACCGGCCATCTGCTCCCTGGGTCTATCCTTAGCTAACGGCTGTTCGCTCTTTGCGTTTGTCCTCACTCAACAGCTGTCCACTCTCTAGGTCTATCCCAACTTAGCGAATATTCGCTCTTTGCGCCTGACCCTACTTAGCGGCTGTCCGTAGCCAGTGGCTGCTCGCCTTTTAGGTTTATTCTCAGCCAGCGGCTGTCTGCTTTATTTGGCTATACCTTGTTAGCGTCTGCCCGCTATTTCGTCCTTGGCCAGCGGCTATCCGCTCTCTGCGTGTCTCCTCAGCGTTTTGTCACTTGTACTACTATCTAGCCAAGCGCCTTTAATTGAGACAGATAAGTCTGGCTCGCTTACTAGCGGTAAAATTGAATGGAGTTAAATATGCCTCCTTGTTAGGGGTTTGGAAAATAATGACTTTAATATTGTGCTGGGAAGATTGACTTGGCGTCACAGGACATGTAAATTAGATAGATTGAGTTGAGATAAACTCCATATAAAACAAAAGATAACTACACATATCAAGTAGTGGTCGCATGGTGTAGTTGGTTATCACGTCAGTCTAACAATTGTTGTGCACTGAAGGTGGGTGTTGAAACGTACAATTTGTCCAGTTGTTAACAAAGATAGGTCCCAGGATCGACCCCTGGTGCGATCAATTTTTTTTTATTTTTTTATTTTAATTGGTAATATAGATCAATTGATTTCATAGCATACTCTACAAAGCTCCCTTATAGCGATTGAAGTAACCGTGTCATAGAACACGGTTTTATTTATTGTATCCGTTTACTTTCTTGATCCTACCGTTCTGATCGTTGTGCTTGAGACTCCACCATCTTCGAGTACGTTTGCTTACTTCCAGCATTGTTGCGCCCTCAAGCATGTCCACAAAACTATTCATTTTGAAACCCGAATGGTCCCCTCTTGATCGAAGCCAACCAGCAAACGGTGCCCCATCTGCAAATGTACCTTCAACAAATAGGGCGAGACGAGAGGCGGGATCCAGTTTCGTAGCTTTCAGGCAGTATACATTGGGGATCCGACCGTTGGCTTTGAACTCTTCCTTAGTGATAAGCTCGGGCCGGACTTGAACAGGTGCCTTTTCCTCCAGGTGACCCCAGGTTATAGGTATAAAGAATCCGAAATAAGAGAGGCAAAACGACCGGATAAAGGTGTTCCAGCGTTTATCTGGTGAGACCCTGACTTCCACTTCGAGGCCATTGCACAACTCATTGACCTTTGGGGCGTATCTTTTGACTCTGGAAACAACTCTTTGCCGTATGACACTTTCGTAGTATGCCCGAACGCTTGGATTTGGAGAAAACTTTAATTCGTAAAATCGTCGTCTCAGACTAGCGTAGTATCGTTGGACCAGGGGATCGAGCGAATGAAAGATGGATGGATCTTGAGGTTCAACCTGGATTTTGTTGGGCCGTTGGTGAAGAGGCAACGCAATGTTGAGATGTTTTCCTGCGTATGGTGCAACTCCATTTTCCGGCAGGTACTTCAGGAGGGTGTTTTTTGTAAGTGTCTGCAGCATGAGAGAGCACCACATCTCAAGAAGATTGAGCAGGTTTGGGTCGTCACTATCGACTTCAGCCAAGAAAACGAAGTCTTCATCCACTTCGAAGTTTTCATGATCAATACCTCGGTCCCATACAAAGTAGTGCAAGCTCGGGTTCTGCGATCTATAATCAGGGTCTCGATGGCGGCGCAGTCGAACCGGGACCTCAATGCTTTGTCCAACGTAGAGAAAGAAGACTGTTGGGTCCAATTTGAGCCATAGAATGTGTAAGTATACGCCTTTCTCTGGTACTCTCCCTGCATTTTTGGCTCCGACTGAGAGCAGGCTGAAGAGCAATTAGCACATCGTTCCAATGAACAAATAAGCAATCATTTTGACTTACTTCGCTCGCGAATAATCCCCAGATTCGAGGACCTGGCGCGCCTCTGGAAGGAGTAATCCCATAAAGTCAACGTGCGATTCCTTATAACATCTTAGATCAGATCCATAGACTTCGAAATGATAGTCCTCGACGCATCCCAACATATGGTGGAGAACTTCCTCTGGTTTGAGATGTACGAATGACTCCTCGGATTCAGCGTCGCCTGACTTATTGACCACATCTTGGTATCTCAACCGCTGGGAAAGGTGTGCGTACTTCACTCGCTTAGAAGGAACTGATGTTCTGTCGGGGAGGCTTTGACCAAGGGATGAGAAGTACTCTGATGGCCTACCTTCTTGATACGGGATCCAGAAGTAGGAGGTTTCCGCTTCGTTCTCTTCCTCTGTCTCTTCCCCATGGTCTTCCCCTCTTTCATCTTCCAGCTTATTGGGTTTTGAATCCCCATTTTGCGTATTGTATTTTGCCGCTTTGTTATTGAACGGTGACTCGAGATTTTGTGCACTAGTGAGATAGCCGAACGATGAAGTGCCTGGACCAACCCATACCATCGGGCTCTTACCTGGCTCTCCGATGTAGTGAAAACCAGGTTTTGTTGCACGAAGGCGATACCTCCTCCGCCGTTTTGGACAATCGTTGTCGCTGGCTGAGCTTGTTGAAACATAGCTTACGCCATCTTCAAGTTGTTGTCCAGAAAAATCTAGACAACACGTTAGATCTCAGATGAAAATGTTTTTACGCCACCTAACGTCGAGCACCTCGATCTTCTCGTATCTGAAGCAAGCTTCTGAGGGATAGCTTGAGTCGCGTAGAAAGATTCTGGGCTAGACAGAACATCGAAAACATGAAATAAACCAAGGTATTTAAATAAGTGAAGGGACTTTTGACTGACCTTTGAGTTCCGATACTGCAAAGTTCTTTGTTCCTTCACTATGATTTTCCATTGCAAAAGCTACAGACGCAAGAGTCCTAGGGGCGATATCAAACTTTGTGGAGTGGATGAGATGAGGCAATAGATTGGTACAGGTGTAGTGAAGCGATGGTGAATCAGGTAACTGCATGAACAATAGTTCAACTGAGCAACTTGTTGAACAACTTACCACGCAGTTCAGCGCGCAGTACTTGCTAAATTGCTGTTTGGCTGTCGCTGGCTATTACGTATGTTACTTTTTCCGCGCCGAGTTCATTGCTCCGTCATTCGTATCGGATCTGGGGTATCAAGCGCTTCAGAGCACAAGGCAATGCACGCCTCAGTGAGTCTTCGCCAGACTCTTTATAAACAACACAACGCGACCTCCTACCACCATCCCTACGAACTGATTGGGGCCCAATTTCAGGCCCTCTTCATGCTGCTCAGGGATGCAATCAGGCACATTCAGGAGGAGCCCAGGCTTAAATCAGGCATACTCACGCTGGCTCATATTGGCTCAGGGCGAGCTCAGGCATGCTCAGCCACAGCTCAAGCTGCTTACTCATAGCTCACGTTGCACCCCTGTGTAACTCAAGGTCAAATCCGGAAAAAGCTCAAGGAGAGAGTAGATTTCACTCTATTATCTACCACTATATCGTTTAATATCCTATTACTAGGAAGGGACGAAGTAGTCCTAGGAATACTATTTTTACGGGAATATAGCCTAAGGATTAACTAGGTTATAGGAGATATCGAGATATAGGATATACGAGAACGTAAAGTACGATAATAGACGAAGATAATATAGTATTAAGTTAGAGCTACCTACGAGGAAGCTAAGGATAAAGTTAACTATATACTAAAGAGATATTAAAAATATAAGAAGCTATAGGATAAATAATTTAGTAAAAGATTAATAGAATACATACTATAGGATTATATGATTAACCTAGAACCCGGAATATACCTAAGATTCTTTCTAATATATAAACTTACGGAAGTCGAAAACTAAGTACTAAAGGAGTTTATTAGAGAAAACTTAAAGTTAGGAAGAATTAGACTATCGTAATTATTAGCGGGATACCTAGTATTATTTATACTAAAGAAGAATAGAAAACTTTAGTTATATATATTAACATCGGCAAAATATGGTACCCTTTCAATGGCCTCAATGGTTGGTGGTTGACGCAATTGGCGCGCAGTTGAGGTCATTTGGCAACTCGACCGACTAGCCTATGTCGTGTTTTTGACACGCAGCCTGCGCGCAACCTACGCGCAACCTACCAGTAATCTACGCATTTGGCAACCATAATTATATTTACCTCTTTTATACTAATAACATATTTTAAATAAATAAAAGCTACTTTAAAGCTATTTATAAGGCTAGTAAAATAAATAATATTATTTTAGATAATTTAATATAATATAGCGATGGTTCTCTTCTACCTATCTACCTATTAACTTACCTACCTGCCTATATCGCCTACCTGTCTATATTGCCTACCTATTTGCATCTACCTACCTATCTATATCTACCTACCTATTAGTATCTACCTACCTATCTACATCTGCTTGCCTATTTATATCTGCTTACCTATCTATATTGCCTACCTATCTACATTGCCTACCTGTCTGCATTGCCTACCTATCTATATCGCCTACCTATTTGCATCTGCCTACCTATCTATATCTACCTACCTGTTAGCATCTGCCTACCTATCTATATCTGCTTGCCTATCTGTATCTACTTACCTGTCTACATTGCCTACCTATTTACATTGCCTACCTATTTGCATTGCCTACCTATCTATATCGCTTACCTATTTGCATCTGCCTACCTATCTATATCTGCCTACCTGTTAGTATCTACCTACCTGTCTGCATCTGCTTACCTATCTACATCTGCTTACCTATTTGCATCTACTTGCCTGTCTGTATCTGCTTACCTATCTATATCTGCCTACCCGTTAGCATCTCCCTATTTATGCCTACCTGTCTGTGCTACCTTGATTCGATCAATTAATTAAATCGTTTATAGTGCTCGCTGGCTAGTCGTTGTCGTCTAGCTCTAGCGACGGTTGTCTAGTTCTAGCGACAGTCGTCTAGCTCTGGCGACAGTTGTCTAGTTCTAGCGACGGTTATCTAGTTCTGGTAACGGTCGTCTAGTTCTGGCGACGGTTGTCTAGTTCTAGCGACGGTCGTCTAGTTCTGGCGACGGTTGTCTAGTTTTAGCGACGGTCGTCTGGTTCTGGCGACGGTCGTCTAGCTCTAGCAACGGTCGTCTGGTTCTAGCGACGGTCGTCTAGCTCTAGCGACAGTTGTCTGGTTCTGGCGACAGTCGTCTAGCTCTGGCGACGGTCGTCTGGTTTTGGCGACAGTTGTCTAACTCTAGAGACGGTTATCTGGTTCTGGCGACGGTCGTCTAGCTCTAGCAACGGTCGTCTGGTTCTAGCAACAGTTATCTAGCTCTGGCGATAGTTGTCTAGCTCTAGTAACAGTTATCTGGTTCTGGTAACGGTTATCTAGTTCTAGCGATAGTTATCTAGTTCTAGCAACGGTCCTCTACTGGCTGCCGTTCTAGTGCCTCCCTAGGTAGGGAGGATGTAAGGAAGGAAAGAAGGGTAAAAAATAAGGCGGCTACATAAGCAGAGACACGTGTAGACGCTATTAGAAATATAGCGGGGACCTAATACAGAGCTTCGTGTAGAGCCTCCATACGCAGAGCTTCGCGCAGAGCCTTGTGCAGAGCCTCTGTACGTAGAGCTTCGTATAGAGCTTCGTGTAGAGCTTCGTGTAGAGCCTCCGTATGCAGAGCTTCGC
>Ga0307507_10004827_pt1 | contig 23173 bp, 26 predicted proteins | sample 7_EM_MG_FD_207223 | JGI IMG/M metagenome (GOLD analysis project Ga0307507, IMG submission 207223) | Populus trichocarpa ectomycorrhiza microbial communities from riparian zone in the Pacific Northwest, United States - 7_EM | ecosystem: Host-associated > Plants > Roots > Unclassified | place...
GCCCCCCCCTGACTATCTGCTGACTACGGTACTCGTGCTCACACTGTGCTGCACTCGGAGGGAGGACTCGGAAGACGTCACTTTCAAAGAGCCTGGGACCTGCTTGGGGAGAGTCGTGCGGTACTGTACCGGTACGGTAGCCAATGTTAAACATCGGTTTGATATATAAACTTCTTGGCGGCCATTTCTGACCAGTGGTTTGAGAAGATGGAGCGGGTCGATCATGTTAAATTTAATGAAAGAACATCTGTTGGTGTGGCGGCAGTGATATGAGACACCGGTACGAATTATTTGTGGTGCGATAGGTAGGGAAGGTCTGACGATACCAAGATGATGATGATGATGCTGTAATTATCGTGAATTTACCGAAATTCATAGCGGTAGCTCGGTAGAGCACATAGTAAGGATTTAAGTGGACTGAGATCTCACCACTATGGAGTAACTACTCGTATACGGGTAGGGAAGAGTTCTAATGCTTTGAAGGATGCGTTGAATGGCGTTTGGAGGAGGAAAAGCTTGAGGCTTGCTGACCTAAGCTCATGTATTATGATAATCGTAGCTACGATCAGATCAAGATTTGTGCTCGATGACGGAATGATATAGTCTCACCATACTGGCAAGAAGAGCTCGAGAAGGTAGCGGACAATTCAGCTCAAGTCAATTTTACGATATTCGAGTATCATACGATAGGAAAAATTTTTCCGGGGATTGACACAATTGTACAAACATTGAACTCTTAGCGAGACAGGAATTGAAACGGCCAACGTGCCTCAGAAAGGGTTTCTCACAGGCTGCTTGAGTGAGAGGACGTGCTTTTTTTTTTGTGTGCCGCAAGAAATTTCCCTTTCCCTTGAGCCAGCGAAAGATGATACATACCGGTATAGTACCGTATCTTATGCTATACCGTAATATGGACAAGTTGAAGGAGTGTATATAGTATATAGTCTACCGGTATCGGTATCATAGAACTAGTGCACACCGACATCCAAGGTCCTTCTCTACCGTACTGTACTTGGTCACGGTACTATATGGGCATTGTTGTTCACGCAGAGACAGTATTTACCATGGAACGCAGCACATGTGGGAATGAAGAGGTTCGATCAGCGGGCAGTGTTGATACCTGCAACTATGTCAACTGAAAATCAGGTTCTCACCACTTTTACGGCCACCAGGTTTCTCCCCTTTTCAATCCTGGCCAGAGGAATACCGGTATAATTTTGTCCACTCGGCCTGGCTTATCTTCCAAGGCTCGCTTTCTCTCTCTCTCTCTCTCTCTCTCTCTCTTTTTCCCATCATTCCATCATATTCGTCACTCGATTCAAGTTCATTATTTTCAGCACTGAGCTACTGGAGTCAGATTCCGTGTGTCGGCGTTGACGTGATTCTTACCCCTTTACCCCCAAGCGCAAGATAATCTTTTAATCAAATTTTTTATCGTTTGATTCTTATTTTTATTTTTGTCTCCCTTCCCGATAAAATAGACTTCCTTCCCCCCATTCCGATTCTATCGAGTCTACTCAAAAAGATAAGATGTCATCAACATCAGGTTCTATGAACAACAATAAACGCAAAAGGATGGGTTCGCGAGGTGACCCCGATATTCCAGCGGAAGTCCATCAACCGACATCTGGCGAAGAGGCCGACGCAGAGCTTTCCTACGATTCGGCTCCTACTGCTGGAGTGAGTGCTGTGGCATCGTCTTCATTGAAGCTTCCTCTGGAAACCTACCCAACTAAACGAGTCAAGAGGCGCACGAGCATCAATGATGAAGGGGAAAAATCATCAACCACCGAAGGCAGCAGCACCATTGAGGAACGCGTTCGGGAAGGTGCTGGCAGGAAGAAGTCTCTCGGCACTCCCATGAGGACCAACTCAAATTCGAGCATCGGAAGCAACACGAGCAAAAATAGTGCCGCCGGAGGTGGTGTCGCCCCTCCGCCCATGGCTCCCCCGCACCAGGCCGAATCGTTAGCTCCTGCTGGGTACTCGATAAACCCACCGCCGACTGGTCGACCGGTAAGGGTTTATGCCGACGGTGTCTTTGATTTGTTCCATCTAGGGTGAGTACCGCAATGCTTCTTTTCAGCCTTGTCGTGGTCCAAAACTGGAAACTGACATTATCCACGAATAGGCACATGCGGCAGCTAGAGCAAGCGAATAAAGCTTTCCCAAACACCTACCTTCTCGTCGGTATTCCGAATGATACCGAGACACATAAGCGGAAAGGTCTTACCGTTCTCACGGACCAAGAACGGGCGGAGACGTTGCGACACTGCAAATGGGTAGATGAGGTCATCGAGAATGCACCTTGGATTGTTACCCCGGAATTCCTTGCCAAGCACTCGATCGATTATGTCGCCCATGATGATGAACCTTATGCTAGTGCCGACTCCGACGATATCTATCGTCCTTGTAAGGAGGCTGGAAAGTTTCTCGTCACCCAGAGAACTGAGGGGATTTCCACCACGTACATCATTACTAAGTATGAAGCATTCTTCTTTAGTTGCGGCGCAGGTGTGATAAAGACGCCATGTAACAACACTACCGGTAGGCTAATTACGAGTGGCGAATGCCCCATCATTTGAATCTAGGATTGTGCGGGATTACGAGAAGTATATTATGCGGCAGCTTCGCCGCGGTACCAGCCGCCAGGAACTCAATGTCTCTTGGCTGAAGAAGAACGAACTCGATATAAAACGACATGTCACAGAACTCCGGGAAACCATCAAGAATAACTGGTCAACCACCGGCCGCGAATTGAGAGACGAATTTCGTAACTACTGGGCTCCCTCGCCCAGGCCATCTCCACCGTACCAATTTGGGACCTCTGGTGGTGGTTCGAGAGATACTCTTTCGCCACAGCACGAAAGGAATAATCCAGCATTGATGCACCTTGAGCCTCCTTCTCGGCCCCAGTCACCTCATACCGAATTTGCTAATGGGTATTCGTTGGGTCTTATCGGAGGCGTTAGATCTTGGGTGGGTGAACTATTCGAGCCTTCAATTTGTATGCCACTAACATGGAATTTCTGGGCCTTTAGATGCGATCAAGAGCAACTCCCCGTGGGTCGATGGCAGTATCAGAAGCCTCCTCTGACGACGAAGATTCAGAAAGCCCGGATGAGAGGAAACCGAATAGCGAGGAGGATCTTATTCAGAATGAATTGAATAGGGCAGCCGGCAGCAATGGAACCACCACTGTTGAGAAGGCCCCTCTAAAGCCCTAGGTTTATTAGGTAGTCAGTCGTTCGCTCGAGTTTTCAGCCATCCTTTCAGGTGGTTTCCCGCTTCTACGTAGTTCTCTACCTGGGAATTCGTCTTTAAAAATAATAAAAAAATACTAAGGGCTCTCAGAAGGCTCGCCTTTTGTTAGAGCAACGCCCTCCCCTTTCTAGTTTTCCCTTTCTCTTGCGATGATTCTTTTCTTGCCAATCTTTATTTTCCCTCTGCGAATTTATGATGTCAAACTAGATGCAGACAGCATGCTGCCACGGACTGTCATTAGACTAATAGGGAGGGTAGGGGGGGGTATGGGGGGAATAAGATTTCTTTTCTTTTCTTCTCCTTTATCTAGGCCGCTGCCTTCTGTGGTGCGTTTCTAAAAGTATACATCGCTACAATAATATATCCCTATACCACTCCCCAATGGACTATTTGGGTACAGTTTAGGGAAAAGTAATAACTTCGCTTTTTCGGAGTTTTGAGTTAGAAGCAGTTTAGTTTGCATAGCAACCAAGGATCTTTAAATTTTGTCGGAATTAAAATTATTTCGCCATATTGCGCATAGCGATGTACAGCTCCGGGAATAAGGAGAACTACTTTATTTTCCCATCAGCCCTACCAATACCTAGTATACAAAAAACCTATCAATCCCACAAGCAAACAAAAAAACGCCTATAAATGTTAAACCCAAGTATTAAACCCCATGTGAAGCCAGCCCGTAATAACACTTGGCTGTACTAGCCCGCCCAATCACCGAATAGAAGTCCCATCAGACTCCGTACCCCCGGCCCAAATCCCGCGACTCTCCATTTCAACACAGGCCATGGCCTCAGCAACCGTCTCCAATCTCCTCGTGACGTCCTGGACGGACCGGGCGACACGAGCAAAATGCTCATCATTAGCTAAGCGTCTTTTGCGAGCAAGTAATATATCCCCCTCAGTCTCCAACATATCCCCTCCTCCTCCTCCTCCCCCAGAAGCAGCACCAGCCACACCCTTCCCTTTCCCAAGATCTCTCCCAAAAGCCCCCCTACCGAATTCCACATGCTCCCCATCCAGTCCTCCCCCTCCCCCCTCTTCCTCCTCCTCTTCGCTCCTCATCCAAGCCTGCGCAAGCGCGATCTGCGCCGCGCGCAACTCCTCCAGAGACTTTGCGTGCGAAGAGCCAAACACGTGATCTGCCGAGAGCTCTACCTCTTGTAATTTCTGTTGCATCTCCGCCCACATCTTCTCGTGCGCATCGCAACTCCCTCCTCCGCTCCCGGCTCCGAGTGAAGAAGAGGAAGAAGGTTTTGCACGGAACATGGGTGTGTCGGGGACTCCTCTTGCAGCAGCAGCAGCAACGGTAGCGGGTGTGGAGGAGGATTCGCCGGGCTTGTTGTTGCTGCTGTAACTGTGCAGGACACCGCTGGGTAGTAGTGGGGTGGTAGCGATGTGCGTTGCTGAAGTGATGGCTGAAGGTAATGAGATGTCGGATGCGCGTCGATGGGGAGTTTTCGGCGATGGTGATGACGATGATGACGGAAGTGGTGGGAGGAGGTATTTTTTGCTGGGGGATTTGGGAGCTGGGCTTTGTTGGGCTTGTGCTTGTGCTTGTGCTTGTTGTTTCCGGGGCGGGGACGAGGACGGAGATGGGGATGTGGGTGTTGCGGGCTTGCGGCGGAAGAGGGGGGATGAGGACATTTTGAATGGATGTGGAGCCGGGGTGTTGTGAATGGATGTTGGAATTGGCTGCGCTGTGTGCTATTGCGGGGTACCGGTAGGGTGGGCGGATGGAGATTTTGCCCGGTGGGGGGTTTCGCTGATTAGTCTCTCGTACCGTGGTTCGCTCCCTTGCTTGTAAGGCGATGCTGTGGTGGGGAGGAAGAGAGATGCGATACGAGCGTCAGACCACAACATCTTAGCATTTATACGTTTCTAGCACGTGCGTGCGTGTCATGCACCCGATATAGTATAGTCCAGATTGCAGGGTACCATAGGCAGACATGCAATATCACTCGGTGACACTGCGCGCTTTTTTTGAGTGTGGGGGTTTTTTTTCTTTTTCTTTGGGGGTATGATAGGGGGGCTCGGGACGGATATTCGGTGACACTGGGGTTCCGTGGGTCCGTTCTTTTTTGGGTGGAATTAATGGGGTTTGAGCGAGTTGTGGCTACCGAAACTCTGGTGCAATGGTGAGTAGGGGACGCGGGAGGGATGATGTAGTTGGCTAGCAAAAGAGTGGAAATGCGTATTGCATAGGTACAAGCACGGGACGTGGGTATGATCATATACCCCGATACCGTAGGAGTATGGCGGTTTTAGAGCAGGCTCATCCAACGCCATGCATGATCCCACATCTACGGTACTGTACTCGAGTACGTCTATTTACCGGTATGGAGTCCTACCAACTCCTCCCCCTCCCTGGCTCCCTCTCCTCCCCCTCTCCGGTATTTCCCAATCCACACCAGCGCCCTCTCCTCCAAACTTCTCTCCCTCCTCGCCTCCTCCACGTCAACCACATCCCCACGCACCCACCCTTCCAAAACCCCCACCAACTCTGCCCTCTTGCCCGCATCCAGCAACCCCCCACTCCCGAGCACCGTTCGGACAAACACCCAAATACTCTCATGACCCCGCGCAATTCCGTGCGCGAACTGCATACTCTTCTCTACAATGTCCGCCAATTGCACCCGGAACGAGTGCGGGTCCGGGTGCTCTAATGTCTGAAAGAACAAGAACTGTAGGAACGACCACACGCTCGTGTCCGATACGTGCGAGAGGGCAAAGTTCGCTGCGCGCTCGAGGACGTATGGGAGTTGTGGACTGGATGGGGAACGTGGGAGGAAGAAGGTTGTAGCGAAGCGGGCGTGGTTCCAGGCCTTCTCTATTGTTAAGTCGTAGCTCTAGGATGGGATGAGATCAAGGAGGAAGAGGGGAGGGGGTTATACGTAGTAGTTCTTAGGATGTACCTCCCCACTAGCTTCCACAACCGCTAATTCTGCCTCTATCCCTTCTTCTAATACCCCGAACCTCTCGGTTAACCATCGTCTATAACTCCATAGCAACGGGCTCTTGTTATGCTTGTTTAATGGGGAGGTCAAGAAGCTCTCTATCAGCTTGATTTCGTCCCGACCGTCATCGGCGCCTTTTCCCAGGATGATCCTCCTACGGGCGTTGACCGCAGTAAGGTTCTCTGGTGCGACGAGTAGTAAGACTAAAGTTGAATCTAGAATGTCTTGCTTCGTGTTTGGGGAAGAGAAGGTTAGGTATGCGGTCTGGAAGGCTTGTAAAAGCAGGGGCTTTGGGATTGCGATGTTCGTGCCCGAGGTTAGTATTGTGGGTGAGGTATCTGGCTGGGTTGGGTGGAATTCGATGTGTAGTCTTGTGCCTGGGTTGGAGTTAAAGAAGGCGGTTAGTTGGGTGTATGCCGGGGTTGGGCTTGCCATTGTAGTTGAAAGGAGAGGGGAGGGGAGGGGGTGAGTGGGGTTGGTTGGTTACTTGATTGATTGGTTGACACGAGCTAATGAGGCTTGACTTGATTACTAGTACTGTAGCAACAAAGCTCAGTTCTACAAGTATTATACAGACTCCCATTTTTGGAGTGGGATAATGAGATGGCGCTACGGTACTGTTGGTTCTGTGTGAGAGTCTACTAGCACGAGGCAGATATAGCGCCCTCACCATTCAAACAAAGTTCGCAAAAAAAAAAAAAAAAAAAGAACACCGCCATCATCAAGGCTATTTCCAATTCAAACAACCCCGAAAAACTCGTTTTTCCTCACAACCAAGGTTACGCCCGAATACCGTACCGTACGGCACTGTACTGTGTTCCCGAGGGGGCTCGAGTGCCGGTTTTACTATTACTTGCATAACATATCTGAGTTACCCTGATGGAACACGCTCTTACTATAATAATTATTATACTGTATTATATCCTAAGTGAACATCAGAAGCATTCAGCACCGGGGGTCGAGAAAGCGTGTTTCGAGTGCCAAGTTTTGAGCAGATCTGCCAGATTTGCATGCAGAAAAAGGCGTTACACGCACACCAACCTCCTTTCAACCCGAAGACCTTGCATAAACCTTTTTTTTTCTCTTTTTTTTTTCCAACCCTGGGATTGAATGCCGCTCTTCCATCCCATGTCAAACCCAACCGCCCGAAACCAACCCACCCCTGAGTTGGACCCTCCAAACTACGTGAAACAGCTCCCTCGTACAAGTGCAATAGCAGTGAGCTTAAGCGGTAACCTAGTACTGTGCCGGTATGATATGCAAGAAGAATCTCGAAACCGTTCGAGTATCCAGATTCTCATCGTCCGATATGTTCCCCCCCCTCACTTGTCCTACCTAGCGAGGAAAAAGAAATTATGCACATCTCATTTCACCTCATCCCGTCCAAGTATCAGAATGGGAACGAGAAACGGGAGAAAAGAAGTGAAAAGGCGAAAGAAAAAAAAAGGCGCGCAAAAGTTATTAACACATACGATCCAGCATACCAATATTGAGTGAAACCCACTGTTTATATGAAAAAGAGAAAAGAGAAAATTGGGTCGAAGGAGGAGGAAAGAAGGGAAGGAAAAGAAGGAAAAGAAAAGCCTCTGAAAAGATATGTCTATATAATACAGTATCCCTAAGAAGCAGGAAAGAAAAATAAATAAGTCATTACTTCAAACATTTCGCCCCCAAGGCCTCGGGCCCAACTCTTACAATGTATCATACCCGTCTTTATTCGACTTTCTTGGATGGTTAAAAAATAGGGTATAAAATGGGATCCGAACGTTTCCCTCCCCCACCAATGTCCATATAAACAAAGAGAGAACTCCGCATGGACTATAAATTAAAGCCTGTAACAAGCGTATCTTGGGCAGACAAAAATGGTAAAAAATAAAAGGGAAAATGAGAAATCGTCGGAGAAAGCGTTTACCAAGGGGCCGGGAGAGATCCTAATGATTGGTTAATACATGGTGGAAAACAATGAAGCTTCAGAGTGATATTTACCCCCCATGCCACCATAGGCTCCAATACCGTCCCCGGCAGGGTAAGCACCAACACCACAGAAGCAAGCGCAACTACAACTAGCACCAGAGGCACCTTGGTTCCATCCAGTGACGATTGGCGCAGCAGCAGATTTTGTGGCCACGACCCCAGGATTAGCACTAGTAGTGACGCCAGCACCAGATTGAGCCGCAGTGGTCCCACCACCACCACCAATGAGGGTGACAGTACTAGAGACGGCAGACACCGTGGCTGCGGCAGCGGTGGTTGATGCGGTTCCATTGATCCTGATGGCGTTGGCCTTGAAGGTGTCGAAGGATTTCTCTGCAGTTGGGTTGATGGCGAAGACCATTCCCTTCCCGCAATGGGTGCCAGTTCTCTGTTTGCAGTACCACCCTGATTTCATTAGTATCCCGAATGTCTAAAGTAGGATTGGTAGGGCCTTACAGGTAGGGTCTTTGGCGGTAACGGTGTATTTAAATGTAGGCGCAGGGACTACAGTGTTGTTGGGATTGGGCATGAAGTTGGAGTCAAAAGCGTCCGTGGACAGCTTGTTACAAGGCTTGTCGAAGCTCGACTGGGTGACGGTATGGTTTGCGCTCATGAAGACGAATTGAACGACATCGTTAACCTGCGCCATTACCTGACTTGGGACATAGACAAGTCCGGCTGCACCACCAACAGTGACCTATTCAATATCAGTAAAATCACTCAGGACATCATTTCTACTAGAGGTGATGGATTGAACTCACGGTATGTGTCATCGGGCCGGCAGCCGCAGACGGAGGAGCCATACTGGCGACATAGTTGGTGTTTTGTGTTACCGCAGCTGATGGCGCCATTGTGTGAACCATAGCGGGGGCAGAGGTTGTGGATGCAGCTGATACCATCCCATATCCAGCAGAAGTTTGCGCCAAAGCAGCTTGTGGCTTCACAGAACTAGAAGGCATAACATGCGCCATAGTGCTCGATACCTCAGGCATTGTAGCCAAAGCACCACCAATAACAGAGAGGACTGAAATTGCTGAAGAGCTTCTCATTTTCGTCGATTTCTCTTTTCTTCTTTTTCGATTGCGCTTTTGATATAAGCTAGATTATACTTAGGCTGCTTCAAATAACAACCAACTGGATGCCGCTCAGCGGGAAAGCAAAAAAAAAAAAGTTGTTAAAAGGCGAAAGGAAAAGAGAAAGTCTTGCTTGCAAGAGAAGGTATAATTGGATTGAGAGGGTATGCAAGAAGATGTCGAGGCCCTGCTCGTAGTGAAATGAAGGAAAAACTAAAGGGGATGTTCGACGGAGGAAGGAAACGACTCGGTCCAAATTGAGTGAGCGGGCGAGATGGAGAGAGTGAGAAGTGTGAGATGGGGCGGGGAGGTTTATGTTTATATTCCAAATTGCACTCCCGGTGTCCAGGAAAGGGATAAGGTTGAAAAGGATATAAAATAGTTTGTGGGAGCACAACATCGGCCCCGTACTCTCAGTCCCTCAGTTCCTGGCAAGGAAGTCTTTCTGCAGGTACCACCATTCCTGATCCTACCCTATATCGACATCTCCAACAGCGTCGTCATATGAAGCCAAGGAGAAGAAGGGGAAAACGTGGGAAAATGGAATAGGTAAGGGGAGGGGGGCATGTCCTGTTGCAGTATTTTCCCTTCTTGGTAGACAGGTCGAAGTCCATATTCAGAAGGTATTGGTTGATTATGGACGGGACACTGGCACTGCCAAAAAGACTTCTTACGGGGGTTGCTAGAGTGCCTCCCCTTGTGGGGGAGGAGTTCTGTTGGTGTCTGGAAAGGTGTGTCAGAAGGCTTGACAGCGTTTGAGTTGGGCGCCAGCCCAAAAGGGGGTTAGACTACACTTCTTGGTTGAGCACCCTTTTACCTATTGTGGATTACCTACCTCACCATCACCGGGATAAGGATTTTGCCATGGTTACCGCCCTCTTTCAATAATTACTTGTCCAGTGCTGACTATGGGTGGATTCCGTAAGAAACTCCTTCTTCCTACATATCTCGTCTCATCACCCTGTTACTTCTGCTAGAGCTCTCTTCTCCTAAACCTAAATTTTGTCGAAGGATGGAAAGGCCGGGCCGATGGAGTCTCTTATTCTGCTCTCCTACTATGGCCGAGCGCCGACTCAAGTCTCAACACACCCTTGTACGAGTACATCACCTCTATCCCGCTCCCACCCTATATTCGCTTGTCTTTTGGCCATTATTGTCAAGGAAGAGTGAAAGAGAGAGAGGGAGAAAAGCTTCATTACAAAAATAACCAAACTTCTAAGGTTGTCAGCTTGTCTAGGTAGGTATTCCAAGTATTTTCTGCTTGAGCCCCTTCCCTCCGTCTAATTAAAGAACCTTGTGAGTTAAGGTATCTATGCTACTGAATGTTTTGCACGATCCGCCCCTCAGCTGCTTCAGTCCTTGCCCTGCTGCTTTTGCTGCTGCTGCCCTTCATACAACCCAGTGTAATAACCAGCATAATACCAAGACATCATGAGATTACGTAGAGCTTCATTCTCTAACAAACCAAGATATTAGCATCGAATTTATGAGGAAGGTAGGGTTATCTATGGGTGCCAAGTTTTATATGGCACCAAATAGGGAAATAGGTCGGTCGCTCACCTGCTCCTCCGACAATGTTTTGTGGGATTGGTGGCAGTCCGGGTGGGGGCATCGTTTGAACGGGTAAGCCGCCGATTCCTTGCTCTTCCTCGTGGATGGGATCCTGCTCGCGATTGCTAGCGACTGGGCCCTGAATATTCTGCTTTTGTTTGTCAGCCTCGGGGTTCCAACAATTAAGACTTTCTGGCGCTTGCATACTGTTGATATCTCTTCCCCTTTTCCAGCCCTCTGATCTTCCATCAAGGCATCCGCATTGACATCTGGGGATTCCACGTGTTGTAGCACAGCACCCTGACCCACTCCGCCATCCTCTTGGTGTGAAGGACTTGCAGCCCCGGTATCCTTTTCACCACTGTTGCCTGTCCCCCTGTCAACATTGGTAACGGGTCTTTCAGGCATGGGGAGGGAGATAAGGAAGAGTACGTATGAACTCACTGATCAGAAGGCGCGGCATCCGGCATTTCCGTCTCCCCCAAAGCTTCTTGGAGAATCTTGTTCACATCGCCGCCAGTGGCTTCGATGCTGTGGTATTTCTAACGTACTCAAACACCGATCAGCCTTGGTGCTCTTTTTTTCTGTTTCTGATGCACAAGGATTTTGTTTGCCTAGCCAGGTGTTTGCTTGGGGCCAAGAAACGTTGAAACTCACCTTGTATTCTTGGAGAGCTTCATCCCATGTATTGACGAGAATAGAATCGTCCCATATCTCCTCGTGCGTAAGCTGTTCGCTAGAGGACGCCATGTTAGAGACACCCTGGCGTGTAGTTATCAAACTTTTGTTGAAGAGTTCGTCAGAGAGGTCAGTCGTTGGTTAGCAAGCTGGAGCACCCTCATCTAGCTATCAGCAGCTTAACTGGCCGAAGCGCGAACCCTCTAAACTTAAAGAGCCTCTGCGTTGCCAAGGAGCGGCCAAATATATCCCTACTCGCCAAGCTCACGTGACGATCATTTATGAAGCACGGATTTTTTTTTGAACCGCCATCTAAATTTCCCACTCCAACATCTCCAGCACAAAAAAAACCTCTACCACTACAACGTACATCGCTCAAATTTAATATATTCTCCCATCATTACCATCTACCATTTCCTTGTCTCATTTTACTCAAATTGGCACTTTCGAAGCTTTGACGAACCTCTTCACCATGGTCGTGGAAGTCAAAAAGTTTTATTGAAGCCTAGACTAAACGCCTCTCCTTTCTCCGAAAGGGCGGAAGGGAGGTCTCTCCAGTATCTGGCGACGATGATCAGCGGTTCGCCGGATGGGTCGTTGCCTCGACGTGAAAGATACATATCATTGTGTGGAATAGGAAATTGTTAGCTACGATTTTCAGCTACAAGGCTCCTGTACTGTAGAATTACCTAACTATGTTTCACCTCTCACTTGATAGCATCTGAGTGTGTAATAACTATGATACATTCATTAAACAGTTATTTTCATCCACTTCCGTTTCACTACCGTTCTATTGCGATCTAGATATTCAGGCCCATGCCTCCTCACATCCCGTCAAATCCACTGTGCGGCTATACAATTGACAAGACAAAAAAACCTTTGAGGGGCCCCGATACCAGCCTCCCATTGTTGATACAGAAGCCTCTAAACAAGCTCCTTCGGCACCTGATCTGTCTCCAAAGGCCTGGAATACCAGCTAGAAATTGAGTAGCTAGGCTGCCCAGAGTAATCAGGGCGAGTGCTTCTGGTAGAATCTGACCTGGTAACGATAGTTTCCTGGCTCCTGTTGGTCGCATGACTTCTAGCCGAATATGATCTTGCGGGCATGGTGATTGGAATAGAACAGTTATCGTCGTTAGTAGGGTTGAAACTCGGCTGGTACTGCTTGTGCTGACGATCCCGTTCACGGGCCTTCATGAGACGGCGAGACCGGGCCATGCGTGCGGTTGTGTGGGTCGAGGAGTCGCTATAGACGTATGACTATATCACCCTATTATCAGTTCTGTCCTATCCACATATCAGGGGGGGACAGACAGCAGCGAAATTGACAACTCCGACAAAACTGACGATGACACCAGCAGATGTAAGGAGAGTATTAAACGAATATCCGAGGTTCTGCTTCGATGCTGCAGTCTCATTCAGATTACCAAGTAGAAAGAATCCGACAATAACTTCAGCGATGCCAATTGTTATGAGTGAGGATTTGGATCCAAGCAAAGGCCAGCGCTTGTCGAAGTAGGATTGGAAGACAGAGATTTCGGACATCACCAAAAGTGCTATATAATCTTCAGTAATTGTCTGGTGCTTTGACCCGGGATTGGATCATTACCACAGAAGATGGAGAGAAACACATTGTTTATCGCGTCGAAGAAGTAAAACTATCTTGGTTAGTTTTATAGATTGATAAAGGGGAGATCATAGGGCCCGTACCTTCGTTACGACAAAGCTCTTTACCAAGCTGATGCCCGCAGCGACAATAGCCATCAGCAGCGAGATCACGCTGCTGCAGCGGATAATATTAAGGATGTAAAATCCTCGAGGAAGAGGCTCCTTCATAGCCACTATTTGTATGCTGTTTTGCTCCTGCTGTATCACACCCCCGTTTGCGTCCGTTAATGCCGTAGGCGGTAAAGAGTGTGTGTTTAGAGCGAGCGTCGTGGGTTGAAGAGGTGAGGAAACAGAAGGCGGATATTTATTTGTTTATAGCCTCAAGAGTGGTGTCTCGTTCACAGTTCAATGGCGGTGGTTTTCAATAGCATTGCGAGGCCGAATGGGGGAACTCAATGGCGGTCCTGCTTATTCACGGTGGTTTTCATTAAATTCCCGATTGATCTGATAGGATAGATACACGTTTTTCTATTGAGGGTATTGAGCCCTTATAAGAAAATATTTGCATAGTATTTATGTATCGGGTCGTGGGTTCGTACTGTTGGCAAACGAGGTGGCAGAGGACGGTGGAGAGAATCACAAGACAGCACTCGGTATCCTAGAGAACTCTCACGACGAGAATTTGATTAATTCATGCCCAAGTTTGACTGAGGTAACGCCGGTAGTATTAAATATCGGAAACCCCAAATCTATAGGTGCTATTTGGGGCTGTTAGAGCACACAATGATTAGTAGTAGGAAAAAAGGTAGCACCTACCTACCAGCACCTCACTAGAAGACACAATCCCCAGCAGAGATAATTCTCACTATCCAGCTGAAAACGTGAAGAACTAGAATTACATCCCGCATCCCACAATTGCTCTTAGCTCATTACGTCTCACTCTTACGCTTCCTACCCTCCCTTTTACCACCATAACCTCATCGTCCTCCGTTGTATCTGTGCCAAATCCAATAACGTGACCCCGCAACCTATTCCCTATCCATTTCAACCACGTCGGATGTTTGGTTCACCCGCCTGAGACACCCAACCCTAACCCTAGACAACTACAACGCTTTTCTGTCTCGTTCTCCTTGCTTCTCCCACAGAACCCTTTTCTTCTTCAAACCCACACATCTTAAGAAGCTAGCCACCAACAAGCGACTCAGAAATCAAGCAACCAAGAGCCTCCCTTCAGGAAAACAAACAGACGAAATCATGACTCGTGGAAATCAGGTAGGACTCGGATCTACTCCCTGTGTTGCAACGTGGTAGCAGTGATGGCAGGGCTAACCGCGGGGGACTTTCTGAACAGCGCGAAAGAGATCGTGCAAAGGCTCAGAAGGCCGCGGCGGGTCAGGTACGTTTACTTTACAGAGTTTCACTTGGGACATCGTATCGTAGCTAATACAAACCTTTACAGAAAAACAAGACAACAGTAGAACTTCCTTCCTTCCTTCCTTCCTTCCTTCCTCTCACTTTCCCACCCAAGCCATCTTAGGCCTCCCATCCAAGCGATCGAAAGCGAGACACGGGACAAAGCTAAAAACCTTCCCCACCAAACCAGAAATCCAAAGCCGAGATGCAAAAGGACAAGGACATGGTCGCTCAACTAATGCGCGACAAGCAAAAGCAAGGTATCCCTCCAGAACAATCCCGGACACGCCTCCCCGCTAAACACATAGAAACCACACTCCGGAATGTCAAGTTACTAATTCACTACAGCGGAAGAGAAGAAGAAAGCTGAGGCATCAGGAGCGGGGAGCAGTGGTAGTGGAGGGGGCAGTTCGAAAAAGTAGGAGCGACCCACTTTAGGTTGGATTATATTACCGGTGCCGGTATACTCAACAGGGTAGTTTGGGGAGAAGGGAAGCGGGAGCACCCCCGTAGTACTAGTAGTAGTAGTGCCACGAATGCCTTTTTTTTTGTGCTTTTTTTGTGCTTTTTTTATCCTCCTTTTTGCGGCATTGCGAATTCAGGTTGCGCTGCGTTACGGGCGGGGGGACCACTTTTACGAGCGCGGAATTATGTTTTGAGAACGATTATATATCTACTCGCTTTCGCTTCTTTTTACGTAGTATGATAGCTTACATCCTTTGCTCATCTCCTCACCCGATAGGGCAATTAGTGTTCTATATGGGGAAGGTATTTCACGTCAGCTTTTGATTGAGGGTTATTCAGTCTGATCGTCATAGCTTGCAATCCCCTCCATATACATAGTGGCTTTGAAAAGTGGAAGGGAAAGAAAAAAGAGGGCGGATTTATATATATATATATATATATATTTATTTGTTCTTATCAAGAATCAGCCAAACACCAACATCCTAAGTTGTTGTAGCGTAAGAATCCCCCTCGCAAAAGATACACAGGACCGGAAAAAAGTGAAAATAATTCCGAGTGATCACTTCAAGGTGACCAACTCCTCAGCGCTGGTAGGGTGGATAGCAACGCAATTATCAAAGTCCTGTATCAAAACATCATTCATTCGTTCGTTAGCCCTCCGTGCTCTTTCCATCCATCCAACATGCCCCACAATTGATATCAGCATCGTACGTACCTGCTTAGTGGCTCCCATCTTCACCGCAACGCCAAATCCCTGAAGCATCTCCGCGCTGCCCAAACCGATAATGTGCAATCCCACAACCTTCTCCTCAGGTCCGTGACAGATGAGCTTGTAGGCCGTGGGGCCCTTATGCTCAAGCATGGAGTAGTACATGGCGATGAACTTGGTTTCGTAGATCTTCAGGCTGTCCTTGCCGTACTTGGCCTCGGCCTCTGGCTGCGTGAGCCCGATCGTGCCAACTTCTGGGTGCGCGAAGACTACAGATGGGATGTTGTTGTAGTCTAGCTTAGCCTGTGCGAATTTTGGCCCGCCAAAGAGGCGGTCGGCGAGGCGGCGGCCGGCGGCGATGGCGACTGTTATGTTGTTAGCACGTATTGTGAGGAAGTAGGGGAGGGAGGGAGGGAGGGGCAGTATATACCAGGCGTCAACTCAACCTTTCCCGAAACATCCCCCAACGAGAAAATATTCGACACATTGGTGTTCTGGAAGTCATCCGCGGCAACCTGTCCCTTCCCGTTCCTCTCAATCTCGACTCCATCCAGCGCGAGGTCTCTAGTCTTTGGTTTCCTCCCAATGGCCCAGATCAGCGTATCCACGTCCTCGAGTACTCCCGTGCCATTGCTATCCTCGTAGTGCACCCTCAACTTTCCCGTGCTCTCATGCTTCTCGATCTTAGTCTGCTTTGAGCGGCGGTGGATCTTCATGCCCAGTCCTTCCTCGTAGTGCTTCCCTACCACTTCCTGCACCATCGGGTCGAACGAGCGCAGGAAGTTGTCGTGGCGGATCATGAGGTGTGTCTCGCTCCCGAGAGCTCGGAAGATGCCAGCCAGTTCCACAGCTATGTAGCCGGCGCCGACAAGGACGACTTTTTTGGGCTGCTGGTCGAGCTCAAAGAAGCCGTCGGAGGTGATGCCGTGCTCTGCACCCGGGATGTTGCTAGGGATGCCCGGGTATCCGCCTTTTTTGAGGTTAGCAATTTAGTGGTTTCTGGGGGAAGAGAAGGAGAGTATACCAGTAGCGATTAGAATCTTATCGGCACCGTATGTAGTCTTTCCGCCACTGCTGTCGGTAACCTCGACCTCGTTCCTGGATACGAAGCGGCCGCGGCCGGCAATATAGTCGACTTTGTCGTTCCTTAGGTTCCGCTCGTAAATCCCGTTCAGGCGCTCAATGTACTTATCCCTCTTAGTCTTAAAAGTCGGCCAGTCGAAGCCCTTCACGTCGATATCGAACCCATACCCCTTTGCCTCAGCCAATGTTTCCGCAATTGCTGCCGCGTACCAGGAGATTTTCTTGGGCACACACCTACCATCATCCGAAACAAAGGGTGCATTAACACTAGCTGGCAGATGGTGAAGGCGATCATGAAAGGAGGGAAGGAAGGAAGCATACCCAACATTAACACAAGTACCTCCCAACCTCCCACTCTCAATAATGCCAACCTTAGCACCATACATAGCGCTCGCCCTGCGAGCGCTCGCGAGACCACCACTGCCTCCGCCGATAACGAGGTAGTCGTACTGCTTGGACACGGGCGCCATCTTACTTGAGGAAAAGTGACGGGATAGACTGGTTAGGCGTGCGGATGTGGCTTGTGAAGAGAGACGTTTGAATGCTGCGGACGACGTTTTGATGTTGGGACTTGCGCAGCTCGAGGGAGGCGCGCGGGTGCAATTTAAATAGTTTTATTTTATTTTATTTTTTCGCTTTTTGTGGGTGGTTGGGTGGTTGGGTTGAATTGGATTTGGGTGCGGTGGTGGGGTAATGGAGGGGTATTCGAGTTTCCGGAAGAGTGCTGTCAAGGCTCTGGTAGGTGTGTGGGGGTGGTAAGAGCTGGTCGAAAGAATTTCTTTTTTCGTGTTTTTACTGTCGAAGTCCGGGGAAGGGAGGAATGTGTTTACAGCGCCGCACCTCAGATGCAGAAGGAATGGAGAGGGGGGGTATTTGTCAGTGGAGGCGGGATGCGTTCGGGAGGGGCCCTTGTATGAGTACCGTATGAGCTAGGTAAATAGGTGAGAGTAAGACTGTAATGGACTAGAAATTTGTCCTTTTTGTGGCGAAATCGCCGAGGCAAAATCCATCTAGCTCGCGTCAAGACGCCGATAAACTTTTGACGCGAAACTCCGATGTCCTCATCTCAGCGCCTCCGCTTTTCCCAGGTGCTGGTCGTGGTGACCTTACGGTAATTGCGGGAGTCTCCAGGCACGTAGCCGGTCGATCTAGCGGTCGAGATCACATTCCCCTTCTACCACTCTATTAGCTTGAGTGATAGCGCAATTCACGCTCAATTGCGAAAAATTACAGATCAGTCATGTGAAATTGATATCGGAGAGATTAGTGATATAAAAGCAACAAGCCCCCTTCTTTGTCAGCCAAAAGGAGGACGGAGACTTGATATTTGTCATTCCCCCGCTATTGTACCCGCCGGCACGTCACGTTCCACAAACCAGCCGAGAGCCCTCTTGCGGCATAATACCATACTGGTACAGTACTGGTACTTGTACTTGTCCGTCAGGCCTTGTATGGCATCCCAACCTCCCCGGAGTTCAATTATCTATCTGCACAAGGCCTAGGGCGCTTCGATACTGATAATTCCTGAACGGAGGTGTGTGATATCAAGCCCATGACCACTGCGTGCCCCCATAAATCGCAGCTGCGCGCCATCTCCTTACTCATCTAACCATTCCATACAAAGCATGAGACACCTAAAACGCCACTCTTCCTAGTAAATACTTTTTTTTCCCGCCCACTAGGATAACCCGATGAGCGTACTTATGCAGTAAGGAAAAGGAAAAGCCAACAAAAAGCAACCAGTCGCAACAAATCCGGCGAATGTAGCAAATTGAAAAATTCTCCCATTATGTCCCTAATATTACGAGCCCTAAATCATACAGGCATCTCTCATAGCTCCTCCTTGTCCTTCTCCCCCGACCCTGCTAGCATTGGCGTAACAGGCTTCCGCGTGGGCATGACAGAGGCAATCAAGCTCTCGATAACGGGAGCAATGACCCTAAGTACTTGAGTAATGGCAAATGTCCACACCTGAATCGAGACACTCCCGATGGGGGCCTTAGGGAAAGACAACCCCCACTCGATATATCCAGGCACCCAACCCTCAGGAATCCAGAAAACAGGCTCACGGCGGTACCACAGCGAGATAGCCCAGCCAACACCTGAAGTCGAAACCCAGCGGACGAATCCAATTTGCGTATCGAACTTTGTACGAGCAGCATTGACGGAGCCAGCTATTATCCACATCATTGGCATCAGCACCGATCAGTAATAGTCCCCCACAGAGGCAGCAGGCTATCACAAGTTACTTACTCAGTTTCTCCAGGTCCACAACCTTCTTATCCAAGACCCTTCGGGTCTTCGCCCACTTGGCGAATTCGTCCTGGGAGCTGGTGCCCCGGAGCTCCGCGCGGAGCTTGACAACCTCCTTCTGTAACGCCTTTTGATTCCGAACCTCTTGCGAAGTCTTCGTAGGGAGACTCGTATATATCACCCATAGCTGAAGCGGTCCTCATATCAGCAACCAATTGCTACCCTAGTAAAATACCAATAGTTAATCTAGGAGAGGGATAAACCGTGTTGCTAATAGCCGTAGCACCAAGAGTATTCACCAGATACGTCGCGATCGTCAAGACGACGACGAGTATAAGTAGAGATATCATCGGAAACGAGCGATCATAAAAGGGGCCGTAAGAAATATCCAAGATGAGGGAAGAAGAGGAAGAAAAAAAGCGTATTCGTTCGGGCAAAAAGGTTTTTGTTGGTGAGGAGTTTCGTCGATCTGGCCAGTGAAATGAACAGTTTACGGTGCAAGGACACTGAACCCTAGCCCTTGTGCCACGAGGCCGACCCCTTTGCCAAGTGTTAGGGCGACAAGCTTGCCAAGCTGTCCATCCACACTTAACCAAGTTCGGCACGGGCGGTCAACGTGATATCACTCGAATCAAGAACGAAATTTTTGGTTGTAAAAGATCAGCAAAAAGAGGCTCAGAGGGCTACTATTTGGTAAGCTCAAAAACACATACTTTCAAATGGCAATGCTCTTTGTAAGAAAAAGACATTTTGCGCAAACCGTGGTTGTCCATACCTTATCACTCGAATTACGGCTGCACAGGCTGATCCACAAGACCAGGGAGGCGGAGAGGTGTAAATTGTGCGGAACCTTTTAAGGAACCTTCCAGAAGGTTACCCAACGTTTATGGCGCCGTCAGTTACCGAAATCGCCGCATCACGTGTATCGCGGGACGCTGGAGCCAGGACATCTGTCCGGCAAAATAACGTGCGACAACGCCACCCTGGAAAATGGGAAGCGGTAAGGGAACTCTCTCGAGGCTCAGCACTAAATACCACGTTTGCATCTGCCTTCATAACCGCAATTGTAATTCTGACCATTCACTGGCTGTCACTCGGATGCCAGAAGGGTGGTCCTAGAAGCACAAATATGTACCTGCAGAAGCACCGCACAAGGACGGAGAGAGGGCCTAATAAAAAGCCACGGAAACTCGCCGCACAACTCAAGGCATACCGGCACTTCTCTCCGACAGTGAACATAGCACGGCGCTCCGGAGCAGGATCCGAAAAGACCGCTAATTCCCTCGTTCACGGCAATGGAGAGCGGTGAGTATTTTGCGGCGGTGCATCACGGGCTTTATGGCTGGTTTTTGTGCGAGCACACACTGCCACAGAATACTCATCACCTCCCGTCACCTGTGCTCAAGTACGGTACCGGTGCTCCCACATACAGTACAGTACTACAACACCCTTGAGCGAGCAAAACATGCCATAACGACCAAGCTATATCAGGCTTTGTCTAGAGCTTACCCCAACCAACCGAAATCAATAACTGATCATCACAAGTCCAAATCCAGCTATTCACCGGTAACTCACAGGTCAGGACCCGAACCAAACCCCACGCGAAAGGGAAAAAAACAAACAAAAAGCTCAATTCGGGGCCCTCCCTTCTTACTCTACTGTAATATCAATCAACAATTACTGAGAGATAAAACGCACCTCCCTTCTTACTCTACTGTAATATCAATCAACAATTACTGAGAGATAAAACGCACCTCCCTTGCCCCCAGCTCCGGCTCGGATCCCACTCACACTCACCCATCCGCCCACCTACCTGCACACACATACACATGCACAGACAAATACAGACCCCACCCCCTCCTTACGGGGGAACACAATACGTGCAAAATTGACACCAAGGCAATCAAGGGATATGGTGATGGGCGCACGGATGAGTTAGACGGAAGTTTACTAAGGTAGTGTTCCGATGTGAGAGCAACAGAGTGGTGGATTGGGGAGAGGGTAAGTCATTATATAATGGACAGGCGGCCCGTTTCCACCCACTCCGTGCATGGGGAAACTTGTGTGTGTGCTGGTATTGGGGCGGAAGAAGAGAATCAAATTTTCTTTCGAATCTAGAACGCGGTGCTGCCAAATCTTTTGCAGTGCCTCTGGCCCAAAAGGCAAAAGACAAGGGTTGGCTAGTATTCCTGGCTTTTCTGTCAAATTGCGTTACACTTACCGAGAGGGTGGATGGGGTCGTACGATCCGGTTCGGCGCGGAAGGTAGTGGTAGGGTGATGATAGGGCGGGTGGGCAAACCCGCGCTAGTTAGTTACTGGATCGATCAATCAATCAGAGCACCTATTGCCTTGTTGTTGATCTTCAACGCTCGATTCTGTTAGTCAGGCATAACGACGGTATTGGAGAATTCAATCCAAAGGACATACAAAAGGTTAGTAAGTGTTGAACTGCATCTTACTGTGGTGCTAAATTTAACGCTGATGGATTGCGAAGATATAAAGGCATGCAGGAGGGGTGGGTCACTGCTGCTCGCTCGTCGAACGCATCCTTAACGATCACTGATCCAACCTGAATTTTTCAAGCCTGTGCCTCGCTGAGAGAATAACGCACAAAATGGGAAAGTGTATCGCCCGGAAACGCGTAAGTCCTAAGGAACGGTCTGTGGTTAGTTACAACTCAATGCCCATCTTCCAAGGAAGGGAAGGAAAGAGAGAAAAGAAAGGACCAACACCCCCCTCTTCTTTCCAATTGATGCCAGAGAACTCCTCACGACAGCACATGGGTTCTATACTGCCATACAATCAGCACTTGCACGAAAAAGAGCGGCATCGACACAGAGAGGATTCTTGCTGTCATCGACGCGGGGGAAAAAAGGTGAAATAAAAATGGGCGAGCCCAGCCTTTTCTTGTTGTGGGATCCAGATCCCTCGCATGAGAGCCCAACCAGAGGGGGAGAGAGAGCGAGAGGGAGGGAGAGGGAGGAAGGCGATACCTATCGTTCCACCTTCTATCGTCGGCGAATAGAAAACCGTTATTCAACCTCCACCACATTATGATAATATAAAAAAAGCAAGGATGACGAACCCACATGGGATGAATGAGCGATGAATTAAATGTGAGAGATCCAGAATCTGGATCAGCCAATCTATTCGATATAAGGGGTGATCCTAGTTCAAAATATATCATATACCGGACCACCTATGCCCCTCCCCCCCCTCCCACCCGGCCTTCCTCCAATCACCCGGGGTATTAGCAGATCTGGCGTTTATTAGCGGATTGTCTCCGCGGGCAATGAGATCCATCCATTCCCTTCCACCCCTCACAAGGCGAGACCGTCTTTTATTCAACCAGAGATAACATCAAGTTCCTCCTCCCTCCCTCCCCCAGCAAATCGCGAAAAGGTCGCCAAAAAAAACCCCATCCACCCATCCACCCATCCACTAACCAATCAAAATATTAAACCACCATCTCTTTTGGCTCACTCGAATACACAAAACGAACTAATTCAGGCCCATAAGGCCCCAAAGGCCTTCCTAAGCGCGTAGCCGATCCGTTCGTTCATCCAAGTATATGGTATTATATTCTACCTTACTGGTGACCTTACATGGTAAGCCTCGTTTTTATTTCGTTTTTTTATTACCCATTTGTGATACATTCCGCCCTCCCTTGCCTCCCCTCATCGATCACAGAATTGACTAGAATGGAGGTGTATATCGGGCCAGTAGAATTGGGGAAATAATAATTTGGTAGTGGTGTTGGTGGTGACCAATCACTGATGTGGTATAGGTACCGTACAGTACAGTGGGCAGGTGTTACTGTAGCTCGGTTCTGCAGTACGAGAATTTCTAACCTCGCCTGCATCAAAACGTGATACTCGTAGACAGCAGTACCGTGTTTGTTTTAAGTTACATGCGTGTGGGTGGGAATGGAGGCAAGTTAGCATAGCTGGCTATCTATGTAACTGGGCAAGTACCGCAGAATAAGTATCCTAAGCTAGTCGGATAGATATCATTCCTGTCTGCAGAATATCATATCGTACTCGCAGTGTCGAAGCGTTTTTAGAAAAGACTGCTATTGCATACCACCCATTTTCGAGAAAAAGTGCCAAATTTTGGCGGTATGCAATAGCAGTCTTTTCTAAAAACGCTT
>Ga0307507_10004828_pt1 | contig 23171 bp, 24 predicted proteins | sample 7_EM_MG_FD_207223 | JGI IMG/M metagenome (GOLD analysis project Ga0307507, IMG submission 207223) | Populus trichocarpa ectomycorrhiza microbial communities from riparian zone in the Pacific Northwest, United States - 7_EM | ecosystem: Host-associated > Plants > Roots > Unclassified | place...
GCCCCATCTAGACGTTGGACTGTGGTTATTGGCATTTTTTTTTTTGGAAAAAAGGTGTTGGAGGTGGTCGGTGTGATGGGTGGATGGGTGGTATGTTGAGGTATATACGGGTAGGTGAGAAATGTTCGCGCGGGCTTGGTTGCCGGGATGGGGGGGGACGCGTGGGAATGGGGGTTACCCGGGTTGTATCGTGAGGTGGCACGTGATTGGAAGATTTATTCCCCGGCCCTTGGGCTGGAATGGTTGACTGCTCCCCTAAAACAAAAGTGTTGGCAAAACGGCCGTTTTAATACCAAAACTTGCCACCATGTTTGATCAACTTTAACACCAAGAATTGCTTCAAGTGGTGTTCGCAACCTATCGTATAATACCTACTGTATGTACCGGTAGTTATTTTCACCTTCATTGTGTCTTTCGTCTGGTACCACTTATTGTATTAGGCTGATTTACTCTGCAGGGCTAAGCTGTTAATCTATGTTTTTGGCGTAAAAAGCCTTGTTTCACTAGTATCATACTTTTGCTGAGGTGCTTTTTATCTATGACGAGTAGGGAGGGAGGGAAAGAGGGAGAAGGGAAAACGTATTGGTTTTCCGAGATTACTAGGTGATTTATTTGTGGAGGGCCTAATCTAGGGATGGAAGGTGTCCGTACTGTACATAACTTAGCTGGTTTACAAGTAAACTGGGGATCTTCACGGGAGCTCTGTCTCTTTTTTAACATTATACAGTAACGCATAAATTTAAAGCTTTATTCCGGTCGCTATCAAAGCTATAATGCTCACGAATTGAACAACAAGAGAATGGTCCAGACTACCTCTACAGTGCTGATGGAGTAAAAAAAAACGAAAAGAAAAAAAACTTCTTAGCACTTGGATATAATGTGTCACTTGCAATACCCTCCTCATAGGTAATACCAGTTACCATAATACAGAAAATACCCAGAGAAGAAAACGGCGCTCACAGCAGAGTACCCTCCAAATTACAAAAAGGGAAAAAGCCAAGGTCATCACGAATGCGTCAACTAAATGTTTGATTCGATCTATCAACAACAGTACCTCAGCGAAAAGCCCCAACAAATTCCCACGATTCCATCTAACCCAAATACAACTTTTCCAGGGGATCACTTGCACATCCAAACAGAGGATCAAAGCTTCCCAGGGCGATGATAGATCCAGAAGCTACTACCTTACAAATGGTTGCAGCACCATCTCCAGTCATTTCATGCCAAGACTAGAGAAGGGAGAGGAGGAACGAGGTTGAGGTAGGTAGGGTTTTGATAGGTGACAACAGTCTTCGGTAGACCTTTTTTAGAACTTGAAAGAACCCAACGGGCAGTTCTTCCAAAAACGCGACGGTTCCACTACTCTCGGAGTTTTTTCTTCGACCACCCACACCTTTTGTGGGAGCGCTTGAGGATCTCAATCGTAGCTAGTCATCCCGACCTGACTTGCAAAGGCCGTAGAGACGCTTCTAACATCGTCATCTAGATCTCCGCGCCTTCCTAGCCCAACGCCGACTCCTCCGACACTGCTGCCTCCATAAACACTCCCTTCCACCCCGGTTTTATATCCTCCACTCAGATCAATCCCCATACCCATTCCGGACCCCGCTCTGCCACTCTCAACATATCTCTTCAATCTATCGCTCTGGCTTAGGCTTGTCGACTTTCCTCCAATCGTGCTACCACCGGCAACCGAATTTGCGGAGGAGCCTAATGGCACGCCCCCGCCACCAGTGACAGAACTAGCACCTGCGATTGATGACACATCTGCCTCGCTAGGCGCAATTGTAGATGGTGCTGCGCCGCGGGAAAGAGCGGGCCAATTATCCATAGCGAACCCTCTAAACATTGGCGGAAAAGCGCTAGTAACCGCGACGGAATGGACCGAGCTAACATCATCGGGTATGTAGCCTATCACACTTCCGGAGTCGTTGTACTCGGGCTGCCTGGCTGGAGGCTTGATGGGGCTCGGGGCATTTGTAGCGGCCGGACCAATACCGCCCGGAAGCCTCGAGCCAGTAGGGACGCCTCCATTAGGAGCGGGTTGATATGCCATCTGGTAACGTTGGGGACCGCGATAGGTCTGTCTCGGTTTCGAAAATTGGATTAGAGAAACCTGGAGATTGCTCAATGGCCCTTCAACTAAACAATTTTTATCCTTATAGTGGAGTAAAAGATAATGCCATAAGGGATGCTTCGATAAAACTTTCGGATTCCCAAGGATGACTACCCCAAATTTAGCTCTTGTCAAAGCCACGTTAAGGCGCCTAGGGTCGTTCAAAAATCCAATCCCTTGGTGGTCGTTAGATCTAACACAGGAGAGAACAATGTAATCCTTTTCTCTGCCCTGAAATGCGTCAACGGAGGCAACCTCGATTTCTTTGTAGAGTTCTTTACGCAAAGCCCCATTGGTCTGCATGGAAGAGACGATATATGAGCGCTGGCCTTCGTAAGGTGTGATGATACCAATCTGGGATGGTAATACACCGGCCTTGAAAAAGCGAGTGATAATCTTCTCGCAAGCGGACGCCTCGGTACGATTGAGATAACTCGTTCCACTGGCGGAAATTTCTTCGTTACCCAAGTTGCTCCAAAACATCATTGGCGTATCTGCTACTGGCCACGGAAAGTCAACATTTCTCCTCAATCTCTCCTGAGTAGTAACACCGTTTTGCAGGCTCCCTTCGTAGAACATGTTGCTGGGAAATTCCGATAGGCAGGGGTGCATTCGATATTGGACATTCAACCTGATAGGAGCGCACCCCAAGATGACCAGGCGCTCAAAGAGAGACTGGTGTAGACCAGCACGGGCGGCTTTCTTGTTCATAATAACCGGACCAAGTTGCTGATGGTCACCAACTAGAACAACTTGCTTACATCCCAGAACCAAAGGGATCATGCATTCTGGCTCAGCGGCCTGGGTGCTCTCGTCGATGAGTACAGTTCGGAATTTCAGCTTCGCAAGCCTAGGGTCACCAGCGCCAACACAGGTACAACAGATCACATCGGCATTTGTTAATATTTCCCGCTCGGCATTGCGGGTGAGATGTTTGAACTTCTTTTCATCTTGTGAAGAAAGTTCTCCTAACTCGTTCTTCAGTTGTCCAAGCTTGACGAGTTCCACATTAGTATCATTCAGGCGGACCTGCTCATGCAGAGAAAGGAACGAAACGGGTGAATCGACATCTTCACGGGACTTTGCCGTAAGACGAACAACTTTTAATCCGGTGCGATGTATCTTCTCAGTCAATTGATCCACAGCGACGTTCGAGGGCGCACAGACAAGGACTTGACCGACGTTTGTCTTGGCGAGATGGTAGACGATTGTTGCTGAGGTGACTGTCTTTCCTGTTCCCGGGGGTCCTTGGATAAGGGAAAGTGGCTTAGACAACACACTCTTGACAGCGTGAACCTGGCTCACGTTCAATTCGGGAAGACCAGGTACGGAAAACCGTCTCGGCATACTTGTTTTAAGAGGAGCAGCCGCAACAGCGTGACCAAGTAGGCGATGGTAAATATATCCACTAACACTCATTTCGTCCACTGCGAAGCTCTTCATTGCCAACTGCATCCTGTCAAAACTCGTAGCTTTCCAAACATAATCAGCACAGAATGCATGAGTACACTCGGTGGGCACAGATTTATCCCCTCCGTTGCGCCGAAGTTCGAGGGTGACCTCATCGCTCTGGTTATTCGGAATCTTGATAACATAGCCGACACCCTCCCAGTGAGGCCTGAGCTCGCCTATGTAACGTAGACGCATCTCATCCCCAACAGCAAGTTTAACGTCACCAAGTTCAAGTTTAGGAAGAACAAAGGATGCCAAGTGCTTGTTATTCAAACCTAAGTCCCAGCGCACAATCAAGTTATCCTGGCTCTGAGATTCCTTCAGTTTTCGATCGTAGTCCGCTTCAATCTTGACAAGAGGGCCGAAAACATTCTGATACTGGTATGCATCATCATAACGGAGCAAGACCGGTGCAGGTTCGTCATCAACACCAGCGCCTTTCTCCAGATCAGCGACAGTGGCACTAGCGTTATCTTTCCAGAGTTCCTCTAATTTGCCAATCATTTGAGGTCCTAGATGACGGGCCCGTAATTGTTCAGCATCAGTGGGAGTCGATACGAGCCATGGGAGGAATGAGCGGTCCTCGATCAAGGGCTGCCAGCGAGAAGTGTCCCAATTCATATCTTTATTAGACGACATAGCCGCACATGGCTGTCGGCATAAAAGAACAACGACAGTATCCGACTTTGCAGGTATGAATCCGAGCAGGAAAACATTTTTGGTCCCACAGTTATAACACTCAAGAGTTGTGTCACCAAGAGACGATTGAGGGTGAAGTGATACTTCCTAAGGAAAAACATCAGCATATAAGAGAACAAGTATGAGCAGAGCAGTAATTTTACCTTATGACGAGCACGAACAAGATGATTGATAATATGGGACGACGCGGTATTACCCCTAGCACTGCAAAACCATTTATTGCAAGCTAAACATTTCACCACACAGGAGGGGGAATGGATCCCACAATATCTATGAATCGTGTCAGTATACATTGAGATATGAACGGCGAACGAGGGGGACAAACGCGCAAGCATGTGCGGGCAGCTCAGTTTCAGCATCTCTTGAATCATTAATTCCAAGCCCGTCCGTCTCTTCTCCGTAATTTCTATCACCAATAGCGGAACGACCGACGGGAACACTGGCTAGACTCAGCGTCTCATCAACAGTTTCCTCATCGTCATCGTGGCGTCGAGCCTTAAGGTCATAGACAGAGGCGGTGTCAATAGTTGATGCGGTATCATCGAAATGATTTCCTACAATAAAATTCAATAAGTTATCCCTTGTTCTGTTACATATGCATCAAAGCTCTCTGGGCTTGATGGAGAAGGGCGGTGTAATACCTAAATGCGTGTAGACACCGTCCATATCGAAATATCGGTAGGATCGTTTAAATCAAGGTGGGGTGCCTAGCGCGCAGGTTTGCCCTACGTTTGGCGAGAGCTTCTACTGTATTGCTTGTGATTTAGAGCGAGAGAGAGTCTTGATGAATAACTTGAGTTCTAGTAGGGAGCTGTAAGGTGTATGAAGCGCTGATTATTAGATTTCTGTGTGTTCTGTTCTTTGTGGAGGAATGTGGCAAGTGGGAGTTGAAGGCAAAATTGTTGTGGGAACTGCGACAGACTGCCTGACGAAGGCTACCCTTGTTGTCTTCTTGGTTAGGACTCCAGGTGATATAGTTACCCGGCTCTGTGCTACATAAGAATTTGTGTGCCAAAAAACCTGTCCTCGGGTACTGTACCGTACTGTACCTCAATTTCGCTTATTAGCTAGAAGAAAAGTTAGGAGGAAGAGCTCCCCCAACCTTTAATCATGGTAAGTCCTGATTCCTCTGGATTCTCATGATAATAGTAATTCCTGATTAGAATTTTCTCTAGATTCGAAGAAACGCCCGGGAGAGGTTTGTCCAACGTTTAATTCCTCCCCTCAAGTCCCTTCGGAACCCCACTAAGTTTATTTTTGATACATCGCAGGCGCGATTTTATCTATCGCAAGCAGCTTGAGCTCCAAAGTGCTCAAGTCGCCGAGAAAAGATCGAGACTAAAGGCTGCCCTTGCCAGTGGAAAGGTTCGTTTCCAAAATCCAAATAAATCAAACCCACCTGTTTTACAAAGGCCAACCTCCTAACTTCAAGGCAACCCTCTAGCCACTCCCGAAAGAAATAGCAGACGATGTCCAACTCCGAAAAGACTTTAAATATGACGAATCCCGAGAAGAAGGTGGTGACGAGGCAGCCCAAATCGACGACGAATATGCAACACTCTCGGGCATTGTAGATCCCAAGATCCTGATCACCACCTCCCGCGACCCCTCATCTCGCCTCCTCCAATTCTCCAAGGAAATCCGCCTCCTCCTGCCCAACAGCATTCGACTAAACCGTGGTAATGCCGTCCTACCCATCCTCTGCGCTTCCTGTTTATCAACTAGTACCTCCGACATGATCCTCCTGCACGAGCACAGAGGTACCCCTACTTCTCTCACGATATCCCATTTCCCGCACGGCCCCACTGCGCTCTTCTCGCTGCACAATGTTGTCTTGCGTCATGATATTCCTAATTCTAGTAGGGGAACTGTCAGCGAGAGTTACCCGCATTTGATCTTCGAGGGGTTCTCTACGCCGCTGGGGAAGCGGGTCGTTACAATACTGAAGCATCTTTTCCCGCCAAGGGAAGCGGGGAGGGCGAAGGAGGGGAGTAGGGTCGTTACCTTCGCTCTTACTGAGGGGGATTACATATCCCTTCGTCACCACGTCTATGTCAAGACGGGGTATAATTCGGTTGAATTGGCGGAGGTAGGACCTAGGATGGAAATGAAGGTTCGTTGATGCCACGTCCTCGGTTTACAGGACGGCGATAGGTACTGACAACATCTTTAGCTCTTCGAACTACGCTTAGGGACAGTGAATAACAAAGATGCTGATTACGAATGGAGATTGTCTAATTACACGAGGTTTGTTGCATCACCACTCCTGATATCTGGACTTATCACTAACTTGATTACTTCTTGCTAAATAGGACTGCGAGAAAGAGAGATGTTCTATGAAGTTTCATTTCCATGGGCTTGGCTCCGGAGTTTTATTTCCGTACAAAAATTTCTCAATTGTAATATATTTCAAGCTTCAATAAGGATGAGAGAAAGGTGGTCGGTTGACCAATTGATTGAATGCGTCAAGTTTCCGTATTGCTTTATTGCCAATAGTGCGCCTGGAGTCTTTGCATGATTAACACCTATTTTGTATTATACCCTCCGTTGATTGCTAAATCCCTGCTCTTCTGGGTGGAATATCACGGTGCCGGCATCTTCAATGCCCCCACTTTCAGAATTGTGCAATGCATTACAACACTATGAGTTTTGGTGCACGTATTTACCGCTCGTATAAACTCAAACCCCGAGATGTATGAGTACAGGGGTACTTGTAGAGCACTAGCGCCATAAGATAGAAAATTATAGTAAAGGCGTACTCAAGCATGATGCCAACCAATCCTTCCAATAGTGCAAAAACCTTAGACAGATTACAGAAGAAGAAAGCGAGAAACCGTAAGTAACTACCTAAGGCAATTTGACAAATGATATGCTCGGGTTCTACCTGCTGTCTAGGATACGTTGTCATCATAACGGAAATGGCTGGTATTGATATGAGGGTTGTTATAGGAATGATTGTTGGAATGGGAAATGTAAGGAATGTTTAGATGGCAGTAATTGTAGGAACGGGAACCGGTATGGAATGTTGGAATCATGCAGTTTGGGAGGCTACGCTGGACTAGGGAACTTGTATACACTCACACCCCGCTATCCCGGATCCCGATAATCCGGATACCTCGCTAATCCGTATGAATTTCTATGGATTCCAAATTCCCCTGCACTAAAACCTGACCTGTTGTCCCGGATACCCCGTTGTCCCGTACGAAATTCGTGAAATCTAGCCATCCGGGATAGCGGGGTGTGACTGATTGCTATTGTTGTTCTATTGGTGGTGCAATGTGAGATGCTATAAGGGTTCACTTCGGATTTTGCGGCTGTAGCAATGCGCAATCGTATCAAGAGAGAAGTGATAGTAATAACCCGGAATAAAGATCATTGATTGAGTAAACCGCTACTTGAATAATAATGCAGGTACAGCCCAGCTATATAATAATAGAAAACGGTTGAGTCCTACCAGTACGACTTTGACTTCCACAATGAGGAACAAAGACATTCAAAGAAAGTACATAAGAACAAAAGAAATAAAGGAACGCCTGGTACCTGACTTGACTAGAATAAACATCATAGAGAGCTGAAAGAAACATTTGAGAGGAGAAAGAAACCTTATACTAACAGCGGCTAAACTGCTTTCCACGAGTGAGCAGCCATGATTCTAAACGTGGCTCGGATTCAGAGAGATGCTGTTACCTTCTAGAGATTCTATCGGCCTTAGGAACGATGCGATTTTTCTTGCCGTTGTAATATCTATGCTATATTATCCACGGTTGTCGGGATTTGCGTATTATCTAGCTTCAGTGCTTTCATTCGGCGCTCAAGTGCCCACCGGTATCATACATCCCCTCGGCTTCCCTACACTGCCAGCTTTTTCTGAAGCATCGGGGCCGGGTTTCTTACGCTTACTACTATGCCGGTGTGGTATGGGCCTACACTTACCCCTGGCCTTCTGGTGCGCCCCGATGCATCTTCTCTGCTTCCCGCTGCTTCCCCTAGCAGCATTGTATCTAATTTAAGTTACTCTTACTGGACAAAGTGTGAAGGTGATTGGGCGGCTGGGCGCTATCCGTATCTTTAAAGGAACGACGATAAAACTCTTTAATCTCGCCGTATCTTCCCTGACGTCTCACTCTTGAAGCTAAGTTGTCGACACTGGCGAGAGCACCCGGACGACTTGGCCCCTATACTTTCTCTAGAAATCCCCGCCACGTCTACCCTCCAACGTGGAGCGATGCTTTGTCTCCAGTCAGCATATTTCCTTGGCGTAGCAAGACAGGACTAAGGAACTCAGTTCCCTACTCGTGACAAGAGCCATATTGGCTGTGCTCTCCTCGAGGACCAACAGACAATTGGGTCACCGCTCCACATCCTTATAATGTACTATTTTCTCAAGACACAATTCCATACGATAACGATCTAGATTAGCCAAGAGCCGCCGAAATTTTACTAGTGGCCCGTGCGTGTAGAAGGGGTGCGGTACAAATCCCGCGTCGGCGGTGACTGTATTTAGGAAACAAATGGTAATTGCCTGGGGTGCTGGAATCTTCGAACACTCTGTTTCTTTTGGTGATAGATATCATACTTGAATAGAAAGCTGTCCCAGCTGGTGAAGCCAAGGGACTGACCCACCAGAGTATGCTCCATCTCGGCAGCTTTGGTGAGTGGAGAAAATCCCAAAGGCATTATAATTGCCATATAAAAATTAATTCGGCCCTCTTTGCCTTTAAAACGACATTTTACTAAGAGCCGCTCTGGCATTTGCTACTTTATTTGGTTAAATTTTATGGGGTGTGTGTGCATGTTCAAGATGCTTTTTGTTACGTCTGCTCTTTGTAAACGCCTTGGGACATTGACGGAGGCTTTGCCTTCTTGCGTCATCCTTATCAAACATAGTCCAGTACTCAGAGGATAAGATCCCACTCCAACTCACGAAAGACGTGGCGCACAATAGCTAAAGGTAGATAACGAGTCACGCAATAGTTATGTAGCTTCTTTGCCTTCCGCCTCTATGGTGCTAGATTTCTTGAAGCATTGGAAGGGTAGCCTTCGCGCTGCTTCGTTTGGCATTTTTCTGACTTGAGTGGTCTGACAGGGCTTTTAAGGGACAACGTGTACTTCCGTATAGGCCGTTTGCTGGGGAGGGGGGGGCGAGGAGACAGGCGATGCTATGGGTGCTAAAGCCGGATGATCTTGCTTGATATAGCGATCGCTCGTCGCGGGATGTAGGCACTGGGCACCTGCGTAGGATTACCTCGCTCCCTCCGAACAGCTCTAGAGATCGAGAGGGATAAAAGAAAACAAAGTATTCTGAATGCTGAACGATAAAAATTTTTCCACACTGTGCACTGTTTCCTGATGATCCGGTGATTTCCGGGGACTACTCTCTTTATCCGATCATAGTCCTTCTCGCCCTTTCTTTCGTTTCGTCTCTGCTTCTCATGCAATGTAAGCCATAAATATACAATAGACTTTCTTCCCACCAGTGCTTTTAATACACCACCAGTGCCAGATACGCAGCGGCGCATATCTTCCAAGCCAATTCCCACGTGCCCCCTAAGCCGCCGTAAGAGTGCGTCGTCAGATTGCAGAAACTAAGGGTTGGACGAAAGTCCTAAAGATGAGGATCTGGTAGCATGTGGGGGGGGATTGCATGCAGGGGAGCGCTATAGAATAAGAGCAAAGTCCGATCCACAATATTCTCATCCGTAATTTTGGTGGCTAATTGTATATTTAGAAACTTTAAAGCGGGTTTCTTTCTCTATAAGCTATATGTAACCCCCCTCTCACAATCTCCCTTGAGATCAAGCTTGTCTCTTTCCATGCCGGCCTGGCTAACGGTGCCTGGTGGGTTTATGGCAAGTTACCGTACTGTATCATATTGTATCGCATCATGCGCTGCTTACCTTTCGAACCCTAAGCCGGTGCGAGTGACACAGTATGAAGGCCCGACAATCTAGTCTCACCACTCTGCATCCCAACCGCCACTAGGTAGGAGAAAACTGCATCTCCTGACCCATAAAAAATTTTAATGCAATGAGAGCTTGTATTCTGTCAGCGGGATATATCTCAGTGTACCAATGGGCCTACGGCTCCCACTTTTGTTATGTTGCGTCACAGTCTTGCACTCTCCAGTACCACCACGGGTTCAATTTATGAACCTTATCTTTCAAACTGCCCTTTAGGCTCTACGATTATCCAGGCACTTTTTGGGCCTTGGGATTTTAGGCCTACCCGGGCAGGGCGGTTGCATGGTAGCCTGCGGGAGACAAGGCTTGCAGGGTGTTGTGCAATGCTAGAGAGGTTCGGTGTGGTCCGGGCGCTTGAAGTCAAGGTATGATAATTCATTTGCTCACACTACAGAAATGGCGGGGCTTGGCTAAAATAATTTTTGAAAATGACAATACGGTGTAACTTATGGGTAATTCGAAATTTTACTATTTCCACAAACTTTGCTCTTATTGAAAATTGGACAGGAGAGGAAAATTTTCCGAACACTTCTATAAAACCATATCTTCCTCAAGAATCTGATGTGGTTGTGGTTGGAAATTTTGGGGGATTATTGACATGCCGATATTATGTTGGTTTTTGGTTAATTTCAAGCAACCCGCACCATGCCGTAAAAATTCTTGAATTCCACCACTAGGTTATTGGCGGAAATCCGCGCTAGCTCACGATAGGTTTAGATTGATAGGTTAATAGAATCAGGAAAACGGATCAATGAGATTCAGCACGTCTGGTGTTCTGATCTTATATCGTGTCAGGAAAACTCTACTACTTCTCAGGAGCCTTTTCTTCTAGATTCGGAAATTACAGGGATAGCGGAGAAGTCGGTTTCAAGAGTTTTGGCAGCCCAGTTGTTCAGGTCCGGCATGTGAGAAGCACGCCTGTGGACATTGTGATAAGGATTTCTTTGTGTGCTGTTTCATTAAATTTTATTTTCATTTATCCAAGGAACAACTGTGCTTCTGCCCTCTCCTGCTTACCACTTACAGTGTTTTTCGGTCATGAGTTCCTCTAGGAATATAGTATAAAGTCGTTAAGGATTAATGTGATACTTTTCAAATAAATACTATCGTGCAAAAAATAACAAGAATATTCGATAATTTGATAGAACGTTGTTGAGGCTCTTGGGGAGAGCGTGATGCTAGCCTTAAACCCAACGCTGCCCCATAATTCTATTATTCAGCCAATGACGGGCTCTCTGCCGCCCCGCCTCTTCCTTCTACCCCCTCGTCTCATAGATCCCGAACAACAATTGCAATCTTCTCTCTCCACCTTTCCTCCTTTGTCTCGCTTGCCCACTCCAACAAAAATTACAGCCTTGTCGCTTTCAAACAATCAACGCTCATAAATTCCACACCTCTGAAGAGCCACCCTCACGTGTTTCTACTGAAGTGCTGGAGTGATTGTTGACATTCTACCCCGCCATCTGCAACATAGACCTGCAAACCATCAACTCCCTACTTGATCGCTACTTCGTCTAATATACCCCAGAACACCGCTACTCCTCGAGAGCTTACTCGGAAAGCTTTGCACCACCCATCCCGTGCTTTGCAATGGCAGCCTTGACAATAGATGATCTGGATTTACATGTTCGCATGTTTTATGAAGGAACAGGCGCAGATGTTAGCTCTTAGCTTCCACTACTTTTAATGTATTGTTTCGCTAACTTTTCCCTTAGAGAAAAAATGCACAGCTTGTTCTCAATCAGGTACGTGTTCTGGGGGCTTGTAAGTGTTTACCATCAGCTTCTCAAATACTGAACACGGTTTCTAGTTCAGCGAGAGTCCAGATTCATGGACTATGGTGGATAAGATGCTGGAATCAGCAAATTACCCTGAAACAAAATGTATTCTTGATCCTGAGTGTATGCTCGATTGCTGTAACTTGACTCACTTTTTTAGTTCTCGGGCTACGGGTACTAGACCAAGTCATTCAGACACGATGGAAAGTGTTGCCAAAAGAACAGAGACAGGGTATGGGTACCTAAGCAAAGAATCTATCTTAAAATCAAGTCTCACAGCGAGCCCTAGGTATCCGGAATTTTGTCGTCGGGTTCATTATCCAGGAGTCGTCCACTCCCGACAGCCTGCATCAGAAGAGAATATTGATCAACAAACTGAACCTGGTTCTAGTGTCGATACTGAAACAGGATTGGCCTCATGACTGGCCCGATTTTATTAATGAAATTATTAGCTCTTGTCGGAGTAACCTCTCTATCTGCGAAAATAATATGGCCATTCTGAGACTTCTTTCAGAAGAGGTGTTCGATTTTTCAGCGGAACAAATGACACAGTCTAAGACTAAGAACCTTAAAACGACTATGTGCCAGGAGTTCTCCTCAATTTTCCAGCTCTGTTCGGAGGTTTTACAGATGGCGGAACAACCAAGCCTCGTGAAAGCGACTTTAGAAACTCTGCTGCGTTTTCTTAACTGGATTCCTCTAGGCTATATATTTGAGACACCCATTATCGAGACTCTACGCACTCGTTTCTTGGAACAGCCCGACTTCCGCAATGTGACAATGAAGTGTTTAACTGAGATCGGTGGTCTTCAGGTTAATCAATTTCAGTATGACGAGAAACTGGTTGAGATGTTTACGAATGTCATGACAACCGTTTCTAAGATTGTTCCTTTATCAACTGATCTCCGTTTTATTTACCCATCCAGCAGTACTAGAGATCAGGAATTCATTCAAAATTTGGCTCTGTTCATCTGCAACTTTTTCACTCCCCATCTCAAGGTATTTATATCACCAATCTGCAGACTATAGCGTGGAATATAGCTCACTCATCTTTGGCTTTTTAGCTTATTGAGAATCTATCGAATAAAGATTACCTCACTCATTCCCATTTTTACCTTATCCGGATATCCCAGATTGAGGACCGCGAGATCTTTAAAATCTGCCTCGAATACTGGAATAAGCTTGTTCAAGAGCTCTATGAAGAGATGCAGTCGCTGCCAATTACGGATATCACCCCTCTTATTAGCATGGCTCAGATCGGGGTCACCGGGCTTGCTAGTGGGGGAGGTGCTGTTCACCCTAATCATCATGCCAATTTTCCACTCAGGAAGCATATGTACGCCGAAGTTTTGTCAAACTTAAGACAGGTGATGATCGAGAGAATGGTTAGGCCTGAAGAGGTAAGTTGATATATACACTTTGTGATGAAGTAGATCCCTGTGAATTGCGCTCATCCCTTTACAGGTTTTAATCGTAGAGAACGATGAAGGGGAGATCGTTCGTGAATTTGTCAAGGAGAGTGACACTATACAACTCTACAAAGCTACCAGGGAGTGCTTGGTCTACCTTACACATTTGGATGTTGTCGATACGGAAAATATCATGTCGGAGAAACTTGCTAAACAGGTTGATGGCTCTGAGTGGTCATGGGCTAATTGCAATACTCTTTGTTGGGCTATTGGGTCGATATCTGGGGCTATGAACGAAGAAACGGAGAAGAGGTTTCTGGTTACAGTGATTAAGGATTTGCTTGGTCTCACTGAAATGAAGAGGGGCAAGGATAACAAGGCGGTTGTTGCTTCCAATATTATGTACATTGTGGGCCAGTACCCTCGATTCTTGAAGGCCCATTGGAAATTCCTAAAAACTGTTGTAAATAAACTTTTTGAGTTTATGCATGAGACGCACGAAGGTAAGCTCTTATCTCCACTTGGTTTGATATGTCTAATCCTGTTTAGGTGTCCAAGACATGGCGTGTGATACCTTTATCAAAATCGCCCAAAAATGCAGACGCCACTTTGTTGCCTTGCAGCCAGGAGAGTCGGAGCCATTTATCGATGAAATAGTACGGACAATGCAGGCAATTACTCGGGACCTGTCACCGCAGCAGGTTCATACCTTCTATGAGGCATGTGGCTACATGATTAGTGCGCAAGGCCAATCGGGAATACAAGAGCGCTTGATTCAAGATTTGATGGCGCTTCCCAATCAGGCCGTAAGTTCTAACATCTTTAATCTTTGTTTCAGACACTTGACTAAGTAACTATCTAGTGGGATGCTATTATCCAAGAAGCCACCTCAAATCTCAGTATCCTGGATAACAATGAGACAGTCAAGATTATTGGCAATATCATGAAGACTAATGTGTCGGCTTGCACCTCAATTGGAAGTTACTTCTATCCTCAGATTGCCCGCATTTTTATGGATATGCTGTCGATGTATCGATTTGTTAGTGGGATGGTCTCTGAGGGGGTGGCACGAGAAGGTAGGTGTTCGGATCCACTCCTTGAAACTTTATCTAACCAAATTCAGGTCCCGTGGCGCCAAAGATGCCTCGCATCCGTGGCTTGCGTACTGTGAAGAAGGAGATTCTAAAACTTATCGATACCTATGTCCAGAAGGCGGATAATTTGGAAGCGGTGAACAACAACATGGTTCCACCGCTCTTGGATGCCGTACTTGTTGACTATAACCGCAACGTCCCGGATGCCCGTGATGCTGAGGTTTTGAATGTTATGTCAACGATCATCAGCAAGCTGCATGGCCTAATGGAGGACAAAATCCCAATCATCATGGAGAATGTTTTCGAATGTACCTTGGAAATGATCAACAAGGACTTTTCAGAATACCCAGAGCATAGGGTGGAGTTTTTTAAGTTGCTCCGCGCAATCAATCTCAACTGCTTTAATGGTGAGCTATACTGGGCGAATCCTCAATGAGATGTGTTAACTAATTGAACTTGCAGCCTTGCTCAAACTTGATAATCGCCAATTTAAGTTTGTCATTGACGCATGTCTTTGGGCTAGTAAGCACGACAACCGTGAGGTCGAGGCTGCCGGCTTAAATATGTGCATCGAATTGATCAACAACATTGCCGACACAAATCCAGAGACCTCCAGCGCATTTTTCCAGCAATTCTTCATTCCAATACTACAAGACATTTTCTTTGTCCTCACGGATACCGACCATAAAGCCGGTTTGTATACCGTTTGCTACCATTTTTGATTAGAAGTAGAAGCTAACTCTCTGTTAGGATTCAAGCTTCAGGCATTGCTCTTGTCCAGGATGTTCTACTTTGTGGACTCCGGCAAAGTTCATGCCCCTCTTTACACGCCTGACCAAGCCCCGGCTGGCACGCCCAACTCGGAGTTCCTTAGAGAATATGTTGCTGGACTTCTTCGCACGGCCTTTTCTCACCTTCAGCCGTAAGTCCTACAGCATTTACCTTCAATTTTGATCATTTTCTGATACGGCAACATTTTTTAGGGTTCAAATCAAGACATTCGTGGATGGTTTGTTCGCTTTGAACAATGACCTCCCTAAGTTCAAACTTAATCTTCGCGATTTCTTGATTCAGCTGAAAGAGTTTTCTACCAGTGACAATACGTACCTTTTCGCAGAGGACCGAGAAATTGCAGCAGAGGAAGCTAGGAAGGCCGAAAGAGAGAAGGCAGCAAAGGTTGGTGGTTTAATAAAGCCAAGTGAGATGGATGATCATGATGTTGAGCTGTGACTCACGGAGGGGAAAAACGATCTTCCGCTGTCTGACCCTGGTCGAGTTGTCTTTAATCCTGCTAGTAGTACCGGTAACTGGGCTGAAGGTTGGTGGTGGGAGTGAGTACAATTAGACGGTGCAATCATTCGCCATTCCTATATCTAGTCATCAATGTTGTTTCACTGTCTGCTATTCAACACCAACTCTGCTGTTGGGCCCTCTAAGGGCGTAAATTTTTAGCGAAGTTGGCAACATGTTTCTTTTGTAGTTTTTTTTTATCAATGGTCGAAGGGGATGCTCGGTGTGAGCGAAAGTAGTAAAGGTGGAACATGATATCATTAAATTATGGGTTTACTGCTCTAGCTTCGTCTATCTTCCGCTGATCCATGTTTAATCACTCGGAGAGATATCGTGAGAAGAACATATGCACGTCTGCTAGGCGAGGGTAAAACGAGAGCTCACTTATTTGGTGTAAACTTAAAATGGTTCATTCGCGCCAAATAAGTGTACCCTCTACTAAACCCCCCAAATACGAACGAGGCTATACTAGAAACACCGAGAGTGAGGTAGAAACCACCCCCAAAGATTGCCTACAGAAATACAGTGCTCGCTGGTATTTGAACGAGTCATTGGGAAGAGGAGAGAGGCCACTGTGAGTAAGCGCCTTGAACGTGCATGAAGGACAATTATTGCCCTCCCGAAGGGAGCAAACGCCGCTCAAGCCATCTCGCATCCAATAAATGGGGTCTTATGACATTGTGATATTGGTATTATAGGAACGTTGAAGGGGGGGATCTCTGGAGTAGAGTTTTTCGTTTCACGATTTCCTTTGCTAGTCCTGATATGAGCGGAATTTATGCTGTATCGGGAAATTGATGAATAAAAGCAGCCGTATCCACAATCAGCATCGAAGAGGAGACATCATGCCCGAGCGATCCTCGATACAGCGTCCGGTACTGTGCTCACGGAGGGCTCGTGTCTACTGGTTCTACACCAACGTCATAATCCCAAAGAGGGAGTGACGTCCGTGGTTATTCCATAGCTAACTCGTACAGAAGCTCAACTCTAGTAATGTTCATGCATTGACTATATCCCAGCGAGCGAGTCAGGTGGGGGTCGAAGGCCGTACTAGGCGATAGTAAGCACCAGGGGCAAATCTATTTTTAAGAAAGCGATTTGTGAATATTGTTTGCTGTTTAATAATGAGAAAATCCCCTAATGCTCTGAGGGACAGCCGAAATAGCAAGGGTGAGAACCAAAAATAGTTGTTGTTATTGTGGGTGTGCACTGGGAAGCATTTTAGAGGGGCGGTATATTCTAGCTGAGCAGTTAAATACCGCTACTGGCACACCTATATACGAAAAAAGTGTATGATAGAAGAGCAATGTAAGTATAATATCAGATTATATTTTGCTTATCAGAACTTCGTTCCAGGGGCTCTATCCGACTTGGCCGGGACAAGCGACTCGAGTGATTCACCGTGATGGCAAATCACTGGCCCATAGAGTGGGTGGGTTCTAGTTGATGCCTTCTAATATCATGCACAGCATCTATTTTTTTTTACGAATTGCGGAATACCGTGCGAAGAGGTTTAAAAGGTGATGGCCAGAAAGGGTTGTGTCCTGATCATCCCCTCCAGCCTCCTCCAAGCCGCCGATGGCTCCAACTCCGCGGCACTGTTTTGGATGAAGTTTCTAGACAACCCCTAGCGGAAAATTGAGCTTAGTTGTAACTATTAGAGTGATCAAACCTTATCTTTTACTAGTAGCAACTACTAGTATTCATACCTGATTTGTTTTTTTGTTTTTTTTTGGAAAATGCGGTCAACTTACAAGGTGGTCAATGCTGAAAGGGAGTTTGGTGGTATCATAAATGGTCATCCTCACAGACCAATTCACTTGTTTCGTACTAGAGGGTCTATATTTCAGTTGCTTTTCCAAATTGATAGAGGCGAACAACCCTTTTTTCTTTCCTTCCCCCTACCCCTCCCTCCCAGATTGCGGATCTTACCTCGAGGTGTTATGATCGGGAGTCAGATTCTGCCGGCTCGTAGCAGGACTGATTTTAACATACAGCCTTGCGGGGGAGGGCGAATGCCTTCAATCCCTCAGTCCTCGTAGGGCAGGATTTGCTGTTTTCACAGCAGCAGCACCACGTGATAGGCCGTTCAATAATAACTCCATCATGGGGGGATTGAGCTCCTGGGTTCCTGCTAATTGCACCAGGATTAATCGAGTCTTAATACCTAAGCCACTGCATCGGTTAGGTATTTCACGTATTGTTGCTGTGGCAACGAATATTTATCCTACTGATAGGTAGATTAAATTTTGGATTTAGTCGCTAGAGGTTAAGGGTAACGGTGTTACATCAGTAAAACATTGGATGGATTACGGAGCGGATAGGTCTTTAGGAGGGATAGATCATAAATAGTGATCACTAAGAGTTAAGCATGGGTTCCTTTGGCGCGCAAAGGACTGGCCGCAACTGGGATATCAGGATGAGAACAGTAGGTTAGCTATGAGTAAGCCAAGGTTTTAAGGGGGTTGTGTATTATAGAAATAAAGCTGAAGCTCTACAGGCACCCTCAAAATGATAAGCGTACAATAGGAGGGTAACGCGATCCCGTGTTCATGGCTTATGATAACCTTGTCCAGGGCATTGCGTCAGACTTCGAGTCGGGCATCGCGAGTCTACGGGGGGTCTGGAGCGGGAACAGGGAGTTACGGACGAGTGACAGCAGATGATGCATATACCAGTTGGGGCAATGTTTTATTGAGAGTCTTATATACAGTTAGGTCGAATAGTTACGCCTTCACCACAGCAGACTCGCTGGGAGTTTCAGTCACCTCAGGAATAACTGGTGGGGGCCCGAGAATGGTATCTTGGATGGCGACAGTGCAGCCTTTCGGGCCAGGTACAGGACCTATGGAGATCGATGAGCGTTCGTAAGGGAACTCATTCCGAGGTGCTTACTTACCAAAGAGAAGGATAGTTCCCAATTCCTTATCTATCTTCATGACCTGAACATGCGGCCTTGTGACTTGATGGCCACCCATTCTTCCAGGCATCCGCTTCCCAGGCAAGACACGGGAACCACCACCCTGGGATTGGCCGGCTGAACCCATGGTTCTATGGTTTAAGGAATTGCCGTGGGAAGCAGGTTGGCCGCTGAAGCCGTGGCGTTTCATACCCTATCGACAAGTTAGCCAAGACCCTTATCGAGCTAGGGGATTTAATGAAGCGTACTCCCGCAAATCCATGACCTTTGCAATTGGCTCTAACATCAACGTATTGGCCCTCGATGAAGAAGTCGGCAGCAAAAGTAGTCCCCGGTTCCATCAACCCATTTTCATCTTTAACTCGGAATTCTCGTAGGTGTTCTTTGGGCGCTACACCGGCCACTTCGAAGTGGCCCAACATTGGCCTAGTTACGTTCTTCGGGCGTCTCAAGCCGGAGCCAACTTGTACTGCCCAATACCCATGTTTTTGACGGGTCTTGACCGCCGTGACTTGAACTCGCTCGAGTTGGAGGACGGTACAGGCGATTCGCCTACCGTTCGGCTTGAAGATAGCTGTCATTCCCTTTTTAACAGCTAGGACCCCAGGCCGAGTGGCTAGTCGCTTGCGCTCGAGAGAGGCTGCCTTGGAGCCCTCAAGAAGTTCGGGGGAGCCTGAGGAGGAAATTCTTTTTGGACGATTACCGAAGGTATTTGGGACGGTAGTGGTGAATGACCGGCAGCGGCTCACGGGCCCTGGGGGCTGGATCAGTCGGAAGGGGCATGAGTTTCCCCATAGCCGCCACAAGTAAGGTGTTAAAGATATCCTTGGTGGCATTGTCGGGGGAATTGGGGAGTGAAATGCGGTGAGAAAAGATTAAGGAGGATCGGTGTGGCTAGAAAACATGTTAAGACACGTGCTGTGGTATGATATTTGGTGGGGTGTGGCTAGAAAAGTTGGCGGGGCAACGTCAGCCCCAGACATCTGATTCAACGACCAGTTCCTTGTTTTGCTTCTTTCTGATCTTTCCCGACATACCGGTATTCCACACTCCCCTCCCTCACCCTCTCCCCGAAGAAGCCTCGACAACATTCTCATTCTGTTTTGACAAAATTTTAATCTGAATTATCGGTTAAAGCTGCACGATGGGCTCAGAACAGCCAGAAAAAATTCCAGCAGTAGAGCTTGTAAGTATCGCTTGTTGCTATACCCGCCAACCCCAACTCAGTGAGCCTCTACTGATACTCCATAGACCGGGGATGCTTCTGTTTCAGCTCCTAAGGACGCCGGGGAAACTGCAGCTGCCGAGCCAACACCAGCTACTATTTCTTCTGCAGGCCCAGTACCAGATGTCAACACTCTCTCAACTCTTGAATCCAGTGTTGAAAACCCGCCGCCGAAACCGCCGCGCCCAATGTCTCCTCAACAACAAGCTCAAGCTACTCTCCAAGAGGCTTTCCCCTCTATAGATGCCACCGTTGTCAAAGCAGTTCTTGTCGCCTCGGGCGGCCAGATTGAACCGGCATTTACCGCCCTGTTGAGTAAGCTGAATCCCTGAAGTCGATCAAATGCCATTTATACTAAGCTTTCAATAGCTATGAGCGACCCCACTTTTGTAGAGGAGACTCCTCCTCCACAGCCTCCTCGTCCTGCTCAAAACGCTCATATAAAACAGGTTTGATCACTTCTATCGCGACTTTATAGAAATTCTAACGTGTGCCAGCCGTATGCAGATCGCCCCGAGCGTCATCAAGGCCCTGGTGGCCCCACACCATCACCATATATAACCTCTACCCCACAAACTCAACTTGAGGCAGACGAAATTTATGCTAGACAATTGGCAGATCAATTCGGTGCGCCTAGGAGAGCTGGAACTGGTATGCCTCGCCCGGGCGCCAGTACAGCTCTAGATCCAGAATATGAGACAGCTCGAAGGAGAGGAAGATTACATGATCCAGATTCTGACTACGATTCAGACAAGGAGCATTCGTTCCTTGACGGTTTGTACTATTAGGTTCCTAATGTATGGCTTTCTCCTGCTAACAGACTTAGACGATCTTCCGGTTATTAAAGAAAACCTCCGCAAAGGCTTTCTTGAAACCCAAAGCAAAGTCAATTCCTGGATCTCTGATATTAAAAAGAGACTAGATGGCGACTCTCCTGAGGAATCTCCTCCGAGCTCCGCAAGGCCTAGTAACCAGTATGCCAGGAGCGGCAATCGAACCGCTACTGAATTCGAAAATCCCAGAAGGAGTTCGAGAGACGGGGGGTACGACGCTGATCCCCGTGTTCTAAGCGACGACTTCACGCACCTTGAGCTTAGGGACAACTCTGTTCGGGGTATGAGATATTCCTTAGCGATCTAGGGGCGAAAATAGTTTGATGTTCCATTACTGATGATATATAGCTCCACAACCTCGTCGTCCCAGGGCCAATCCTTCACTGTTTCAATCTTCGAACAAGCCCACTGGCCGCAAGGTATCATTTGATGAGCGCCCAGTTACCATTTCTGATGACGATATGTATCGTCCACCACAACCCCCTCGCTCCGCATCAACTGGTGCGCCAGCTCGGCAAACATCTCCATCACCTAGCAAATGGGAGCCTTTGAAGAGTGTAGAGCCAGCGCCGATGGACAGAGATCCTTTCTCACTTGGTGACAGTGATGATGAGCGGGATGGCTTAGTAAAGGAGAACGATGCAAATCCGGTTTCTGTTTCATCGGCACAGGAGATTGGCGTTACCTCCAAAGACGCTACTAAATGAAGCATGGAATCCGGGAATTGGAAAGCTTTGACAGCTTCGTAAACTGCCTGTTGGCTGTGAGGCCTGTATTTTTCTTTTTTCTTTTTTAGCTCTGGTTGGGGTTGTAATGTTTCAAATGAACTTGCATTCTATATTTGCTGAAGGCTCGAGTTGTATCTACTATTATCGAATCTACCCGAGCATATTCTATCTAGCAATGTGACCTAGCTACATTTTCAAATTTCTAAATCACGATTTGGGGTGAACTCTATGGGGAAAAGTCATAGTCCTAAATCTTCAAATCACACTTTGAAATTTCCCAAATCACAATCTTCAAACACTGCCAAGCCGAACACCATGAACATCTCAGATCATGGTGTGTCACCACGCCCTAATAGATTATTCCTACAAGATCTAAGTGTAAGCACGAGGTTTGCGAAACTTGTGTACTTTTGTATGGAAATAGGCGGGACAGGTCAGTTCCATTTTGTCGCTAAGCTCGTGTTCCCAAATCTTTCGAAATTGGCGAGAACGGTGCTCTGGGACCCGTAACGAGCACGATACGCTGCCTGACTAGTCAAGAACCTACCGGCAGGAAAAATCCCCAACCAGCCCCCCTACTTCAGGTATAGGAGACAATCGAAGAATCTAGTCACTAACCAGACGATATGATGCCACCAGTGAGAATACTAGTGATAGTTTAATCGAATTAAGATGCTTTGGAAGAGAGCTGGGCAGTGGGGCATCCCTTACATAGTACCGTAGCACTGGTGCAATATAGTACTTGTAGTTTCTGGACTCATCTCATTAGCTGGCTAGTTGTACCTATTTCTCCCACGCACTCCATCCCTAACCCTCAACAATAGGGCACAACCCCCCCCACCGCCAAGCCCTCCGTCGCCGATTTTTTTTTTTTTCCCGCTCCAAAACACTATAAAAGGCCATTTTCCCTCGCGCTCCTCTTTCCTCCAACCATCATCAGTAGAGGTTATAATTAATTTTATTAACCTTAGGAGCTCCGCTGCGGCGGCTTGCTGAGCGTTGTCTATTTTTCCCCGTGGGTTTCGTTCCGTTCCCGGCTCCTTTGATTGACTCTTCCGCTCTCTTACCTACTTCGATTTCCCTAGTTTTTTCGGTTGGGGGAGTTAGTTGGTGGGAGGGTGGTACATTTTTTTCTTTTCTTTTCTCTTTCTGCTGTATGCTAGGTATCATAGTTTTGTTTATGAAAATATTTCAATGTGCTTGTGATTGTCTACTCGTGATTATTGGCTGGGATGGGTTGGATGAGTGTTTTTTTTGCAGGATGAAGTGTTAGTGTGCTGGGTCTGGATATATTACTGCAATTTGTTCCGTGCTGCCTAAGATCACGAAAAATCACTATGCCACCGCCCACCGATACCTGTTACTGACTTCCATACCCGTGCTGGACAATATCGTTGCAAGAAAACTTTGATTTCAATTACGTAGGTCGCAATACGCACTGATATAATTTACATAAATATTTAACAATACCCAATGCCATGCCTCACTTTGCTTCACTCATTCCCCCTTCTTCGCCTCGACATATTCCTTCGCCTTTCTCGTCACAGTCTCAACACTCTTCTCATCTCCCTTGCTCTTCTCGAACCCCAACCACTTCTTGAAAAGAGCCTTAGCTTGACGAGTCGAAGTCTTCTCAGCGAGAGCCCTCTTGAATAAGGCTCTGACGC
>Ga0307507_10004829_pt1 | contig 23164 bp, 19 predicted proteins | sample 7_EM_MG_FD_207223 | JGI IMG/M metagenome (GOLD analysis project Ga0307507, IMG submission 207223) | Populus trichocarpa ectomycorrhiza microbial communities from riparian zone in the Pacific Northwest, United States - 7_EM | ecosystem: Host-associated > Plants > Roots > Unclassified | place...
GTAGTGATCAGCAACAAGCCCGATAACTACGGTAATTATTCGAGCCTAGCCAGTTAGCAGCTTCCTGTATTGTTATGAAAATAATTGGTAAACTTTGATTTTCTAAGGTAGAATATAATAATCTTCCAAGCGTTCACGGAATTTCTTCTCCTTTAACAGATATTCCTCCATATGCATACGGCCTATAAACTTCATTCCCACTCCTACAAAGCCCTGTTCACGGACTGCCCCTTGTATCCAAGTATATTGACTCACCTATGCTCACCCCTAAGTAATACAGATATTAACACCCATACAAAAAAGGGAGAGAGAATCAATCGAAATACTCTGTGAGCCCACTCCTCGATCCCCTCACGGTGCCTTCAGGAAAAATAGGGGCACCCGCCCTATCATTCCCCATCCTACCAAGCTTCACCGACTGTACTATACAATCCCGAGATAAACTACCACTATGTAGGAACAAGCAAGTCCCGGCAGAGCGTAGGGTACTGGTACTGGTATGTGATGGGGAGTACCGTACATCCCAACCCGCATCAGCCCAACTCCGCATACTAGTATCTAAGTGAATTATGACTACTAGAAACCACTCCGGAAAAGAAGGCCGGCATCGTGTGGGGAAATTCACAGGCTTCTGCGCACCGCACCTAGCGATACAGGTGGGTACAGCACCAGTGCCTATTGGCAAGGCGCCGCAGCATGAAATGTAGTGTCAAGGCTCTATGGTGGTACACATGAGGGCCTGGGGTTTAGTTGCGGCGCGCTCCACTACCAGTATCCTTCAATATCATAAATCTGTCCTTGCTGTAGCAGTCTGGGGTTAGCTTGCTAAAACAAACATAAGCACAAGTGGCCGTGAACCATGCAGAAGGAAAATGATTGCCGTCACACCGTAGCACTCAGGGGGCTTGGTTGCCAAGATATAGATGGCCTAAGTATATATACTTCTCGAGTCGCAAGGCCTCGTCCAAGCTCCATCTCCACTATCTTCCGGGCCCGGTTTTTCACCTTCCTATTTAGAGTAGAGGTCATAGGGCTAAACAGCAAGACGAACTCTCACGATCCCACTCCACAAGTCGGAACCCAGAGATTCCAAGGCTTATAGAGAGGATCTCACCGTGAGAAAAAGCTCCGTGGCTAGCATCCTACTACCACCGAACTGCCTCCTTCCATAGTGGCATCTCCACCTTTATAGCTATGGGAAGCAAAAGAATTACTATCTACAGCCAGGGTTGACACCTCGAACTCAACTAGTTGACATAACCTCCCGCCCGACTAGTTGGCAAAGACTCCTACCTACCCAGCTGGCATAAAAAAAACCCCCCCCGACCTCCCCGAAGGCCAGTAATACTCTTGGCTGGCCTCAGCAAATATCTTCAAAGGTTTCTTGGCCATTAAAATAAGAGATGGGTGCCTCATTGCCCTAAAGTTACCGCCGGAGGATGAAAATGGGGATCAGTTATCAATTCAATTTCTTTCTTTAGTTCACTCTGAGGGCCACCGATGGTGTTTCCCTTTTCTGTCTACCTTTCTTAATTTAGGGGGAATCCCGTTCTTATTTTGGGGGATGCGCGGTGGGTTCCATCTCAGAGGGAATATACTCGAATGCGAGTAGGATTGAAGGAAATTAGACGAGGGTGAGTTTCTTTCCATTTGGGGCTTTCTGGTCACACTTAGGGTGAACGCCATAGATTTTCCTGCTGCTATCATAACTGAAAATAATAATAAAACCCAAAGCCCTTGTCCGCCCTTAACCTCGTTGACCTCCATGACAATGATCACCCACCCTTACTATAATGACATTGTGATATTATATGAATTACAAATACTATCACCTCAATCTTAACTACTGCTTCTCTGGGATTTTCGAAAGAATATGAGCGGTAAGTTTAATTGAGAAAGCGAAATCTAAATACTATGAGAGCCAGCATTTGGCTACCTAAATTTATCTATGCTGAAGAGCTCCTCTAAATATGTTCAATTTACCATCCTAGATACTTACAGAAGGGATTTAAAATTAATAGCTTAAGCAGCAGCGAGTCAGATTTTAAGATTGTGTCGGGAGGTAGGCGAATTGAATAGGCATAAAGCTAACTGTAAAGAGTAATACCTTGGCATTATTCTTCCAAATTAGGGGGTCGGGTCTCATTTCACCACCAGATTAGGAGACGATTGCCCACTTAATAAGCGACTTCGAATTAACGCAGGTGCTGCTTTGCAGTTTCGGAACCATACCCGTATCGGATACCACAGTTTTGCGTGTTCCCCTTTTCTTCGGCAATCTCCCCCACACAAGCGCTCACTGAAAGCCCTTGTCCAGACAACGCAGCTCTCTTCTTCAGCGACCGATCGCCTTCGGGTTCAACCAACAATTCCCCTCAACCCCTGCTCGGATCCCACACTGCGCACGAAGAAAACCCAAAAAAGCAATTCGATTGGAAAAGCAAAGATTTTCGGATGTCGCACAGAATCGTGTCATTGCTTTTACAGCTGCGCTGGTCCTTCTTAAAACTGATGGGAGAATTAATAAAACCTAACAAACAGGGTGTTTAACTCAGGCCAATAGAACAAGAAGGGAGATGCGATGCTGAAAAAGAGGGCTTAATTAGACCTCAAGAGATAAAAAAAAAGCTCTCGCCACCTTCTGATATAGAGATATTGCAGCACTCGGGATCGAGATTCTGGTGATCACTGCTCGAGTACTCGAGTAGAAGTTGACACGGGCACTTCCGCGTCGCAGTCGAATTTCTGGGCTTGCATGGGCCCTGGTGGTTTCATGCTCTTGGCATGCCAAAAAGCGATGGTCCTTGCCAGGATCAATTGGTCCCCGTGCCTGTACTACCGCAGCCGCATCTGGCACTCTATGGAAAATGCTTGGATGATCTGCCGAGGTCTTGCTAATCTACTGTTTGGAAAACGACTGTAGAGTACTTGCATTCTCATCGTATTCGGAATCTGGTTCCTATAAAAGTGCCGCAAGGTGTGTCAGAATTATGTGAAATATCGAAGATATGATGTGTTTAATGCAAAGAGGACAATGTAGCCGATTGGGTACCCCCTTTGGCATAGCCATCACGAACCCATAAAAATAGTGTTCATGCTGTTTGAAAGATCGCGGCGAATAGTGCTTGTAGCCGGCGCTGCCATACTTGGGTACCAGGGTTAGTCCATGAACACAAGCCCATAACTTGCGAAAGAGAAGAAATTCCGTGAACGATTTGGGATTTTTTCTTCGCCAGGAGGGGTAGGATTGGTCTCTTGAGCAATTTAAATTACCCAACTAAACCACAATAGGGTTAGCAGTATAGGTTAAGAAAATAGCGAACACCAGTTAATGAGATCCCACAGGCTCAGGTGGAGATTAGAGACTAATCCACGATGGCAGATTTAATGAGTTTTTGCGGTACAACAGTGTTCACAGACTAACCCTGGTGCCCGAGTAGACTATATGAGAATGACCTCAGACTTTAAGATTAACTGTCGCGCTGGAGAAAAGCAGCATCAAGAGTGTGGTTAAAATATAATAAAAGAGAAGAAGCTTGACCTAATACGAGAATTAATGATGCAAGTAATAGTAACTACTGCTAGCCATGTTTGGTTATAGTACTAAGAGGTAAATCTTTGATAATACCTGATTCCGAATACGCGATGAAATTGCAAGTACTCGTACGAGGACTCATACAAAACACCCTAGAGACGGCATCCGAGTCGTGCGGGGTATATTAGGTCCTCGCCGCTATCTGAGAGGGCATTCTGAGAATACGCTATTCCGCCAGCTTTGACTTATCGGTATAGTTACCCCATTACTCGAGCACTAATGTCAACGCTAATACCAATGAAGTGCTCGTGTATCAGTATCCAAGCTTGCTTTCACCCTCTGCATAGCGCATACGCACCCTAATTTACTGTGTGCAGCGGACTCCGGAATTCTTAGAAAGGAAACAGTGCGTAAAAATGGCGAAAGTCTTGTGCCCGAGCTAAGAACACGATCCTTGGTTTCCATCCCCCGCAGAAGGTGACTGCGACTGCGCACGATTGATAAGACCCGAGGGTAAGAATGCGGTGCGGGGAAGCCTTTTCCTTTATGTTTTTTCCTGTTTAAAGCTAGAAAGAGTATTTTATCTGTTTCTTAACTTAAATTGTATGCTGCAAGATTGCACTGTATAGCGCTATGCTCCAGGGTGTGATGACGGGAGGGGAATTATTTATGTTGCAATGGTAATAAAATCAATTTCTGTCATATCCGGTCACTACACTGCACACAACCACAACCATCACAGATATCACGGCTGAATTATTTTTCGCTCTGCGAGACATGTCTCAGATGAGCATCCAGATTTGGGCAGGATCGCCCGAGCCACCCTAGGCAAAGCAAAGAGCCACTGGTGCCTTCTAGCGAGGCCAGATTTGGTACGGGTGTTCTCGAGTGGTTGCTGGCTGACTAGGTCAGGGCGCGCATATTGCTTTCCCCGTGGCCGCGGATGCCCCCATCTGAATTGGGTTGTGTCGCCTTGTGCCAGCCGCTGCTGCCGATGTGAAGAGGTCAAATGTTTTAGGTTGAGCCGCCGAAGCTGTGAGTGCCTTGATTGCGTTGAATCTTGTACTCGAGTACATAAGAATCAAGCTCTCCAACGAACCCTCAACATCTTGGGAAGCTAGGAAGCGTCTATTTTCCTCCCTCAAACTCCTCCTTGCCACTAGTCAGGATGGCTGACCCCGTTGCGAACCCTCCTACTCCGTCGGAGCCTACCCAAACCTCCGGATCCGCGCTGGGATCCATTAGCCAACCATCACCGCCGTCGTCGCCCTCTCAGGAATCAGCGGACCCCTTTGGTGGTTGGAAAAAATTAATTATCCGTGAGGAGCAAGGCTTTTACGATGAGCAAGATTGCCTGCACCCAAGCCACAACCTCACTAGCAAAGAGTTAAAAATAAATAGAAAAGAGGACGATATCGTGATTTTTGACTATTCCTTGGACCCAGACTACCTAAAACATGTGGACGGAAATCCTCCAGCTGGGGAGGACGCTGCTTCCTCGCGACTCTTTAGTGCAGACGATGATATATTTTTTCGAGTGTCCAAGAATGAGCTCATGGAGTCCAAACAATTTGACCAAATAATCAACCCTTCAGAGGAAGCTCGACAAAGCTCGACACAGGGGCAGCGGTTGGGTGTCATGTAAGTTTATCTCCCAAGGATCTACATTCTCACACCCATCAGAACTATAAACAATGCTGCGGTGCATGCAACTCGCTGGCTCTCATGGGAGTTAAATTTATCCTCTAGATGCTAATATTTGAGCGTTTTTTTTTTAAGTGACTTTCCCCAATGCTATGACACACGGGTAAGTTGTTGCGCAGCCCGGCGGTAATTTTATCTTTTAGAGCGATTGCTTACTAGAAATAGGATATCGGTCTACTAAATTCGATGGGGGAAAAACTCGGCCTCCGGGGGGAAGGTGGAACTACTTTCATGGACAAATGCTTACAAGGAGTTCCAAAACTGCCTGGTCCTGGACATTTTAGAATGGGCATTTCATTACGGGCACCTTTTAAAGAACCCTCGGGGTTGCCCGAGGCAGGTTCATCAGAGGACAGATTCATCCTTTTCGTATCATTTCCATATTTCGGGGAATCTAGCAAGGGGGAAGAATTAGATTCGGAGTGCGAGAGCGTTAAACTCCGAGAATTCAAGCGCCTAGGAGCTATCGTTCGCGGCCGCGGGGCCCCGGTGGTCAGGGAGGGAAGCAATGATACAAGGAATATATCAGTGGAGAAGGGTGAGATATTAGTACATCAGGCACGATATATGATATTTGATAACTGTAAGCTTTAACCCCTGCATACCCTTAAACATATTTGCTAAGTTATTTCTGAAGATACGATGGCGACATTTAGATCTAAGGAGGACAGCGCCAGAGGTCAGGTCCCACTTCACCGCTTTCAGGAGCGTATCGGCGCCTTCCGTGCAATGATTCACATGATTGCCAATCGTATGAGCTCGGAATTATGGACATTGGGGGAGCTTCGGGACTCATTGTGCCAATTGGTTAGTCGATCCTCTCCTTTGACCAGGTGAATCTAGAATTAATTTTGGGGGATGAGCAGGAAGAGGATATTGACCAAATGATATCAGATGCAGAAAAATACGAGGATGATCAAGGGATGATGAGAATTCCGGATGATGAACCGCTGGAGTTAAAATTACCACCGGGAGTGGAGCTTACTGAGGAGGAAAGGTCTGGATGGGAGGTGGAAACTAACCGAGCCAGGCAGAACAAGATCCAGAAAAGGAAGCAAAAGCGAGTCCGAGAGCTCCTTACCGCCCTTAACAGTCTTTCAGCGGATTTGTTCGCTGCTCTCAACGTGGCTGAACGACAGATTGCCGTTCTCCAGGATCTACACAGCGTATTTTTAACCAGCTACCGAACAAAAACCAAAGATTATGAGAAGGGATACCCACTGCGGCGGAATCCCTTCCACAAGAACATTGTCACGATCCCTATCCTCTCGGAAAATCCTGAGCAGATATGGCCAAATACCTTGGACACCATTGACGAGGTGGTTCGAGAGAGGGAATCCTTCATTAAGAAGGTCAAGGAGCTAGTAGAGAATATGGATATCCGAAGAAAAATTGTATAATTCCCATACCTAGTCCTATAGGAAGAATGCTAACGACTGGACAGCTTTCTGCATTCTTGAAGTCTGATCAAGCCAAAGCAGCCCCCTCTGAGAGAACGGCCCAAGAAGCGACAGAAGCGATGAAGCGCACCGAGAAGATTATCGAGGAGACCCAGGCTCAACTTGTGCAGCAAGGGCAGACATTAACTGGTTTTACTATCGTAACTACAGCGTTTCTTCCTCTCGGCTTTTGTACTTCGGTATTTTACCTGCTGTCTGTGACAGTGATATGAGTATTTTCTGACAAGAGTCCTATCAGTATTTCGGCATGCAGACCATAAAAGAATTCGGCGGCCCTACCCCCCAAATGTCGGTTCGCAAATTCTGGCTGACCTCAGGCCCAGTGCTCGCTGCAATACTACTACTGACAGTAGTAGTCGTCCTCTGGAAACGTCCATTGGCGGAAGAATTCAAAACTTCTGTCAAAGAGAAATTGGGTCTATCTCCTCGGAAAGGGACGGGCCATGCCAAGAAACGGAGACCAAAGCCCAAAGCCCATGCCCAAAAGAAATTGCCTTGGTCTCGTAGGAAAAAGACAAGCGATGAGGAGGCGCCTAACCCAGAAGAATCGGCCTCGGCTCTGCCCAACTCGCACGAACAGGTCCTGGACGGTTTACCCCCGCCTCAAAAAGTGGAAAATGGAGGATAAAGAATTTGACTCTCAAACTCTGCTCTGCCGTCCAAGGAGCAGCAGCGGTAGCCCCTACGATCCAGAATGAAAGGCATTCGGGAAGCCGAGAGGTGGACGAGCCCCAATCGCTAAACTCTGTCTATGCCGTATTGGCAGCAGTGGAAATATCACGATTGAAGGATATAGGAGTTGGAGAGATTTGTTTCTTTAATGCGTATTTTTATACCTTAGTTCCTAATGCTGTTTGATGAGGCGAGGAGATGACTTATGAGATTATATCCTCCATCACTAATTAGGTGGAGATGTGTATAAATGTTATCAAGGATGTTGGCGAGGATGGACTTTGTATTATACAGCGACATGTCTTTTATAGAGAATGCTGTCACTAACCGCCACGACAGCTGCGCGTGTGGGCTATAAGGTTAAAGTTTTTTACACGGTCGTTACGGCACTCCCATAAGAACAAATTTCTTTGCTTCAGTAGTGGCACGTAGTCAACTAGTTTGGTCAAATGTTCGCCACCAACTGAACCATTTCCCAACCAAGCCCCCCATCAAACTCCTCCACAGCTGTTGGAATACCCTAAGGCGCCTCGCGTAACAGGCTCCTCCGGATAAATATCCAAACCAATATACGGTACTGTATCATTTCGCAAGAGTAGGACTAGCACGAGTGCGGGCCCTCCCAACCATCTCTCGGCATTTGTTTAAAGTGTGGCGATTCGGAGGTTTACTTGCCCTCTCGTTGACCCTACTGTCCTTATAATACTACCGTAGTGCGGCCGGTGGATATATCCATCGCGTGGGTCTGATAAGAAATTTTTTTGGTGAATCTTTCTTGTTAGAGTGTCTCCAGATAAGGTGCCTGACGGATATATCATCGGCCTCAAAAGTAGTTCCAATCCGACTTTTACTAAATGATGAGGTAGTACAGTAAGTTACCGGTAGCCAAAACCCAAACCTCCGTTCTGCAACCCCCAAGCGAACCCCCCTCCCCGGTTCCACCAGAAGCCCAAAACGCAAGAGCACGTACCAGCGCCCCGCACCCAGCTATCGAACCGCATCCCTAATGTCCCACTAGTCGCCGGCGGATTTCCGGATGAATTCTCTAGGGCAAACTATACATACGCGGGAGGTCCTAGCGAGGGGGACGACACATCGTAATAAGCGGGCTCGAAAGGGTGGTAGATTTTAGAGGAGCAGTTGTACTCGAGTAACGGACAGGAACCTTGGAAGGTGATCTGTGGTGAAATGTAATGAGTGCGGGTGATGGGCTGTTTTAAAGGGCGGGGGCGGAACGGCGAAATGCCGACAACTAAAAACGAAACGCCAAGAGTTCAGGCAACACAAAAGACTTTGATCGCCAGCGCAGAACTTAGGAGTGGGCAACTTCTTTCTCATTCACTGCTCGCAACTAATTAACTAGCCGAAAAGACAGGAGTATATATAAACCAGCGAAGTCCTCCTCCTCCTATCCTTCCAGCGATCGCGGCACATGCCCACTCTCTTCCATGTATGCCCCCTTTTCCCTGTACAGTAGCGGACTCTCGTGCGAAGAAACTAAAAACAAAGATCATCAGAACTCCCACTGTTCAGAGCGTTCGCGCATCCGGCGCTTTCATTCTTCTTCCCGGCTCTTTCATGCATCCGACCCTTTAAAGCGCCGTATGGCTTCCGGCGCTACACCGATCCCAAGCGCATCTCCGAGCCTTTTATCCGGACAATAAACTAACCATCGCCAGAGGGTACCGAGCAGCACCAAAGACTTCCAGCAGGCTGTCAAGGAGGTAACCTGTAACTAGACCAACTGCGAGGGGCTCCTGGATAACGGTTAGGACAGCTACTGCCCGGAGAAACTGCGGGCGGGGCAATACCGGATAGACATATCAGAGATTTGGCTGAGGTTCTTCGCACCGCGTCCCTTCATAGTTTTAACCTAACAAGGGGGTTGAGCTGGGTAAAGCTCTCCTAGCTCCCTCCCGATCCCGACTTATTCCCCGAAAACCCACCATTGACTTTCATGTAGGGTTGTAGCAAGCACCACCGGGAGCCCACGAGGTGGATGGAATGCCTGACGGATCGTCCTGATGTGCCGAAATCCATACATTAACCTCTTGGGGGGCTCGTGAGGTTGATATTCTGTGTGTGGGGTTCGGGATCATAAATTTATCCTAGCTGCACCGATCTAGCGTCCGCTAGCCAAAACAAACACAAACACAAGCGGCCATGAGGTAAAATGATTGCCGTCACACCATAGCACTCGGGGTGGTGGTTACTAGGACACGTAAAGTAAATACCAGTGAAAGCACAACCAAGGCAAGCGAAACTTGACCCTAATTAAATCCCCAGCCCTTCAAGGATCTCATCGCCAGTTACTACAAAAACTCACCCTCAGCAGCTAGGAACTCGGAGATTTAGCGCATCTTTCTTTAGTTGCGATTAATAGTGAATCGGCCCTTGGGCAAGCAAAAGAAGCTCAAGGTGTCCAAAGGTTCGTTCCAAGCCTGGGTATTTGTATGGGCTTCCATAGAGAAAGGTAGGCATTTCGAAAATTCGGATTTTCTACAGGTACTATATACACCAGCGATCCAAAACAGGTCTGATTCAGCTAAAATTTGGATATTGTGTGAAGTCCGGACCATCTCCTAACTCCTTGGTGTGATGGATGGTCGGCCGAGGTGAAAATGGTGTTGTCGTATGGCTGCGAAAACGGCCGTTTTTGGTGTAAGAAGGGCAAGTTGAGATGGCTTTTCTCACCATGCTGTACTTAAATACTGGGAGCTGAACTTAGGCTCTGTATACCCAGCCGGGGGTTGTGTATCGCGCGTACCGGTCCTCGAGCACAACTATTTTCTGCTTTCTTTCCCTCGTTCTCTTTCACTTACTTTCTTTTCTTTCCCCTCCCCTCCAAGGTAGGCCTGTGAGGCTCGCCTAGCTAGCGGGTGATGACCTAAAGAAGAGTGAAGGGTTTCGACTTTAAAGCCTAATATAATATAATGCAAACAACTCGACCCTCTCTCTATAGTATCGTCGGGGGGGAATTGTAAATTTTACCCTTGTCCGCCCTGTGGAAGCACCCCCTTCCTATGTTTCGCATGCAGTAGGGCTCGCAAGACGAGAGCCAGCGCATATTATTATACAAGGGAGTTGATAAATGATAATAGTGGTCCCACTGCATCATATCACTATTATACTTGTACTAAATATTTGTAGTATCACTAGCGACCTCTGGCAAGGGCATCTGGTTCACGTACACAGACTCACTGGGTCGTAATCTAGGCTTCATCGAAGGCCAATGCCCAATTATAGCTCTAATTGTGGAGGGTCTGAAGCTAGGTACGTACCCTTCCTAGAGGCTCGGATATCCCGGCTGCACTAGAACAATGGTGTCGATTGTACTTTTTCAAAAGGGATTCTTCTCTTCTCCAGAGCTGTCGGGCCTGGACCGGACGTTGTGGAATGCCGGTACAAGATACCATCATCTTCTCCTGCAACTCAGGCTAGGGGGAATTTACTTAACGCAGCTCCCACAACTTGGCGCTCTGAAGAGTTCGCCTAGGTGAATGGTTTGCCAAGGCGATATTGATTGCATATTATTGAGATCTCCGATGAGGTTTTTTGCACTTAATTTATTCCTCGTACCACAGCGAGTTTGTCCTTTCCGCGCGGCTGAGAGCCCCTGTGCAGATGATGCCGCTATCTCCGCAATCAGCCGATCGCCTTCGGGTTCAACCTGACAGCAACAATTCCCCTCAACCCCTGCTCGGATCCAGCACTGCGCGTGAAAAAGCTTGGGAAAAAGCAATTTTGTCGGAGGGGTGTAAAAATTTCAGATGTGGGGCACAGAATTGTGTCATTGCTTTTGTAGTTGGAATAAAACCTAACAAACAGGATTTTTTCGGGTTGATAGAAAAGGAGTGAGATACAATTCTAAATTAGGCTTCGAGAGAGAAAATAATAATAATAAATTTTCATCGCATCCGTAGTGTCCAGATACTGCAGCACTGAGATCGAGATTTTGGTGATCGCCAGAAGTTGGCACTGACCCTACCGCATCGCAGACAGATGGTTGGGTTTGCAGGGGTCCCAGTAGTTTCATGCTGTGCTCCCGACGGACTCGTTGCTTGCCTCAATTGGCGGACATACTTGTACTGTACTACCACAGCCGCACCCGATGATCTACCGAGGTCTTTAGCTTTGCGGAAAACTCCCAAAATATCCCCAGTGAAAGGGACAGGGGTCCAGGATACCCCAAGTTACACAACCGCAATATCGTCTAGGGCCAGGGAAGATTGTCTTTCTTTGAATAACCAAATTCGCTTGCTGATTGTCTCCTCCGCATCAAATACCAGTAACCCCCAAACTACTTATCATATCTAGAAATCCTCACACAAGCAGTTATATTGAGGATAACTGTAATTGTTTCAAGCAAGGCATAGGAGAGCCACAAGAGTCATGGCCTACAAATCGAATGATCTTGGGAAACTAGTACGGCACATTCGCGTCCGCAAAGTTTCATTACTCTTTCCTACTACTCGCCCCCGGAAACACTTCCTTAGTCTCTCTTTCTATTGTTTAGTAAGGAACAAATCATCACAAATATTTATGATATCTTTAACTTAGAGACATCCAAAAATTGTTATCTAAAGGGCTCTTACTCTGTCGCCGTTGATAGGTATTGTTCTTGGGGTACAAGGAAAGGTATGAGAACTTCGTAAACACGGCTGTATTTTGCATTGTATTGGAGGATGGTGGAAACTAGGTGGAATACCTTCCGGCAAGACACAATGCAGTTGTTTGAGTGTTGGCCAAGGTCTGGGACAGAATACCTGTACTAAATTTGACCGGGGCATGTGGTAGTGTTAGGCCTCTGGAAACTCCCAAAATTGGATGCCGAGCATAAGTAAGCAGTGAGACAGTTGATATGCTGCGCAAAAGTGCTGCACTCATACAAACATGCTCAAGATGGCATTCTAGTTGTGTGGGGCACATTGGACCCCTGTCGCTATCCCAATCCGGGGGGCATTCTAGGGGTGTTCCCTTGGCTTTGACCTATCGGTGCTGGATTAACGCATATCCTCCTACATTACAATAATACTACCGTAACGTCAGCACTAATACCAACGAGATGCTCATATACGGTACAGTATGAGCATCCAAGCTTGCCTTCATCTTGTGCACAGTGCACACACATAGCGGACTCCGCAATTCGCGGAAGGGAGCAGTGCCTAAAAATGGAGAGTGTGCTGTACCGTACTCGAGTATGCTAGAAGCCAATCCACTGCTCTTGCCTCTCCTAGGAAGGTGGCAACAAATGCGCACTATTGACAACACCTAAAAGCAAGAATGCAGTATGGAGAGGGCTTTTCGGTTATTTTATTTTCCCTTGTAAGTGCTCAAAAGAATATTTTATCTGTTTTCTCGACTCGAATTGTATCGGTATACGGTATCACGATGAGCATAGCTGTCGCTAGATTGGGCCACGATCACCCAAGCCACCCTTCGCACAAAAAAGGGCAAGCAGCACTGCTTGTCGTTCTGGGGAAGCAAGATTTGGTATGTGCGGGTGGATGAAGTCAATGCGCGAATATGGCTTTCCCAGTCGTCGGTTCACGCCCCTACTATAGCTGAATTTGGTTGTACTGTACCTCCTCGCGCCAGCTGTCGCCGACCTAAGGCGGCAAATATTTTAGGCCGAGCCGCTGGAGGTGTGAGTGTCTTAACTGCACTTAATGTTCTACATAAGAATGGAACTCTCAAACGAACCGTAAAAATTTAGAGAACTGGGAGGCTGTCTCTATCTTCCTCCCTCAAACTCCTCCTTACCACTCGGTAAAGATGGCTGACAAAGGTAGGAACTCTCTCCAAACCTCCCAACTCCCACCGGGATCCATTCATCAATCACACCCGCCACCGCTGCCTTCTGAGCTCCCTCAGGAATCAGCGGGCCACTTTGAGGGTTGGGAAATCATCGATGAGCAAAGCTTAGGACTAGAAAAGAGGACGATGTCGTGATTTTCCACTATTGCTTAGACCCAGATTACCTGAAATGTGCGGACGGATATTCTCCAGTTGAGGAGGGCGCTGCTTCCTCGGGGCGCCATGGTGTAGCCGATGATGTATTCTTTCTAGTGTCTAAGAATGAACTCAAAGAGTCCAAACAATTTGACCAAATAATCAACCCTCCCAAGGAACCTCTACAAAACCTGTCACAGGGGCCACGGTTGGGTGTCATGTAAGTCTATCTCCCAAGGATCTACTTTCCCACCTCCCGTTTGGGCTATACGCAATGCTGTGCCGCATGCAACCGGCCGGGTTCTATGAAGGTCGAATTTATCCTCTAGATGCTAATATTTGAGGTTTATTTCAAGTGACTTTCCCTAATGTTAAGATACATACGTAAGCTGCTATGCGGCCTAGCACTGATTTTATTTCTTAAAGCAATTGCTTACTAGGAATAGGATGGTAGTCTATTAAATTCAATGGCGGAAAGACTCGGCCTTCAGAAGGAGCTTGAAACTACTTTCATGGGTGCCCATTTAGAAAGAGTTCGAGCACTGCCTGGTCAGGGACGTTTTAGAACTGGCGTCTCGTTATGGGCACCTTTCAAAGAATCATCGAAGTTGCCCAAGTCAGGCTCATCGGAGCTGCCCGAGCGGGGTTTATCGGAAGATAGATTCATCCTTTTCGTATCATTTCCGTATTTCGGGATATCTAGCGAGGAGATTCCATTGGGCCGGGAAAGGGAGAGCCTTAAACTCTTAGATTTCAGGCTCCTGGGAATCGATGCCCGCGACCGTAGGGTCGAAGTGAGTGAGGAGGAGGAGAGCGCTGATGAAGGGGAGATATTAGTGCATCAGGCACGATATATGATATTTGATAACCGTAGGCTATACTCTCTTCCCTACTGTTGACCTAAACACCTTTACTAAGTGATTTCTGAAGATATAATGGCGACATTTAGATCCAAGGAGGACAGCGTCAAAGATCAAGTCCCACTTCACCGCTTTCAGGAGCGTGTTGGCGCCTTTCGCGCAATGATTCATATGATTGCCAACCGAACGGAATTGGAATTACGGATACTAGGAAAGCTTCAAACCTCCTTGCACAAACTAGTTAGTCCATCCTCTCCTTTGGCCAAACGAATCCAGGATTAATTTTGGGGGACAATCAGGAGGAGGATATCGACCAAATGATATCTGATACAAAAGTCTATGAGGATGATGAAGGGATGAAAAGGAAGCACGAGAGAGTCCATGGCGTCCTCGTTACCCTTAACAGACTTTCGGCAGAATTGTTTGCTGCCATCAACGTGGCTGAACGACAGATTGCCGTCCTCCAGGATGTACACAGCGTATTCTTAATAAGTTACCGAACAAAAACAAACGATTACGAGAAGGGATACCTGCGGCGGAACCCCTTCTACAGGAGTGTTACCCCAATCCCTATCCTCTCAGAAAATTCCGAGCAGATATGGCCGAATACCTTGGACACTATCGACGAGGTGGTTCGGGGGAGGAAATCTTTCATTAAGGGGGTCAAGGAGTTAGTAGAGAATATGATTGTATAATGCTCATATCTGAACTCATAGCATGAATAATAACGACTCGACAGTTTTCCGCATTCTTGAAATCTGATCAAGCTAAAGCAGCCCCCTCCGAGAAAACGGCTCAAGAAACAACATGTGTAGTGAAGCGCACCGAGGATGTTGTTAGGGAAGTAGTAAAAGCGATAACAAGCACCGAGAAGGCTATCGAGGCGACAACAGCCGCGATAGCGCGCACCCAAGGTGTTATCCAAGCGACCCAGGCCGAAATTGTGCAGCAAGGGCAGACATTAACTAGTTTCACTATCGTAGCTACAGCATTTCTTCCTCTCGGATTTTGTACTTCGGTATTTTACCTGTTGTAGTGATCTGTGCATTTTCTGACAAGTAACCCTATCAGTATTTCGGCATGCAGACCATGAAGGAGTTCGGCGATATTCCTGGAAAACTTTCCTTACGCCGATTCTGACTGGCCACCGGCCCCACACTTGCCGGGGCACTACTACTGACGGTACTGGTCATCATCTGGAAGCGCCCATCGGCTATAAAGCTCAGGTCCCGGGCCTGGGAGAGATTGGGTTGGTCTGGGCGCAGGGCTCGTCATCGAAAAATGGAGTCGACCCCCCGCGGAAGGACAGATATCGAGAATGTGGCCTCACCTGTGCCTGATTCCCAGGCCTTGCACGGTCCACTCCCCTCAACACCATACCACCCCCCACCAACGCCACAACCTTCGGGATCAGGGCAGGGGGGGGGGGGGTATCCCACTGGTAACAGTTAACTCGTCGTAGCCTCCTCCCAGCTCACCCCCACAACAGCAGCCTCCATTAGGAGCATACTTAACAAGCCCGACGGGCACGAGCAATCCGAATAGAACTTCCATTCCGCTATCATTCGTGGGACAAGTAAGTGCCTCGTCACTTCTATAAAATTCTGGACTGTCGGGCACTCATGCCCCATAACCAGGAGGGGGAAATAGGAGGTGGAGAATCTGATCGCCAAACTCTACTATGCCATCAAAAGAGCAGCAGCGGTAGCCATTGAAATCCCAAAATTTGGGTGCTGAGGAAGCCGGGGGGTGGCCAATAACCCTGATCACAAGGCAGCCGGGGAAATATTGATTGAAGGATACAGTGACTAGGGGAAGGAGAGATCCGTTTCCCCAAGGGGTGTTTTTATATGATGACTGAATTTTTAATGCCGGTTGGTGAGATGGGGAGGTGCTTTAGAGGGCTGTACAGTATCTTTTGTTGCTATCAGGTAGGGGTACAGTAGGTATTTTACTAAGAATGTTGGCGAGGGCGAACTTTTGTATCGCGATGGGATTAACAGGATGTTGGTACTAGTCACCCCGACAGACTCGTGTACCTCTAGTACGAATAAGTTTGTTTGCTTTAGCAGCACGTGGCGCAAGGGGTTGTTGCTGGTGTTTACATCATATTATTAACGCGCATGTCCGCTTGAACATTTATGTTAGAGCACCCTTCCATACAGTAACTCACAGTGAAGCGAGAACGCCCATAGAATTTTTTATAGAACAGGGATTGTTTATGTAAGAATTCTTGTGCAGTGGGCTCGCTTTGCCGGGAATACTGTAGCTAGTATCGCGAATATCTTTGGCCACTGAGTGAGATACCGCTAAAAGTGAAAGTTAGTGGCTAGTCCTATAGAGCGTAAGTAGTGGGGAGCATCCCTAAGGGATCCGTCGATTAAGCCAAGTTGCTACAGCGGTTTGCGCTGTCATTCAGTACGAGTGACAAGTGATGACCACCCTACCCACTTGAGATCTTGGCTACCAGAGGTGAGGTTACAGGCTTCATCAGAGGTTAGACGGCACGCTGGGTAAAGACTAGACCGTCCATTCGCCGGCCCGCCTCCAACCCTTAAGTCCTCCTTGACGGTCGCTGCTGTTTCCAGCCGCTAGACGGTGGTCTATAGGTAGGCAGACCCAAAGTCAAGATTGATAAAAATCTAAGCGAAGAGCTACTAGGAACGCACATTGCATAAAGCCAGTAGCTGCATAATATGGTCGCAAACCCTCAGAGATCTCAGAGAATTGATCACCTAAAATGAGAAATCAGCTGTTTTCTCAAGCCCTGTTTAGCATGTACGAGAACAGTACCAATTTAAAAATATCCCGAAATTTCCTTGACATGGGGTGTATTTCGAAGTAAAATAAATAAAAGTGGGACAAACCTTTTAAATGCAGTGCTCTTGGCAATAAAACCTTTCCTATTAGTATAGCATCGCTCCCGTAATAGTTCAGTAAATCCACCATTAGCAATACTAAATTGCAATAAGCTTAACAATGCAGGTTAACAGAGTGGTGGATACCAGTTAATGAAATCCAGCGGGCTCAACATAAATAAGACATACCCCGTCCAGAAATACTGCTCCCTCTTGAGGGTGTTTCATCTTAGATTCCGGGGGGTTAGAGACCTGACCGCCCAAGGTGGGTTTTTATGGTATCTTCTCTTGATAGCAATTCCCCTCAGCCCTTGCTCGGATCCCGCACTGCGCACAAAAGAACAAACAAAAAACAATTCGGTTTCGGAAAGGCAAAATTTTGTAGATGTGTGGCATAGAATTGTGCCATAGCTGTGCTCGGGGTGGGAGGGATAGGGGTTCGAGATGTCAAAGCTTTTTACCCTTCCTAGCATTATACCTACCAAATTAAATCATTTTTTGCCTCTGACAGTAATGATCAAGGGGGATACTGCTCCTTCCAAAAACTGGTATAGAAAATTAATAAAATCTAATAAGGAGGGTTTTTAATTTGGGCCAATGGAACAAGAAGGGAGATATGATGCTGAAAAGGAGGGTTTAATTTAATTAGGCTCCGAGGGGGGAAAGGAAACCTTTCTTCACCTCCATGAGATGCAGATACTGCAGCACTGGGGATCGAGATTCTGATGATCGCCAGAAGTTGACACGGACACTCCGCATAGCAGTCAGATTTGTGGGCTTGCATAAGTACAGTAGAAGTGACACCAATTTCATACTTTTGGGGTGCCAAAAAGCTGTGGTCTTTGCCAGCCTCAATTGGCAACCGGACTTGTACTACTACAGCCGCACCCCACTCTCCAGACTACCGGTGACGGGCTCCCTGACTGACGGCCCTTTGATTGGATGGTGTGTCGCGCGTGCCGGATCCACCCGCGTGTGTATGATCGTGACCTCCTACTAAACCGGACGATAGACCGACAGGAAATTGACTTGATGATGACCTTGTTATTGTGCTGGATAAAGAGTGGACACACGGAGAGATGCGGGAACCAATTGGGATAGAGAAAGGAAACGTTGTCTATTCAGTGATTGCCTGGTGTGGTTGCATCTGTCTAAGCTAAGCACGAGCAAGAAGGCTTATGAGCAGAAAATTCTGCACGCCAAGCTATCTACAAACATAGGGTTCTAGTGCGTATCCAAACGCCATCCTAACTGCTTAAAAACTACCCTATGACGAGCGCCCTAGCTCACAACTCCACACCGGTATAGAAAATGCTTGGATGATTCACCGAGGTCTTCCTAATTAACTTTACTCGGGTGCGGGAAACTGCTCTACCGGTACCGTACTCGTACAAAATACCCCGGGGATGCTGTCCGAGTCGTGTGGAGCTATTATATATTAGATCCTTGACGCGTTCTGAGAGGGAATTCTGGGAGTACTCGTAAAAACTCTTGCGATTCGCCGTCTTGCGATTCGCCGTCTGTGAAGTCGCTAATCTTGGGACTCGGGGAGAAAATTTTCTTGAGCCCAATACACTTCTTGAGAAGCATACTCGAGTAGTGCTTTCCTGACTTGGTATCGCCTGGGCGCTTTGGCGTTATTTGATATTATATCATTAATTCGCTAAACTAAACCTGTCATGGGCTGATGACTCGATTTACAGGGATAATCCGATGCTGAATCGCAAGAGCTTTTACGGTATTCCACCAGCCTTGACCTATCGGCGTGGTTGCTCCGATGCTAATATCAAACCAAAATACGGGTACCAATGAGGTGCTCGTGTATTAGTATCTAAGAATATCCCCATTCTGTGGATAGTGCATACACACCCTAATTTCCTGTGTGCAAAGGACCCTAGAATTCTTAGAAAAGGAACAGTGCATAAAAATGGCGAAAGTCTCGTACTCGAGTACTGTACTCGTAATGTCCTGACGTTTGTGAACACAACTGCTATTGCATATCGCCAAAGTTCAGCTTTTTTGCCCGGATCTTGGCATCATGCAATAGTGGTCCTGTTCACAAACGTCAGGACATTACGAGTATAGCTAAGAAGCTGATCCATAGTTTCCGTCTCCCACAAGAAGGTGGCTGCGACTGCGCACGAATGATAAGACCAGAGGGTAATGATAAGACTAGAGGGTAAGAATGTAGTGCGGGGAAGGCCTTTTCCTTATTTCTTACCCGGTACGAGCTATAAAGAGTAATTTACCTAGTGCTCGACTCGACCCGAATAACATGCTGCAGGGCCACACTGCACTTGTACTGCACTCTTTACGGCGGTGTGATGAGCTGATAGGAGGGGAAGCATTTATGCATAATCTACTGTATGTTGCGGTTGTAAAATCAACTTCTGTCATCACCGGTCACTACTCGAGTACCACACAACGACAACCATCATGGATATCAAGGCCAAATTATTTTTCGCTCTGCGAGACATGTCTCGGATGAGCATCCAATGCCGCCAGATTCGACTAGAATCGCCGGAGCAACCCTGCACACAGTAAAGAGCATGCAACACTGGTGCCTTTTGGCGAAGCTTGGTTTGGTATGTGTGTACCCGAAGGGTTCTGGGCGGATCAAGTTAGAGCGCTGATGTTGCTTTCCCCGTGGCCGCTCACGCCCCCATCTGAATTGGGTTGTGTGGCCTTGTCCCAGCCACGGCTTCCAATGCGAGGAGGTCAAATGTTTTAGGTTGAGCCGCTGGAGTTGTGAGTGTCTTGATTGCATTGAAAGTCGCACCGGTACATAAAGATGAAGCTCCCCAACGAACCACCAACATCTTGGGAAGCTAGGAAGTAGCCTCTACTTTCCCCCTCAAACTCCTTCTTGCTAGCTAGTTAGGATGGCTAACCCTAGTGTGAGCTCTACTCCTGATTGGCAAACCATCGGTGGACAACAAAACTTTTACGACGAACGGGATTGTCTGTACCCAAGCAACCTCAGGAGCGAAAAGCTAGGAAACAGAGGAGAGAACGATGTCGTTATTTTTGACTATTCCTTAGACCCAGATTACCTGAAACGTGCGGACGGAAATCCTCCAGGTGAGGAGGAGGCTACTTCCTCGGGGCACTCTAGTGCAGACAATGATATATTCTTTCAAGTGTCCAAGAATGGGTTCCTGGAGTCCGAAAAATTTGACCGAATAATCAACCCTGCTAGGGAGCCACGGTTGGGCATCATGTAAGTCTATCTCCCAAGGATCTACTTGCCCACCGCCCGTTTGGGCTATAAACAATACTGTGCCGCAGGCAACTGGCCGGCTTTTATGAGAGTCAAATTTATCCTAGATGCTAATATTGGAGGTTTATTTTTTTAAGTGATTTTCCCCAATGCTATGATACACACGTAAGTTGCTGTGTAGCCTAGTAGCGGTTTCCCTCTTTTAGAGCAATTACTTACTAGGAATAGGATAACGACCTGCTAAATTCGATGGCGCAAAAACTCGGCCTTCAGCAGGAAGGTGAAACTACTTTCATGGGCCCATATTTAGAAAGAGTTCGAGCACTCCCTGGCCATAAACGTTTTAGAACTGGCGTCTCGTTACGGGCGCCTTTCAAAGGGCCAGCGGAGATCTCCAGGTTGGAAGAGAGATTCATCCTTTTCGTATCATTTCCGTATTTCGGGATATCTAGCGAGGAGATTCCATTGGGCCGGGAAAGGGAGAGCCTTAAACTCTTAGATTTCAGGCTCCTGGGAGTTGATGTCCGCGACCGTGCAGTCGAAGTGAGTGAAGATGAGAGAGCTGGCAAAGAGGAGATATTAGTGCACCAGGCACGGTATATGATATTTGATAACCGTAAGCCACGCGCTCTTGCCTACTGTTGACCTAAATACTCCTACTAAGTGATTTCTGAAGATATAATGGCTACATTCAGATCTAAGGAGGACAGCGTCAAAGATCAAGTCCCACTTCACCGCTTTCAGGAGCGTGTCGGCGCCTTTCGCGCAATGATTCATATGATTGCCAATCGTACGGAATCGGAATTCCGGACACTGGGAAAGCTTCAAGCCTCCTTGCACAAACTAGTTAGTCTATCCTCTCCTTTAGCTAAACGAATCCAGCATTAATTTTAGCGGCGATCAGGAGAAGGATATCGATCAAATGATATCAGACGCAGAGACCTACGAGGAAAATCAGGGGATAGAGAGAAGTCCCGATGATAACCCCCCAAACCTAAGGCAATCACTAGAAATGGCGCCTACCAAGGAGCAAAAGTTTGAATGGAATGAGAATTATGAGTGGGCTCGGTAGAATAATGTTCGGAAGAGAAAGCAGAGGAGAGTCCGAGGACTCCTCACCTCCCTTAACAATCTTTCAGCAGGTTTGTTCGCTGCTATCAATGTAGTTGAACGACAAATTTCCGTTCTCCAGGGCCTACACAGCGTGCTTTTGACAAGTTACCGAACAAAGGCTAAAGATTACGAGAGGGGGTACCCGCTCCGGAAGAATCCCTTCCACAGGAATGTTGCCCCAATCCCTATCCTCTCGGAAAACCCCGAGCAGATATGGCCGAATACCCTAGACACTATTGACGAGGTGGTTCGAGAGAGGAAATCTTTCATTAAGAAAGTCAGGGAGTTGGTAGATAATCTGGACATTAGAAGAAAAATTGTATAATTCTTATACCTGAACCCATAGTAAGGATGCTAACTACTCGACAGCTTTCCGCATTCCTGAAGTCTGATCAAGCTAAAGCAGCCCCCTCTGAGAAAACGGCTCAAGAAACAGCCAGCGCGGTGAAGCGCACCGAGGATGCTATCAAGAAGACCCAGGCCGTTATCAAGGAGACCCAGGCCGAACTTGTGCAACAAGGGCAGACGTTATCTGGCTTTACTCTCGTGACCACAGCGTTTCTTCCTCTTAGTTTTTGCACTTCGGTATTTTACCTCCTGTTAGTGACCTGAGTATTGTCTGACAAGAAACTCTATCAGTTTTACGGCATGCAAACAATGAGGGAATTCGGCGGTGATTCCTCCGTACTCACCTTACGCCAATTCTGGCTGGCCACGGCTCCCACCCTTGCTGGGGTACTGCTACTGACGATACTGGTCATCCTCTGGAAGCGCCCATCAGCCGTGGGGCTCCGGTCCCGGGCCTGGAGTCTGATTTGCTCGCCTCACAAGGCCCGCCCCTCCGCCCCACCAACACCATAACATTCGGGGTTGGGGCGGGAGGAGAGGATTCGGCCGGTCACAGTGCCTCATCGGTGCCCACTGCGGTCTCCTCTTCCCAGCTCACTCACCACATAACAACCGTTTCTAACAAGAGCATACCCAACACGGCTGGCGAGCACGAGCGATCCGAACGGGGCTTCTCTTTGGCTATCACCCGCTGGAGAACCGAGTACATCGTTACTTCTACTAGCTTCTAGATAGTTGGGCACTCATGCCCCATAGCCAGGAGAAAGAAATGGGGGATAAATAATCTGACAGTCAAGCTCTTCTCTACGATCAAAAGAGCAGCGGCGGTAGCCATTGGTGCCCCAGAAGCCGGGAAGTGGCCAATAAACCCAATCACAAAGTAGCAGGAGAAATATCATGATTAAAAGGTACAGAAACTGGGGGAAGGAGGGGTGCATTTCCCCAAGGCGTATTTTTATATTATTATACCTTAATTTTTAATGCTGTTCTCGATGGGGAGATAACTTAGGGTTGTACGGTATGTTTTGTTGCTGGTTGGGTGGGGGTATGTATGCTATGAGGAATGTTAGAGAGGACGGACTCTTGTACCGCGACGTGATTAGAAGAATGCCGGTACTAGCCACCGCGATAACTTTGGGCACCGATTATAAGGTACAAAAATATATGCTACTCGTTACTCGCGTAGGAACAAGTTTGTTTGCTTCAGTAGTACGCGGCCCAAGGGGCATTGCTTGTGTTCACATCATAATATTAACGCGCATGCCCGCTTGAACACTCATGTTAGAGCATCCTTCCATATAGTAACTCGCAGTGAGGGGAGAACACGGTGAAGCGGGAACGCCCATAGAATTTTTTATAGGACAGGGATTATTTTTATGGGCATTCTCGTTGTCTGGTGGGCTCGCTTTGCCAGGAATATTGCAGCTGGTATCGCAGATATC